>ERZ827440.3470-NODE-3470-length-11865-cov-3.034716_pt1 | contig 11865 bp, 10 predicted proteins | sample MGYA00519774_ERZ827440 | MGnify/ENA primary metagenome ERZ827440 (study PRJEB31778, sample SAMEA3449302) | human gut metagenome | biome: human gut; feature: human-associated habitat; material: faeces | place: United Kingdom | collected 2010/2012 ... | reverse complement strand
TTGGCCTCTGCCCCGTCATATACGCTGTACATTAGGAACATAGGCCCATAGAAGCCCAGGGCTTTTTCCATAGGGTCGGCGTATCCGAGGCTGCCGAAAATATCCGCCACATAGCCCAAAGGACCGGAGACCAGATACTGCTGGTACAGCCTGCCCATCTCCGGGCTGCGGTACTGCTCAAGCGTCAGCATTCTGCGAAAGGAGGAAGCAAAGCTGTCCTGTGTCCAATACCGAAGCTGCGCCTTGCCGTATTCCACCAACCGGTCTACAGTGACCCTGAGGTATTCCTCCTCCATATGGGAAACAGACCCCGTGGGCATTTGAAATTCATTTGCGCGCTCGGCGTCATGCCGCTCCATGCGGCTTACGATGCTGTCAAAAATATCCCTCTTGTTTTTATAGTGCTTATACAGCGCACCTTTCGTTATGCCCAGCTCGCCCGCTATGGCGCTCACCGGCACAGCCTCGTAGCCGTCTCTGGCGAACAGGCCGAGAGCTGACAGCAGAATGCTCTTCTTCGTATCGCTCATGCAACCTCCGTGTCATGTTATAAATAAAGTAAACAATCGTTTACATATATTGTGATAAACGATCGTTTACTTGTCAAGAGAAAATTTCCGGGGTTTTTCGATAGAGAAGGCCGGGGCATAGCCCCGGCCTTGAACAGTTGAATGGTTGAATAGTTGACGCGGATTAACGGCCGTACTGGCAGTCGTTGTTGCCGGAACCGGTGATCCACATTTCAAGCATGTTGATGGGGTCGTTGAAGTCGGCGATCCAGCCTTCGCGGGCGAAGTCGAAGTTGCCGTTCTTGCGCTCCTGGAGGAATACGTTCCAGTCGCACTGCTTGATGGTCATGTCGATGCCGATGGCGGCCAGATCCTGCTGCATAGCCTCGCCGATCTTTACATGGCTGGTGGCTTCGTTGGTCAGATACTCGAGGGAGATGGGGGTCTCCGCGGAGAGCATACCGTCGTCGCCGAACTTGTAGCCGGCAGCCTTCAGCAGGGTGCGGGCCTTCTCAACGGTGCCCTCATAGTCGTTGTTGATGGCAAAGGGATCAAAGTAACCCTGCTCTACCAGGTCGGTCTTGAAGATGCCGCCGTTGCCGTCCGCCATGCCGTAGGGGATGAAGGAGTTAGCGGGCTTCTGGCCGCACTGAGCTACGTTCTCGATGATGTAGTCGCGGTCGATGAGGATGGAGAAGGCCTCGCGCATGCAGGCGGCCTGCTCGGGGGTCTTATCGGCAAAGAGGGCGCTCTTGCAGTTGAAAGCCGCATAGTAGGTGCCCAGAGCGTCGATGATGTGGAACTCGGGGTTGACGTCCTTCAGGGAGGCTATCTCGTTGGTGGGAACGGTATCGATGAAGTCTACGTCGCCGGCGTTGTAGGCGGAGTAGATGGCGGTGTCATCAGCGGAAAGCATGAACTGGAGCTTGTTGACGGTCACCTTGTCGGCATCGTACCAGTAGGGGTTCTTCTCATAGGTCATGGAGGTGTCGTGGTTCCACTCGGTGCAGACATAAGCGCCGTTGGAAACGAAGCCGGCATCCTGGCACCAGCCGCCGGGAGAGGTCTGCCAATCCTTATAGGCCTCAACGGCAGCCTGCTTCACGGGATAGAAGGTGGGGAACGCCATAAGGTCCTCGATGTAGGCGCAGGGCGCGGTGAGGACGAACTCGAAGGTGGTGGCGTCCTTGGCGGTCACGTTCAGCTCATCGGGATAGCCCGCGAAGCCGGCGAACATATAGCCATAGTCAGCTGCGGTGGCGGTGGCGGCGGCGCGCTTCCACGCATACTCAAAGTCGGCGGCGGTCAGGTCGGAGCCGTCGGACCACTTCAGACCCTCGCGCAGGGTGACGGTGTAGGTCAGGCCATCGTCGGATACGGTGTAGCCGGTGGCGCAGGCGGGAACGGTGTGGCCCTCTGCGTTGTAGGTGTAAAGGCCGGAGAAGGAGTTGGCTGCCAGGCAGGCGCCGTCAACGGTGCTGTTGAGGGCGGGATCCAGGAAGTCAGGCTCGGAGGCCAGGTTCAGACGCAGGGTGTCGGAGCCGTTGCTCATGGTAGCGTACATGAAGAACTTGGTCTGGAAGAGGTTGGCGTAGATGCCGTCCACATATTCCTTCTGCATATACAGGTCGTTGTAATAGTAGAAGGGCAGTATGCAGTAGTTGGACATGAGGATGTCCTCGGCCTTATGCATGAGCTCGGTACGCTTTGCGTAGTCGGTCTCGGTCTTGATCTGGGTGATCAGGTCGTTGTACTGGGTCCAGTCGGCAGTGGGGTTGATGAAGGCGTCGCTTACCAGAGAAGCAGCGTCCGCATCTTCTGTGGTGGCGGGAGTCTCCTCGGTGGTAGTGGGCTCGCTGGGAGTTTCAGCAGCAGGGCTGGAGCAGGCAGCAAATACGCCGCAGCACATCACAGCGATGAGAAGCAGTGCGAGTACTTTTTTCATGGTTATTCCTCCATTTTTTTTATTTAGTAAATACCCGGAAGGGTAAAATACTTTTGAAGTTATTTGTTCCAGCAGGCTACCATGTGGCCGCCGCCCCTGTCGGTCAGCTCGGGACGCTCCATGGCGCACTGCTCCGTAGCGTAGCGGCAGCGGGTGCGGAAGGGGCAGCCGGAGGGCATATTGAGGGGGCTGGGAACGTCGCCCTCGAGAACTATGCGGTTCTTTTTGCGGGCGGTCTTGGGGTCGGGTATAGGCACTGCGGAAAGCAGGGACTGGGTGTAGGGGTGCTTTGGATCGGACATAAGCTCGTTGGCATCCGCAAGCTCCACTACGTGGCCCAGATACATTACCGCTATGCGGTTGGAAATATGCTGTACGACCAGCAGATCATGTGCGATGAAGAGGTATGCAACGCCCAGCTGGCTCTGAAGATCCTCAAACATGTTGATGACCTGCGCCTGAATGGATACGTCCAGTGCGGATACGGGCTCGTCGCAGACTATGAACTTGGGGTCTACGGCGAGGGCCCGGGCTATGCCTATGCGTTGGCGCTGGCCGCCGGAAAACTCGTGGGCGTAGCGGGTGGCATGCTCGGAGTTAAGGCCTACCAGCTCCATAAGGCTTATTACCTTCTCCCGGCGTTCCTTGCGGTTGGCGCAGAGGTGGTGTACGTCGAGAGGTTCGCCGATTATATCCTCGGCAGTCATGCGGGGATCCAGAGAGGAATAGGGGTCCTGGAACACCATCTGCATCTTGGCGCGCATTCGTTGAATGTTCTTTTTTGTGACTTCCTCGCCTTCAAAGCGCACTGTGCCGCCGGTGGGGTCGTACAGGTGAAGCAGGGAGCGGCCTACGGTGGTCTTGCCGCAGCCGGACTCGCCTACAAGACCCAGTGTCTCGCCGGGCTTTATGCAGAAGGATACGTCGTCAACGGCCTTGAGCGTCATGTTCTTGAAGCCGGAGCGCACTTGGAAATACTGTTTCAGATGTTCAACTTCTACGAGATATTCGCTCATATTATTCAGCCTCCTCAACAGTTCCGATATTATCGCGGGTGTTTATCCAGCAGGACGCCCTGTGGGACTCGTTGATTATGCGTTCCTCGGGCACCTGTTCAAGGCATATCTTCATGGCCTTGTCACAGCGGGCGCAGAAGGCGCAGCCCTTGGGCATGTTCAGCATGTTTATGGGGGTGCCGGAGATGGGCACCAGGCGCTCCTTCATGTTGGTTATGTTGGGTATGCTGCGAAGCAGACCCCTGGTGTACTCGTGGCGGGGGGTGTAGAATATCTCGTCGGCAGTACCCCGTTCGCAGAAGCGGCCGCCATACATGACCACTATCTCGTCGCACATTTCCGCTATTACGCCCAAGTCGTGGGTGACCATTATGATGGCCATGCCCAGCTTCTTCTGGAGACTCTGCATCAGCTCCAGTATCTGTGCCTGTATGGTAACGTCCAGGGCGGTGGTGGGTTCGTCCGCTATAAGTATATCCGGTTCGCAGGCCAGCGCCATGGCTATCATGACACGCTGGCGCATACCGCCGGACAGCTCGTATGGGTACTGCTTGAGGCGCTTTTCGGGTTCGTTTATGCCGACCAGCTTCAGCATCTCAAGGGCCTTTTCCATGGCCTCGTGCTTGCTGCTCTTTGTGTGCAGCAGTACCGCCTCGGCTATCTGGCTGCCTATGGTGAATACCGGGTTGAGGCTGGTCATGGGATCCTGGAAGATTATGGAGCAGCACTTGCCCCGGAAATCCTGCATCTTGGATTCGCCCCAGCGGGATATATCCTCGCCTTTATAGAGTATCTCGCCGCTGGTTATACGGCCGTTGTCGGCCAGTATCTGCATGATGGAGTAGGCGGTGACGCTCTTGCCGGAGCCGGATTCGCCCACTATGCCCAGCACCTTTCCGGCGTCCAGGTTGAAGGATACGCCGTTTACCGCCTGCACCTCGCCGTGGTCGGTGGTAAAGGAGGTGTGCAGGTCTTTTACGCTAAGAAGATGTGTAGTATTTTCGCTCATGTTTATCACCTCTTCAGCTTAGGATCGAAGGCGTCCCTCAGGCCGTCGCCCAGAAGGTTCATGGAGAGAACTATAAGGCAGATGGTAAGCGCGGGGAATACCAGCTTATAGGGGTATGACTGGAGGCCGTCGCGGGCGTAGTTTGCGAGGGAGCCCAGCGAGGGCATGGGCGCACGGACGCCCATACCTATAAAGGAAAGGTAGCTCTCGGTAAATATGGCCGAGGGTATCTGCAGGGCGGTGGTTATGATTATGACCGATATGCAGTTGGGCAGAATGTGCTTTCGGATTATGCGCCCGGAGCCTGCGCCTATGGACTCCGCGGCCAGTATGTAGTCGTTCTCCTTTATGGAAAGTATCTGGCCCCGGATAAGGCGGGCCATACCTACCCAATACAGAAGGCCGAATACCAGGAACAGCGATATCATGTTGGCCCCCAGCTTGTTGAGAAGGGAACCTGTGGGGAAGTGTATCAGCTCGTCGAATACCACCGCCAGCAATATTACCATGAGCATATCGGGCAGGGAGTAGATAATATCCACTATGCGCATCATTATCAAGTCCACTTTACCGCCTAAATAGCCGGATATACTGCCGTATATGACGCCGATTATCATGACTATGATGCTGGCGAAGAGGCCTACGCAGAGGGATACGCGGGTGCCGTATATTACGCGGACGAAATAGTCGCGGCACTGTTCGTCTGTGCCGAAAATATGGGGGAAGCGCTGGCCGCCCTGGGCTATGTACTCCTGCTCCATCTCGCTGTAGGTGAAGGGAGCCATGTTTTTTGCGCCCTTATCCCGCCTGCCGTTTACGGAAAGTATCTCGGAATACTTATAGGGTACGATCATGGGCGCAACTATTATGGTGATTATGATGAGAGAAAGTACTATAAGGCTGCCCACGGCCAACGGGTTCTTGAAGAGCTTGCGCATACCGTCCCGGAAGAAGGTAGTGCTCTTGCTCATAACGTCCTGCTGCCGCTTTTCCTCTTCGGTGGCGGGAGCAAACTTATCAAGGTCTATCTGCATGCTCAGCGGGTTCTTTTTGGGAAGTGAGCTGTTGTTCTGTTCCAAGAGTATCGGCCTCCTTTCTTTAGTCGTAATTGATGCGGGGATCCACCAGCTTATACAGCAGGTCGCATATGAGCGTCGCCGCTACCATAAGGGTGGCAAGGAAGATCGTGGTGGCCATTATCATGGTGTAATCCCGGTTGGTTATGGCGCTTACGAACTTGCTGCCTATGCCGCCTATGGTGAATATGGTCTCGACTATCATGGAGCCGGTGATTATGTAGGCGATCTGCGGGCCCGCATAGGTTATCACGGGAATGAGGGAGTTCCGCAGGGCGTGCTTGAATATAACGGTCCACTTGTGTACGCCCTTTGCCTTTGCGGTGCGGATATAGTCCTGACTCAGCGCGTCCAGCATGCTGGTCTTGGAAAGACGGGTGATGTAAGCCATGGGGTACGCTGAAAGCGCTATTACCGGGAGCACATAGCTGGGGTTGTTAGGGCTCCAGACGGGCACCCAGCCCAGCTTTATACAAAATACAAGCAACAACAGGGTTGCCAATACAAAGCTCGGTACTGCCGTAAACAGAGTAGAAAGGAATACTATGACGCGATCCGGCCATTTGTTGCGCATGAGCGCGGCAATGCTGCCGAATACCGTTCCGCATATCAGAGCGATGGATATGGCGCGAAGGCCGACTTTGCAGGATATGGGGAAGGATTCGGATATGATGCTGCTTATCTCGCGGCCGTTCTTGAGGGATACGCCGAAGTCGCCCTTGAAAAGTTCCTTGATATAGATGCCGAACTGCACCACGAGGGGTTTATCCAGGTTATATCTGGCGTTTAGCGCGGCGATGGTGGCCGGGTCGAGAGCCTTTTCACGGTTGAACGGGCCGCCCGGGATGGCGTGCATAAGGAAAAATGTGATTGCGCATATTATGAATACGGTGAGAATTGCAAGCAGGAGGCGCTTGATGATGTATTTTGTCACATTCTTCCCTCCTTTCTGAGTTATTATTTTTTACCGACTGTGTATTTATTTATTATAATATTGACGGCGTTGCTCGTCAATATGTCATTTATGTGGCAAAGCGATAAAACCCCGGCCCCGCCAAGGGGGAGAGTATGTAGATGGGAGGCAGAGGAAAGAAAAAAGTGGCTTAAAAGCCACTTTTTAATTATTCGTCTTTATAATATGCGTTGATTTTTATTCCTCAGTATGCTCGCCGTCGCCTATGTCGAGGAACTTTATCTCGTTGCCGCAGGCCCGGACGAACTTGATCAGGTCGTAGCGGTGCATGGCCACGGTAGCGTCGCTGGTGAGGGGGTGGCAGCATACCATCTCGTCCCGGAGGATATCCTTGTCCACTACCAGAAGGGTCTTGTGCTCCTTGTCGTTCATCAGGGCAAGAGGGGTGACGGCGCCGGAAACTACGCCGAGGTTTTCCTGCAGCATTTCGTCGGTGCAGAAGCTCAGGCGGGATACGCCCAGCTTGCGGCTCACCTCGGAGGTCCTGAACTTCTTATCGGCGCGGATGATTATGATAAAGAAGTTGGTCTCGGTATGGTCGCAGGCGTAGATGTTTTTAAAGTGCTTTGCTCCAACATCGGCGCCTATGCCCTCGCAGTCCTCCATGGTCTTGGCCAATGGGTGCTCATAGTAGTAGTATTTAATGCCAAGCTCATCAAGCTTCTCAAGGGCGGGTTTTGCGGCTTCTCTCATAGTTCAATAGCTCCTTTCTCATAAAAAAGCTTATTATAGTCAAAACGAATATCAACTTTGACTATTTTACCACAGAGCAACTGCGTTTGCAATCTGAAGCTGAGCTGTTTTTTAGGGCTTGAGCCGCCTTGTAATAGGCACTGGGCTGTGGTATCCTTTTTTCATGCACACAGAGGGGGCAAGCTCATGAAAAAAGGAATGCTTATAACTAACGGCTTTGTAGGCGAGGAAAGCTTCAAAAGCCTTTTCAGGGCCCTTATGGAAGCGGCTGAAAAGGAAAACATAGCCATAGAGCAGCAAAGCAACGACAGTCTGCTTTTCGATATAGCGTCTGGAGAGCCGCTTTTCGATATAGACCGATACTCCTTCGGCATATTCTGGGATAAGGATATAATGCTGGGACAGATGCTGGAAAAATGCGGCCTGCGTCTTTTCAACAGCGCCAGGGCTGTTGCCCTCTGCGACGACAAGGCGCTGACCCATGCGGCGCTCTCAGGCAGGCTGCCGATGCCCAAGACGGTGCCGGTGCCCCAGACGTACAAATACGTAGGCTACGGAGAGATGGCCTTTTTGAAAAGGGCGGCGGAATATCTCGGCCTGCCGCTGATAATCAAGGAATGCCGCGGCTCCTTCGGCAAGCAGGTATATCTTGCGGATACGGAGGAACAGGCGGCGGAAATAATACGCTCCCACGAGGCCACGCCCATGATAATGCAGCAGGCGGTCAGGGAAAGCTTCGGGCGGGATGTGCGCATATACGTAGTGGGCGGAGAGGTGATGGGCGCCATGCGGCGCAGCAACGACCGCGATTTCAGGGCCAACATAGCCAATGGCGGCAGTGCGGAGGCGTATGTGCCCGGCGACGAGGAAAAACACCTTGCGCTGGAGGCGGTAAGACTGCTGGGGCTGGACTTCGGCGGTGTGGACATATTGCATTCACAAGAGGGCCCGCTGCTTTGCGAGGTAAACTCCAACGCACACTTTGCGGGCATGGAAAAGAGCACCGGAGCGGATATTTCCGGCGCCGTAATGCGGTACATAAGGAGTGAGCTTGAAAAATAAACTTTCTTTGCCACAGGATAAATGGAGAAGCCTGCGCGCCTGGTACAGTTAATAAAATGTCCGTTTCCGTTAAAAAAATATAAAAACCGGGATTGGCAAGCGGCGACTAATATTTTATAATAAAACATATAAAACACCTCAATAAATAAGAACGCTCGGCCTGATTGATTTTTATATTTTCGGAGGACAGATGCAGGAAAACAAGGAATATCACCGAACAGGTATAACTGAAGCCATAGCCGAAGATGCCATCCATATAATGGAGGGCGACGAGGCTATAATTCACGATCCGCCGGAAAGCCACAGGCTGAGCAAGACGCAGCATACGTTTCTGACGGTGCGCAACATATTCGTGGTAATAGCGGGCGGGCTGTTCATATTGTCCATGCTGCATATAGAGCCCATATATCATTACTGGAACATACTGAAATTCGTGGCGTATATACTGGGCGCAGGGGCATACGGCGCGGAAGTTATAGTGCTGACGGACGGCTGGCGCAAAAACCCCGGCTTAAAGGAGATGTTTATGCCATACATGTTCGGGGTGCTGTATGTGCTGCTGGGGTTCAGTTACCTTCTGGGAAATCACTGATAAAACGAATAATGGAAAGGGACGGATAACCGTCTGCAGCCTATCTGCCGGTTGGGCGGATGGGCATTTTTTTGCAAAAAAAATAGAGCCGCCGGCGTCCGGCGGGGAGCGTCATCCTGCCGCTGCCCCACCACGACGTAGAGCTCTATACCTCCGGCCGTTTTTGAAATTCAGCTCACTGGGCCGGAGAAACGCTATTCCCTCTTATTTGTTCTCAAGAAACTGGTTTATAGTATCTACCAGCGCGTCGCAGTCTATGCCGTGTACGGCGCATGCCTGCTCAAGGCTCTCACCATGGGCCATTATGCAGCCCAGGCAATGCATACCGGCTTCCATGAGCAGATCGGCTATGCCGACGTCAACGTGCAGTATCTCTTCGATGGTCATATCCTTGTTTATAGACATATTCGCTTCTCCTTTGTACGGCAATTTCCTATATTATATCATGGGCAGAGGAAGAACAAAATATGCTTTTTGTGATGAACGATAAAAAACAGGCAGGGAGCCCTATCACATTTTTTTATATACAGCCGGGGAGGTTTTGGTGTAGAATATACATAATACTATGCAAGAGGCTTAAGGAGAATATGCGGGATAAGATAAGCGACGCGGACCTTTACCTCTGGGGCGAAGGTACAAATTCATATGCATACCTCACTCTGGGCTGCCATAAGGCCGAGCACAGGGGCTATGAAGTATACCGTTTTGCGGTATGGGCGCCAAACGCGGTGTCCGTAAGGGTAGTAGGCAGCTTTAACGGCTGGAATATAGACGCAGATCCCATGCACCCCATAGGTGAAACCGGAGTATGGGAGGCCTTCATAGGCATAGCCCACGCGGGCGATACATACAAATACGCAATTGAGACCCGCATGGGTGAAATAATATACAAGGCCGATCCTTTTGCCTTCTATACCCAGAAGCGGCCCAATACGGCCTCCGTCATATGGGATCTGGAGGACGGCTACCTCTGGGGCGACGGGGACTATATAGCCGCCCGCCGCAATGAGGACAGCCATATGCTCCCCATGAACATATATGAGGCGCATCTGGGCTCATGGGTAGAGGGGCTGGACTTTCCGGCGCTGTCCCGGCGGCTTGTAGGCTATGTAAAGGAGATGGGCTATACCCATATAGAGCTGCTGCCGGTATCCGAGTACCCGCTGGACGACAGCTGGGGCTATCAGGTTACCGGATATTATTCCATCACCTCCCGCTACGGCAACCCGTCGCAGTTCAAGGAATTCATAGACCAATGCCATCAGGCGGGGCTGGGCGTGATAGTGGACTGGGTGCCCACTCACTTCTGCAGGGATGAGCAGGGCCTGAGGCTTTTCGACGGCACTCCCCTTTATGAGCACCCGGATCCGCGCAGGAGCGAGCAGCCCCAGTGGGGTACCACCCTCTTTAACTTTGAAAAGAACGAAGTGAGGAGCTTCCTCATATCCAACGCCGTGTTCCTCATGAAGGAATACCATATAGACGGGCTCAGGGCGGACGCCGTGAGCTGCATGCTTTACCTGGACTATGGCAAGCGGGGCGGGGAGTGGCTGCCTAACCGCTACGGCGGCAGGGAGAACATAGCGGCCATAGACTTCCTCCGCCAGCTTTCGGATACCGTGCGCAGGGAATGCCCAGGGGCGCTGCTGATAGCGGAGGAGAGCACCGCCTTCCCGGGAATGACCGCGCCCACCTCAAAGGGAGGTCTGGGCTTCGACTATAAATGGAACATGGGCTGGATGAACGACGTGCTGGACTATATGTCCATGGACAGCTACTTTCGGAGCTACCACCACGACGAAGTGACCTTTTCCATGTGCTATGCCTTTTCCGAGCACTATATACTGCCCCTGTCCCATGACGAGGTGGTACACGGCAAAAAGTCCCTCATAGGACGCATGCCGGGGGAATATGCGGATAAGTTCAGCCAGACGAGGCTGCTTCTCATGTATCAGATGGCCCATCCCGGAAAGAAGCTGACCTTTATGGGCACAGAGCTTGCCCAGTTCATAGAGTGGAACTTCCGCCAGTCGCTGGACTGGCTGCTGCTGGATTACCCCACCCACGAGGCCATGCAGCAGTTCGTGAGGGAGCTTAACCACTTCTATACCCGTACCCCGGCGCTGTATCAGCTGGACGACAGCTGGGACGGCTTCGAATGGATCTCCGTGGACGATCGGGCCCACAGCGTGCTGGCCTTCCTCAGAAAGGACGCCGAGGGCAACAAGATACTCTGCCTGTTTAACTTCACCCCTGTGGAGCATTATCCCTACCGGGTGCGGCTGCCCTTCATGGCCACGCTGGATCAGGCCATATCAAACGTCGATATGCGCGATATAAAGGGCGTAGAGACGGTGCAGCTGGAGGACGGTTATTATGCGGACATAATGCTTTCGCCATACGAGGCGGTGTATTACTACGTGAACGAGACGGAGCCCGGCCAGCAGCTGCAATAATCCTTACCCGATGCAAAACATTTTTCCGCCCCTTTTCGCCGGGGCGGGACGCTATCATAGATCATATTAAAAACAAGCCTTTTCATTTACTGAACACAATTTCCCATGGATGTACGAGGAGGTTTTATATGGTAAGAAAAAAGGTCGTTGCCATGCTTCTGGCAGGCGGGCAGGGAAGCAGGCTGAGCGTGCTGACTAACCGCATGGCCAAGCCCGCTGTGCCATTCGGAGGAAAGTACAGGATAATAGACTTTCCTCTCTCCAACTGCGTGAATTCCAACATAGATACGGTGGGCGTGCTGACCCAGTATCAGCCCTTAGAGCTGAACGCCTATATCGGCAGCGGCTCCCCTTGGGATCTGGACTTGGCTCACGGCGGTGTCTATGTGCTGCCCCCCTATGTGACCGGCAAGTCCGGCGAATGGTATTCCGGCACGGCCAACGCCATCTACCAGAACATCCAGTTCATCGAGCAGTTCAACACGGATTACGTACTGATCCTCAGCGGCGACCACATTTACAAGATGGACTATA
>ERZ827440.3468-NODE-3468-length-11867-cov-5.115052_pt1 | contig 11867 bp, 10 predicted proteins | sample MGYA00519774_ERZ827440 | MGnify/ENA primary metagenome ERZ827440 (study PRJEB31778, sample SAMEA3449302) | human gut metagenome | biome: human gut; feature: human-associated habitat; material: faeces | place: United Kingdom | collected 2010/2012 ... | reverse complement strand
TGCCCATGAGGTCGCGCAGATCCTGCTCAGCCTCGTCGATGATCTGCTGGAAGACGGGGGAGCGGTGGCTCATTTCCATGACGCACATGCCGCTGCCGCGGTAGTTCAGCATCTCGTCGCGGATCTCTTCGAGCACAGGCTCCGGCATCATCGCGGGGCCAGCCGAGAAATTGTAGGTTCTTCCGTACTTCATAATATAATGACCTCCTGAAAATATCGCTAGAATTTCACCGGTTTTTTTCTGTAAATTTAGTATATACCCCCAACGGAAAAGAATCAAGCGGTTTTCTGAAAAAATTTTTTTGAGCCTGAAAATCTGTTAGTATCCAAAGGAAAAACCGGCGGCCGCACCGTGGCGGCTGCCGGGACGGATTGGCGCGAAAATTTGGGATTTCCTGCTTCTCTGTAAATAATATGCGGGAAACTGCCCAAAAACGCAAGAAACAATTTGTGTATTCTGCTCACAGACAGAGGGGCGCTTTGCGTTTCTCGCTGGGAGACGTCTGGCCAGAACGCCGCTTTTCGTATTTGGCGCGCGTGGCGTTCCCGCCGCGGATGTGGCGTTCGGCCTTGTTTTGCTCCAAAATTTTTTTGACCTGCTGCCAGAGCGAACGGTTCACCTGCTCCAGCCGCTCAGAAAGATCCTTATGTACCGTCGATTTGGACACGCCGAAGTGCTTTGCCGCGGCGCGGATGGTGGCGCGGTTTTCGATGATGTACACAGCCAGTTCCTCGGCTCGCTGCTCTAAGTTTTCTCTCATGTGGGCACCTCCAAGCTGTGTAGGCTATCCCAATATATGCCTGCACACGGCCCAATATGCCCGCCCTGCAAATGCGATCCTGCGGAATAAAAACGCGCCCCGGTCATCCGACCGGGGCGCTGCGTTTGATTCCTTATTTCTTTTCGTAGCCTGGCTTGCCAAGCATCTCGAACATGTTGGTCTTGTAGGCTTCGACGCCGGGCTGGTTGAACGGGTTGACGCCGCTGATATAGCCGGACACGCCGCACGCAAACTCGAAGAAGTAGATCAGCGCACCGACCGTCTCTTCGCAGATGCGCTCCACGCGGATCTCCGTCACAGGCACGCCGCCGTCGATGTGCGCCTTCTTAGTGGCCTTCATGGCGACCTCGTTGACGTAATCCATCGTCTTGCCTGCGAGGTAGTTCAGGCCGTCGAGGTTGTCCGCATCGGTCGGGATCTCGACACGCGCGCGCGCCTGATCGAAGAAGACGACCGTCTCCTGTAACATCCGCAGGCCCTGCTGCATATACTGGCCCATCGAGTGCAGGTCCGGCGTCAGATCGACAGACGCCGGGAAGACGCCCTTGCCGCTCTTGCCCTCGGACTCGCCGAACAGCTGCTTCCACCACTCAGCGAAGAAGCGGAACGCCGGCTCATAGGCCGCGAGGATCTCGATGTGCTTGCCTTCGTCGTACAGGCCCTGACGGCTCATCGCATACTGCACCGCCGCGCTCTCGAGCCCATCGCGCAGGATCGCTTCGCGCTCCTGCGCCGCGCCGCGCATCAGCGCCTCGATGTCGATGCCCGCCGCCGCGATCGGCAGCAGACCGACCGCCGTCAGCACGGAATAGCGTCCGCCAACGTTGTCGGGCACGACGAACGTCTCATAGCCCTCCTGCGTGGCGAGCGTCTTGAGCGCACCGCGCGCGCGGTCGGTCGTGGCATAGATGCGGCCCTGCGCACCGGCTTTGCCGTACTTTTTCTCAAGCAGCTCCTTGAAGATGCGGAACGCGATGGCCGGCTCCGTCGTCGTGCCGGATTTGGAGATGACGATCACGGAGAAATCCCGGTCGCCGATCATGGCGATCGTCTCGCTCAGCGCCTCACCGGAGATGCCGTTGCCCGCGAAATAGACATCCGGCGTCTTCTTCGCGAGGGCGTTGTAGTTCGGGCTCTTCAGAAGCTCTACCACCGCGCGCGCACCGAGATACGAGCCGCCGATGCCGATGACGACAACGGCCTGCGAATCGCGCTGGATCTTCTTCGCCGCCTGCTGGATGCGGGCGAACTCTTCCTTGTCGTAGTTCACCGGCAGGTCGACCCAGCCGAGGAAATCATTTCCCGCGCCGGTGCCGTGCAGTAGCGTGTCGAGCGCCGCCTTGCCCCGTGCCGTGTTCTCTGCGGGCGCGAAGCCCTTCGTTCCGTTCAAATCGATTCTGACCATACTTTTAAAACCTCTGATCTATGATAGATTTCGTTTTTTGAAAATTTGAAATAGAAAAGTGCAAAGGCAGCATCACATAAACTGGAAAACCATGTCAATGCGCTCGCTGCTGTCACTCAATGCTTTTCTGCGTCACGCCGGAGCATCGCCGCGCCGACGACGCCCGCGTCGTTGCCCATCACCGCGGGCACGACCGCGCCGCGCTCGGAATAGAAGCACTTTTCTGTGACCTTATCCTGAAGCGGCCCGAACAGGAACTCGCCCGCGCCGCACAGCCCGCCGCCGATGGCGAGAACCTCGGGGTCGAGCATATTGAAGATCGATGCGCAGGCCGCGCTGAGATGCTCGACATAGCGGTCAAAGACCTCCTTCGCCGCCGGGTCGCCCGCCTTGGCGCAGTCGGTCACGAGGCGCGCGTCAACCTTTGCTGCGTCGCCGCCGGACTTTTCTGCCAGCATGCTCTCCGGATGGGCCTGCATGGCGCGCCGCCCGTCGCGGGCCAGCGCGCTGGCCGCGCAGTAGGCTTCGATGCAGCCGTGATTGCCGCAGGTGCAGGCTTCGCCGCCCTCGACCAGATACGAATGACCCAGCTCCACGCCGTGGTTCATGCCGCCGTTGAACATCTTGCCATCCAGAATGATGCCCCCGCCAAAGCCCGTGCCCAACGTGAAGAGCACCGCCGTCTTGCAGCCGACGAACGCACCCTTGTAAAGCTCGGCCAGCGCCGCGCCGTTCGCGTCGTTCGCGATGTAGACCGGCACGCCGGGAAAGCGCGCCTGCATGATCGCCCGCAGCGGCACGTCGTGGAAGCCGAGGTTGTACGCCGCGATCACCATTTCGCCGCTCCGGTCAATGCTGCCGGGCACGACGATGCCGATGGAGCCGATCTCCGTCACGCCCTGCTCCGCCAGCATGGCGCGCAGCGCTGCCGCGAGCTTGTCCGCCATGTCCTCTGCCGTTGTCTTGGGGAAGGGAATGCTGCCGTGCGCCACGATCTCCAGCGCCTCATTCACCAGGCCATACTTGATATTCGTGCCGCCGATGTCGACGCCGATCTCAAACATGATACCGTCTCCTCCTTCTTATTCATCCTGCCCGTCCGAGAGGCCGAACAGGCGCATAAAATTCCCATACAGGATCTGCTCGCGCAGACTGTCGCCGAGGTCATACGTCAAAAACTGCCGCACCATCTCCTCCGGCGACCACATCGGGAAATCCGTCCCAAACAAAAAGCGCTCCGGCCCGAATGTCTCAAACATCCGCATGACCATGTCGTGCGGGATCATCGGTGTGGTCGACGATGTGTCGTAGAAGACGTTTTCCGGCTGCGGATGCGCCAGCGACCGGTCCCAGGCGTTCCAGCCGCCGAAGTGCGCCGCAATCACGATCAGATCCGGCACCTGGCGGATCAGGTTCGTCAGCCGCTCAGGGCTGGAAAAATCATAGCGGTTATCGCCCATGTGCATCAGCACCGGCAGCCCGCGCCGCGCGATGGAGCGATACGTTTCGATGCCGGAGGGATCGTCGATCGGGAGCTTCTGAAAATCCGGATGGATCTTCAACCCCCGCAGACCCAGCGCCTGCAGCTCGTCGAGCACCTCTTCATAGCCGTCCATGCCGGGGTAGATCGAGCCGAAGGCGATGCACTCCGGATGCCCTTTCCGCGCCTCGGCCAGAAATTCCACAATGGAGCGCACCTGCTTCGGCACAACTGCCGAGCTGCTGATGACATACCGGCTCACGCCGGCCTTCTCTTCCTCCGCGACGAGCCGCTCCATGCTTGCCTCGCAGTACATCTCTGCTCCATAAAACTGCCCGATCGACCCCGCAGCCTTCACGGCCAGCTTTTCCGGGAACACATGGGCATGCACATCTGCAATTTTCATCTCTTGTATCGTCCCAAACCGCATAAAATCGCCTGAACCGGGCTGGTTCACACTATTTCTTAGTTTATCACACAATGCAGTTCGTTACAATCGCCCAAATGGAAAAAAGCCGCCGCTTTGTTTGCCCAAGTCTGTGGATTTTGCCGCAAACCACCCGTTGAAACCGTGGGCAAAAGATCCGTCCACGAATCTTATTCGTAGGGAAGGCCCATCCTGTAGCGTTCCATCGTGTGCTTGAATAGCTCCGCCGAAGAGGGCGGGGTATAGGTGATGGCGTTGGCCCCGGCGTCGATCGTGCGCAGGATGCTCTCGTCGCTTGGCCCTCCGGTTGCCATGATGGGCATGTCCGGATACTGCGCGCGGATCTCCGCGACGATCTCCGCCGTGGCGCTCCCGGCAGCGACGTTGAAGATGGCCGCGCCGTCGTCAATGCGGCGGGCATAGTCCGTCCCATGGTTTGCCACGGTTACGACGATGGGGATGTCGATCGCCCGGCGCATCCGCGAGATGACGAGTCCTGACGTCGGCACATTGACCACAACGCCCATCGCGCCCTGCATCTCGGCATACATCGCAAGATTCACCACGCGGTGCCCCTTCGTCAGTCCGCCGCCCACGCCCGTGAACACCGGGATGTCCGATGCCATGAGCAGCGCTTCGTTGATGATCGGCTGCGGCGTGAACGGATAGACCGCGATGACCGCGTCGGCATTGATGTTTTTAATGATAGCGAGGTCGGTCGAGAAGACCAGCGAACGGATTTTCTTCCCGAACACCATGATCCCGCTGCACTGCCACGTCACCTCCGGCACACGCAGCGCCGTCTGGCGGAGCGTACCGTTCACGCTCGGCGCGTTTTTCTTCGGGATGACCACCTCTTCCGGCAGCTCCAGCGTCTCCGGCTCATAGGCGGTCTGGTGATGGTGTAACAGCAGTCTGCGTCTCGGCATGGGCTTCGTCTCCTTCTTTGATGGTTTTATTTAGTTTATCAGAGAGAATCCGGCTGTTCAAGGTGCAAATTGTAAATTTTTGTTCAAGATTTTCGGATTTTCTGTTTTTGCTTGCGTTCGCTCCCGGTTTTGTGGTATAACAGGTACAAACAGAACCAAAGCGGAAAGGAAGTGACATCATGCGGCCGGACGAGGTGCTCGATACGCTGCAAAGAGCGGGCTTTGAGGCGTGGTATGTCGGCGGATGCGTGCGCGACACGCTGCTCGGCCGCCCCATCCACGACTGGGATGTCACGACCTCCGCCCTGCCGGAGCAGGTGCTGGCCCTCTTCCCACGCACGGTCCCAACCGGCTTGCAGCACGGCACCGTCACCGTCCTGTCGGACAGCGGCCCCGTCGAGGTCACAACCTACCGCGCCGATGGGGACTACCATGATGGCCGCCACCCGGACGGCGTCCGCTTTGTCCGCTCGCTGCGCGAGGATACCGCCCGGCGCGATTTCACCGTCAACGCAATGGCGATGGATCAGCGCGGAAACATACGCGATTTCTACGGAGGCCGAGCCGATCTCGCAGCGGGCATTCTGCGCTGCGTCGGCGCGCCGGAGCGCCGCTTCCGCGAGGATGCGCTGCGGATGCTGCGCGCGTGCCGCTTTGCCGCGCAGCTCGGCTTCGCCATTGAACCCGAAACATGGGCAGCACTGCTGCGCTGCGCGCCGCTCTGCAAGCAGCTCTCACGCGAGCGCATCACCGAAGAAGTTACGAAAACGATCCGCTCACCGTCCCCGCAGTGGGCCGCTGCGATGATCCGCTGCGGCCTGCTCACGTCCTGCTGCCTGACCGGCTCAAATGACCTCTCGCAGCTGTCCGTGCTCCCGCCGACGGCGGAGGCCCGCTGGGCCGGATTCGGCCTGCTTGTTCCGGAACTGGATTTTTCTGCCTTCCGCCTGCCTGCCAAACTCGTCAAGCTCTGCCGGATGGTGCGCGCCCACTGGCCCGCGCCGGAGGAACGCCTCGGCTGGAAGCGGCTGCTCGCCGCCGAGGGCGAAGAGGCCGCGCGGCTGCTCGCCGCGCTGGCGCAGACGGACGCCGTAGACAAAATTCTCGCCTCCGGCGACTGCGTCAGCCTGAAGACGCTGGCCGTCTCCGGGCACGATTTTCCGGATCTCCGCGGCCCGGCGCTCGGGCAGCTGCTGAACCGCCTGCTCGAGCACGTGCTGCAATGCCCGGCGGACAACAACCGCGAGACGCTTCTGGAATTGGCGAAAAATATCGAAACCGCATCTTGAAATTCCAATTCTCCGGCGCTACAATACGTCCGTATTATCCGCCGGAAGAAGGGATCATTTTGATCGGACTGGGAACGATCATCAACGCCGGGGCCATCGTCGTGGGCGGCCTGCTCGGCTTACTGCTGAAAAACGCGCTGCCCCAGCGCATCTCCGACACGCTGACAAAGGCCATCGGCATCTGCGTGCTGTTCATCGGCCTGTCCGGCGCACTGCAGAACATGTTTACGATCGAAGACGGCGCGCTCTCCGTCGGCGGCACGATGATGACCATTTTCAGCTTCATCGGCGGCTCCATCCTCGGCGGCGCGCTCGACCTCGAAGGCCGGCTCGAGCGCTTCGGCGTCTGGCTCCGAAAGCGTGCAGGCGCGGATGGCGACTCTGGTTTCCTGAATGCGTTCCTCACCGCGTCGCTCACGGTCTGCATCGGGGCGATGGCCGTTGTCGGCGCGATCAACGACGGGCTGTTCGGCGACATCTCGCTGCTCGTCACAAAATCCATCCTCGATGCGATCATCATCATGGTCATGTCCGCGACGATGGGCAAAGGGTGCATCTTCTCGGCCATCCCGGTCGCGCTCTTTCAGGGGCTGGTGACGCTCTTCGCCCGCTTCCTGCAGCCCATCATGACTGCGCAGGCCACGAGCAACCTCGCGCTCACCGGCTCGATCCTGGTCTTCTGCGTCGGCGTCAACCTCGTCTGGGACAAGCAGCATCTCAAGGTGGCCAATATGCTGCCCACGCTGATCTTCGCCGTTGCGCTGGCCTTTGTACTCTGAAGACGAGAATCCCCACCCGAAAACCTTTGAACTGCCCCCCACTTGTTAGATATAGTATATCATACTGTCTAACAAGTGGAGGCAGTTCATTTCGGGTGGGGATTTTCCTGTTTTCCGGCCAGCGTTACTTCGAAACACTGGCTGAACGAAGCGCGGTTTCGTACTGGCTGTCGTTGACGATCATCAGCAGCCCCGGCGCGCAGCGCAGCAGATGGTGTACCGGCACACCGGCAGATTCGACTGCTTGCAGCACGGGCGGGATGGCGTCCGATGTGCGGCAGATCGCCGCGAGCACCGCAAGATTCTCCCGCAGCGTGACCTCCGCCCCCGGCAGCTGCGCGCGCAGACGCGCGGCCAGCGTGGCCGTTTCGGCGCCGCTGCCCATGTCCAACAGCACGGTCGTTTGCCCGAGCGTCTCCGACAGGCAGAACGGCTCCTCGCCCAGTGCCCGCAGAGCCTCCGCCGGTGCGCCGGGCGGCGCACCGTGGATGCGCAGCATCGCCATCCGACGCCGCCCCGCAAACCCTGCGATGCCGGATGCGCCGTCGTGCCTCGTCCGGATGAGCGTGCCGGGCAGGTCCGGGCGGAAGGTGCTGCGGATCTGGAGCGGGATGTGCCGCACACGCACCGGCTCGACCGCGCTCTCATGCAGTACCTGCGTCCCGACGCGGGACAGCTGCCCCAGCTCTTCAAAGCTCAGCGCCGGGATCGGCTCCGCCTCCGGGACGATGTGCGGGTCGGCGGTGAGGACGCCGGGGACGTCCGTCCAGTTTTCGTAGATGTCCGCGCGGAGCGCCGCGGCGGCCAGCGCGCCTGTCACATCCGAGCCGCCGCGTGGGAACGTATGGATGCGGCCATCCGGCAATGTGCCGTAGAAGCCCGGCGTGACGATCTTCCGTCCGTCGGCCAGCGAGGCCAGCAGGGCATAGGACTCCTCCTCGCGCACCTGCCCGTCATAGTCAAAGCGCAGCCATTCCGCCGCGTCCACAAACGCGAAGCCGAGCAGCTCCGCCATCAGCCGCGCGGCCAGATATTCCCCGCGCGAGGCGAGAAAGTCTTCCTCCGTGCGGCTGTTCAGGGAAGCGTAGATCGATGCCAGCTCCTGTTCGAGCGGCATGTGCAGGCCGCAGCCGTCGCGGATGGCGAGAAACCGGTCACATACGCGCCGCCAAAGCTCCCAGCAGGGAACGCCGTAGCGCAGGTGCGCGTGGCACAGATATAACAGGTCTGTGATCTTCTGATCGTCCGGGTGCCGCCGCCCCGGCGCGGACACCACGACGACGCGCCGCGCGACGTCCGCTGCCACGAGATCCCGCACCCGCAAAAACTCCGCCGCACCGGCGAGAGAGGAACCTCCAAATTTACATACCTTCAGCATGGCATTTTCACTCCTGTCGTTTTCGGCGGCGCGGACGCCGCCTGTGCCATTCTATGATGGAGAAGTTTGAACAGTTCTGTCGAATGGGAAAATGGGTTCGGGATGATTTGCAGGGGCGGGCATTGCCCGCCCGTTTTACGATTTTCCGCCGCACCATGTAGGGGCCGATGCCCTCATCGGCCCAAAGGCCCCCTCTACCAAGAGGGGGCTGGCCGAGCGGAGCGAGGTCTGGGGGAGCTTGAAAAAACTTCTCCCCCTCTACGAAGAGGGGGAGCGGGCGGACAGGGTCGTCCGCCCCTACAAGGGGATAGGCGGATTTTTCGTGAAAAAAGTGCTTTACTTTTTGGGGGTTCTATGGTATCTTAAACAAGATGGCGCACTAGCGCCGGAAACCCCTCTCTCAGTTCTGGGACAACGCCGGATTTTCACATCGGCACACACCTGACCCACCACTTAGAGCGCGGGAACATGTATTATTTTGAAAGGTGGAAACACAACTATGATGCGCAAAGAAGAAAAGACCGCGATTATCGAAAAGTACGCGACCCATCCCGGCGACACCGGCTCGCCCGAGGTTCAGATCGCCGTCCTGACCCATCGGATCAACGACCTGAACGAGCATCTGCGCGAGCACAAGCAGGACAACCACTCCCGCCGCGGTCTGCTGATGATGGTCGGTAAGCGCCGCAGCCTGCTGGACTATCTGGCCAAGAAGGACATCAACCGCTATCGTGCGATCATCGCGGAACTGGGCATCCGTAAGTAAGACGCAGGAGGGAGGCCCATCGGGCCTCCCTTTTTCTAGGGTGTATCAGAAAACTGTCAATACGCCCGGACAGCGGGCCTTTTTGCGCTGCGCCGCGTCGTTTTTTCTTGAAATACGCCAGTATTCCTGCAAAAAAATGTCTTGCGCAGCACGAAAATTCCTCACTGCCGGTCACATCGCCAGTTTTCAAATACACCCTACGTCATCCATCCAAAGCGTGGGAGCTTCATTTAGCAGTTGAAAGAGGATCGGAGCGCCGGTCTTGTTTCAAGTGCTAAACCTCCCACGCACCGCCACATTTTTATCAGGAGGTTTTTATGGTTACCAAGAAACAGTACCCCAACCACCACATCTTTGAAACCGACATCGGCGGCCGTACCTTCACGGTCGAGACCGGCAAGGTTGCAGAGCTCTGCAACGCCGAGGCCATCTGCCGCTACGGCGACACTGTCGTGCTCGTGACGGCTGTTGCGTCCCCGCTGCCGAAGGCCGGCATCGACTATTTCCCGCTGACCATCGAGGTCGAAGAGCGGATGTACGCCGTGGGCCGCATCCCCGGCAGCTTCAACCGCCGCGAGGGCCGTCCGTCTGAGCGCGGCATCCTCATCTCCCGCCTGATCGACCGCCCGATGCGCCCCCTCTTCGACGAGGAGCTTCGCAATGACGTCGTCCTGACCAACACCATCCTCGCGCAGGACTATGACAACCCCGTCGAGATCGTGGCCTCCATCGGCTCGTCCCTCGTCATGGCCTATTCCGACATTCCCTGGAACGGCCCGACGGCTACGACCAACGTCTGCTACCTCGACGGCAAGTATATCGTCAACCCGTCTCAGGACGAGCGCAACGCCTGCCAGTGCTTCGTGACCATCGCGTCGACCCACGAGAAGGTCGTCATGATCGAGACCGAGGCCAAGGAAATCAAGGAAGATATCCTCATGGAGTGCATCAAGCTCGCCCATGAGACGAACGTCAAGGTTGTCGAGTTCATCAACCACATCGTCGACACGATCGGCAAGCCGAAGTTCTCCTTCGAGAAGGCTGCCGTCAACCATGAGATGCTGGATGATCTCATCAACTACGGCATGGACAAGATCGAATACGCCCTCGACACCGACGACAAGAACGTCCGTGAAGAGCGCCTGACCGCCGCCGTCGTCGACTTCAAGGAGAAGTTCGGCGAGAAGTACGGAGAGGACTTCGACGTGCAGATCGACGTATGCCTGTACAAGATGCAGAAGAAGGTCGTCAAGAAGTGGCTGCTTGCGGGCAAGCGCGTCGATGGCCGCGGCCCCGACGATATCCGCCCGCTGGACGCCGAGGTCGGCGTGCTGCCGCGCGTGCATGGCTCGGGCCTGTTCACCCGCGGCCAGACGCAGGTGCTCTCCGTCTGCACGCTCAACACCCTCTCCGCCTGCCAGAAGCTCGATACCATCTATGATGAGACCGAGAAGCGCTATATCCACCACTACAACATGCCGCAGTGGTCCACCGGCGAAGCACGTGCGGCTCGCTCGACGTCTCGCCGCGAGGTTGGCCACGGTTCGCTGGCTGAAAAGGCGCTTGTGCCGGTGCTGCCCTCCGTCGAGGAGTTCCCGTACTGCATCCGCGTCGTGTCCGAGGTCGTGTCCTCAAACGGCTCCACGTCGCAGGCTTCGATCTGCGGCTCCACGCTGGCGCTGATGGACGCGGGCGTGCCGATCAAACGCCCGGTCGCCGGCATCTCCTGTGGCCTGATCTCTGACAAGGAGACCGGCGAATGGAGAACGTTCACGGACATCCAGGGCGTGGAAGACTTCCACGGCGAGATGGACTTCAAGGTCGCCGGTACGACCGAAGGCGTCACCGCCATTCAGATGGATCTGAAGAACGACGGCCTGACCTACGACATCATCAAAAACGCCTTTGACATCACCTACGAGGCCCGCTGCCAGATTCTCGACGAGGTCATGCTGCCCTGCATCTCCGAGCCGCGCAAGGAGCTGGCCGCCAGCGCGCCCAAGATGATCAAGATGAAGATCCCCACCGATATGATCCGCTCTGTCATCGGCCTGCAGAAAAGAAGAATGCCGAGCGTGGAGAGAAATGTCAGCACAAAGCCGATATCGCCCACCACATAGGGGTTGCGCGCGACCAGCACGAAAAGCGCCGCGCCGTACGAGGTGAGCGCGTCTGCCTCCGCCCGGAAAAGGCGGGCCGCCATCGCGATAAAGAACATGACCGCCGCGCGCAGGATAGACGGCGGCGCCCCTGTCAAAACGGTAAAGAGCAGAACCAGAAGCGACGACAGAAGCGCCCCGGCCCTGCCTTTGAAAAGAAAAAGCACCATTCCTGTGAGCACTGCGATATGCATGCCGGAAACCGCGACAACATGCGACGTGCCGCTGCGGGAAAATGCCGCGCGCAGCGCGGGCGGAATATCGCCGTTATCACCCGTCACAAGCGCGCGCATGACGCTCGCGCCCTCCTCCGGCCAAAGTTGGGAGAAGCGCTCCGCCACGGCGTGTGAAAAGCACTTTGCCGCATAGCGCACAGGCACGCGCTCCGGGCGCTTCAGCTGCATCCGGCCGGTCTGCTCCGCGAGCAGGTAAACGCCCTTGGCCGTATAGAAGCGCATGCGCTCCCCCGCGCC
>ERZ827440.3466-NODE-3466-length-11870-cov-3.201016_pt1 | contig 11870 bp, 9 predicted proteins | sample MGYA00519774_ERZ827440 | MGnify/ENA primary metagenome ERZ827440 (study PRJEB31778, sample SAMEA3449302) | human gut metagenome | biome: human gut; feature: human-associated habitat; material: faeces | place: United Kingdom | collected 2010/2012 ... | reverse complement strand
TTTGTGCGTGATATTCGGCATTCCCGTGCTGGCGGACGGCCTGTTCAAGATCCAGATCGCCGTGGACGCCAGACGATTCGGTATTCCCCAATGGTGGCTGGTACTGGTGCTGGCAGTGCTCACAGGCGTCATCGGACTGCTGCTGGTGCTGCGGCCCACTGAGGGGGCTCAGGCACTGGTGATGCTGATGGGCGTGTCGCTGCTGCTGGATGGCGCGCTGAACCTCAGCGTGGCGCTGTGCGCCGTGAAGGTGGTGCGGCATCAGCAGCCGGACGTGATCGAGACAGACGACTTCGAGATCGAGTGAGAGAAAAAAGGGACTGAGTACCGGCGCACCGCAGGGTGCGCCGGTACTCTTTTTGCCGAAAAACGGAGGATCTGGCAAAAAGCGCTTGCGATGCAAAGGACGCTGTGTTATAATAGTGGCACACATGCCAAGATGCGAAAAAGGAGGGTCATTGATGGCACTGACCAACGCAAGCCTGCCTGCCAAGCGCCGGATACTGACCGTATGCGTCAAGCTGTTTTTGGAGCAGGGCTACAAAAAGACCACCGTGGCCCAGATCGTGCAGGGAGCAGAGGTGTCCAACAGCAGCTTCCAGAACATCTTTCGGGCCAAGGACGGGGTGCTGACGGAGCTGGTGACGTTCATGTTTTCCGGCCAGTTCGGGGCGGCCCGCAGCGTGGTCGGCGGCAAGCTGCCGCCGGTGTTCGTGTACGCGGCGGAGACGGCCATCCAGCTGACGCTGACGGAGCTTAACGAGAACCTGCGGGAGATCTACATCGAGGCCTATACCCAGAAGGAGGCGTCGGAGTACATCTTCCGCGAGACAGCCCGAGAGCTGTACGACATCTTCGGACCGTACCAGCCGCAGCTGACGGCAGAGGATTTCTACATGCTGGAGCTGGGGTCGGCGGGACTGATGCGGGGCTATATGGCCCAGCCCTGCGGCGGGGCGCTGACGCTGGAGAAGAAGCTGGAGTGCTTTTTGACACTGAGCCTGCGGGGCTACGGGGTGCCGGAGCAGGAGATCCAGCAGGCGCTGGCCTTCCTGCGGACCATGGATCTGCGGGCCGTGGGCCAGCGTACCATAGAGAGACTGTTTCACGCGCTGGAGATGCGCTACGACTTTCAACTGGGGGCCGCGTCCTGCGGCGAAAGGGAGGAGAACACATGAGAAAACGATTGGTAAGCATCCTGATGGCACTGTGCATGGCGGTGAGCCTGCTGCCGGTGCAGGCGCTGGCGGCGGACGACGCCTATACCGTGGGCGAGGACACCCGGGCGAAGGTCCGGCTCTACGGCGGCAGCCTGGTTCCGGAGGAGAACTGCGCTACGCTGACGCTGGCCGATGGGACCGTCACGGTATTCATCCCCACAGAGGAGCGTTTGCAGGTGGTGCTGGCGGATACCAGTGGGAAATACGTGGGAGGCGATCTGACCATCTATCAGGACGTTGCGAAGCCTCTGACCATCCACAAGGCGGCGAAAAGCATCACCGCGGCTGACGGGAAACGGGTGAGTGAGCTTATCATCGCCGGTGACGCCAATGTCACCATCACCGGCGGCCGGTACAGCAAGGTCACGGTGGAGACCGACGGCGCGCTGCAGCTGCGGGGCGGCGCGGTGGACAGCCTGATCATCAAGTCCGAGGGGCATGTGAGCGTGATAGGCAGTATCGTGAACAGCGTGACCAGGGAGGACGGTGCGCATTTCCTCGGCACTGCTGACCGCGAGGTCACCACGGCGCAGGGACTGGCCGCCGCGCTGGCGGACAGCGAGGTGAGCAAGGTGATCCTGACGGCGGACGTGCAGCTCACGGGAAGTCGACTGGATGTCAGCCGGTACGTGCCCGTGGACCTGAACGGCCACGTGCTCCGGAGCGACGGCAGCAACATCGTGTTCTGGATCGGGAACGGCGGCTATCTGGAGCTGAATGACAGCGATCCGGAGAGCACGCACAGCGACTTCTCCGTCAAGGGAGGCATCATCACCGGCGGTAAGGTCCCCGCCATGGGCAGCGCCTTCGCCGGCGGCGTGGTGGTGAACGCCGGCGGCAGATTTACCATGAACGGCGGCACCATCATGGGCTGCTCCAGCCCCTTCTACGGCGCCAGAGACGCGGGCGGCGTGTACGTGTATAACGGGGGTATATTTACCATGAAGGGCGGCACCATCCGCGACTGCTTTGCGCTCGGAAACGTTTCGGCGCGCGGCTACTCCGGCGGCTTTGTCGGAAGATCCGTCTACAGCGGAAATGTCTATGAAAACTGCTATGCGGCGGGCATCGTAACCTGCTCGGGCGAAGAAGGCCACGGCTTCATCGGCGGCAACAAGCCGGACAGCGCATTCCAGTATGACCAGTCCGAGGGCATTACAAACTGCTACTACAACGAGGCCTCGGAGACAGCCGCGAGCAACTATGGCGCGACCGGTCTTGCGCTTTCCGGCATGCAGACGGAGGACTTCCGCTCGAAGCTCGGCGCAAGCTGGAGTCAAAACGAAGAAGACAACGGCGGCCTTCCGTATCTGACGGGCGTGGAGATCCCGGTTCCGCTGAAGAAAACGCCGCTGGAGGTCACCATCATCCTGGCAAAGTACAACACGCAGGAATACCGGTATGAGCGCTTTGGCGAGGAAATCGAGGTGGAGATGCTCTCAAACGGCAACACGCGCGTGTGCGATGTGATGGACGAGGCCATGCAGCAGGAAAAGCTCACCTACGGCTATGAAACGACGAATCTCGGCCGTTATGTCAGCACCATCAATGGCCGTGAGCTGCTTGCGCCGAACGGCTGGATGTTTACGATCAACGACGTGCTTTCCAATGTCGGCGTGTCGACGGCTACGGTCGTTGACGGCGATACGATTTTGTGGTACGAGGGTATGACCCAGAACCATTTCCGCGCGCCGACCGTTAAAGAGCTGGACGCGGACGCAGGAGACTGGACGGAAATTTCGTCGGCAGACGGGCTTCTCCGGTTGGCCGAGAGCACGGACAAGGAAGCGATGGCGGCAAACTACCGGCTGACCGGGGATATCGACATGCAGGGCGTGAAATTTACCGGCATCGGCAGCGCGGGCGCGCCCTTTACCGGCACGTTTGACGGAAACGGCAAAACGATCTCGAACCTCACCATCGACCGGCCGGGCGAGGAGAATGTCGGCCTGTTCCGCGTGATTCGGGGCGGCACGATCAAGAATCTGACGCTTAAGGACGCCGCAGTCACGGGCGGTTCGCTTGTGGGCGCAGTTGTGGGCTGGGCGCAGGTATCGCTCAGCAAAGACAGTATGTCCGGCAATGTTGCAGGACTGATCGGCAACGTCCATGTGACAGGCAGCGTCGCAGGCAAAACGGAGACGGGCGGCCTGATCGGCCGGAACGACGGCAAGACAGATCCGGAGACAAGCTTCTCTGTCAAAAATGCAGTCGACCGCTGCTCGTTTGAAGGAACGCTCACAGGCCGGACGATCACCGGCGGCCTTGCAGGACGCAACGAAGGTACGATCACGATGTGCAGCACCGAGGGCAGCGTCGACGCGGGTGAAAGCGGCACGATCGCCGGCGGTCTGGTGGGAGAGAACGACGGCGAAATCTACGATTCGCACGCCGATGTGTGCGTCCATGCACAAAGCTCCGTGGGCGGCTTCATGGGAAGCGGTTCCGGCATCGTCAAGCGCTGCTACAGCCTTGGCGACGTGTCCGGCGGCGGCTATGTCGGCGGCTTTGCGGGCTCCATCAGCAATGTCGATACCGCCGTCAGCGCGGGCAGCGTCACAGCTGACGGCTCGGACGGTCAGGGCTACGCGGGCGGCTTTGCCGGGCACTTGGGCGGCACGATCGTTGGTGCGAGCGCCTATATTACGGTCAAAAACGTCTACGGCTACTGCGCGGACGCGCTCCCGGTGGCCGGCAGAACGGATTATACCCAGACGAGCGACGGCCTCAAGCAAGCGCTCGCGGCAATGACACTGACAACAAAGGACGCGGTCAAGGAACGGCTCAAGACGCTCTTTGATGTGGATTACGAAATTCCAGACGACGCGCAGAAGCAGCGCGAGGAAGCGGCGCGGAAGATGCAGGCGCAGATCGAAGCGCTTCCGGAGGCGGATGCACTGACGAAGGAAGACGGCGACCTGGTGGACGCGGCGAAGGCGGCCTTTGATGCGCTGGACGACGAGACAAAGGCGCTTGTCAGTGAAAGCATGAAGACAAAGCTCACGGCCTGCGTCTCGCGCATGGAAGAGCTCCGGAAGGAGCCTGAGCTCCCAGCCGACCCGGTCGAGCGCTTCGAGAAGCTGATGGAGCTTGTTCCGGGCAAGAAGGACAAGGTCTGGAACACGGACGGCGCGGCCATCGACGCGGCGCGCGCGTGCTATGATGAGATCGACCTGAAACAGCTCGATAAAACGCAGCAGAAGCAGGTAAAGACGCTCTACTCGCAGCTCACGGCGGCGGAAAAGACTTTCGAGAAAAACCGCAAGGCGGCGGAGAAGGTCGAGGCGCAGATCAAGAACCTCCCGTTTGATACGCCGGCGGAGATGACGCTCGCGCACGAAAAGCGCGTCAACGCAGTCAGCAAGGCGTACAGTAAGCTGCCCGAAGAGCAGAAGAGCTTTGTCAATCCGGAGAACGCAGCGTATCTGGAAAACGAAGTTCTGCCCCGCCTGAAGGAGCTGCAGGACAACAAGAAGCTGATCCAGGACGCGGAAAAGCTCGTCAAGAAGGTTCCGGCGGCGGCAAAGATCAAGGCCTCCGATGAAGACAAGCTCAATGAGGCGCTCGAAACCGTGCAGGAGGTAGAACACCGCGGGCTGAAGATCGATGAGAAGCTCGAGCAGAAGCTGCTCGAGAGCAAGGCTGCGTTTGACGAGGGCATGCAGAAAAGCGAGGAACTGCGCAATTTAATTTCTCAGCTTGACGAGAACCACATGGACAAGGACATGGCGGCGCTTTACGAGCAGGCGCAGGACATGTTTGACGCGGACAAAAAGCTCTTCCAGCGCTTCACGACGAAGGACGAGCAGAACGCGCTCAAAAACTGCCAGAAGGCGCTCAAGAAGAACCGGTCCGCGGCGCAGAAGGTCGAAAAACAGATCGAAAAGCTCGATCCGGACAACGTCACGACCAAGACGGCGAAGACCGTGCAGAAGGCGTGGGACGCGTACTGGAAGCTGACGGACGCGCAGAGGACGTTTGTCGACAGCCTTCTCTACGAAAAGCTGGAGCAGTGCTATAACAATCTGCCGTAAGTGGAACCAAAAACGCTCGGGAAGCATCGCTTCCCGAGCGTTTTGCGTTGTGCAGAGTATCACTTATGCGTAGGGGCCAATGCCCACATTGGCCCGGCAGAATGTACCGTTTTTACGGAAATCTCCGGCGAATTCAAACTGCCCTTGGGGCGATGTGGGCATCGCCCCCTACGTGTAATTTGAAGAATTGCAAAAAAGCAGGTATGTTCTTGTCGGAATCTACTGCCGCGTATTGCGGAAGAAGAAGGTAACGGTAAAATAGAGCGCGAGATACAGCGCAATCGTCGCGCCGGCCGAGCAGCCAAGATAGTACGCGGTTACAAGGCCGCCAATCGAGCAGAACAGCGCGCCAAGGACGGAAAACAGGTGATACTCCCGCAAATTTCGCGCAATGTTCCGGGACGACGCGGCAGGAAGAACGAGAAGGGAGTTAATGACCATCAGACCCACCCAGCTCATTGCTAAGGTCACGACGACCGCGATGCAGACCGTGAACAGCGCCTGCGTCTTTTCCGTCGGAATGCCGCGCGAGGAGGCGAGCTGCGGGTGCACCGCCGTCAGAAACAGCCGGTTCGCCGCAAATATCCACAAAAGCGCCACACCCAGCAGAACCAATGCCAGCCGCCCGACTTCTCCCGGCGTGACGGAGAGAATGTCGCCGATCAGATACTTATTGAATTTTGTAAAGCTGCTGCCGCCGAGCGTCGCGATAAAAATACCGAGCGCGACCGCGGTCGACGAAAACACGCCGATGATCGTATCGGCCGACTGCCGCGAGCGGCTGCGCACGAACGAAAACAGCAGCGCAAATAAAACGGCCAGTCCCACCGCCCAGCCGATCGGCTGCACCGCGCCGCAGAGAACACCGACGGCAATGCCGGTGAAGCCTGAATGGCCAAGCGCGTCAGAGAAAAAGCTCATGCGCCCGGTGACGATCATGGTGGAAAGAAGGCCAAAAAGCGGCGCGAGGATAAGAACGGCAAGTAGCGCGTTCTTCATGAACGTCATATGGAGAAACTCGAGGTGCGTTGCCTCGCACAGTGCGTACCAGATGCTCATTTTGCACCTCCCAGGTGAAATGCCTGCGCAAACTCGTCCGAGTTCAGAACCTCCAGCGGCGTTCCCTTGCAAAGAATCTTCTCGCGCAGGAGCACTACACGGTCGGCGTAGCGCTCGAGCATCGAAAAATCGTGGGTCGTCATGAGGATCGAAAGATCGTAGGTTTTCCGGATTTCGTCCAGCATGTCCATGAGAAGCTCCATGCCCTCCACGTCCACGCCCGAAAGCGGCTCGTCGAGAATCAGCATGTTGGGCATCGGCTCGAGCGCCAGCGCCAGCAGCACACGCTGAAGCTCTCCGCCCGAGAGCGTGCCGACGCGCTTGTCGATGAGGCTCTCCCCGTGCACGCGCGAAAGGCACTCTAAAACCTTCTCCCGCAAAGCCTTTCCGGGGCGCAGGAACGCAGGCCGCTTTGCAATGCAGCAGGTGAAAAGATCAAGAACCGAAATAGGGTCCGCCGGGTCAAAGGCCGGGCTCTGCGGCACGTAGCCGATGCGAAGACGGGTCTGCTTGCCATCCGCGGAATGGAAGGTGATCTTGCCCTCGTATTCCCGCTGGCCGAGAATCGCGCGGATGAGCGTCGATTTTCCCGCGCCGTTGGGCCCAATCAGCGCGACAATTTGACCGCAGTGCATGTGCAGGTTGATATCGTCCAGAATGACCTCAGAGCCGATTCTGACCGACAGGTGTTCAATTTTGAGGCAGCAGGCGTTTTCACAGCCGCCGGTATTTGCATGCTTGTAAATCATCCGAGCGCTTCCTTTACAATATCGATGTTCTCGCGCATGGCGGCAAAATAGTCGCTGTTGCTGATGGCCATGTCGAGCGTCCAGACCGAGCAGCCTGTCTCGTTTGCGACGACCTCGGCAGAGCCCGATTCCCCGTTCGTCTCGTAAAATACGGCGGGAATTTGGTCCTCTTCGACAATGGCGATGATCGCTTCCAGTTCCTTCGCCGAGGGCTCGCTGCCGGACTCGACCTCCATGGCGGCGGCAATGGTCAAACCGAACGAGTCTGCGAAGTAGGAAAAGCCGTCGTGGAACGTGATAAGCTCGCGGCAGGAAAGATTCGCCAGCGCCTCGTCTCCGTAAGCCTGCAAGTCGGAAAGCTTCTCGTCAAACGCAGCAAGATTTTCGGTGATCCGGTCGGAAAATTCCGGGTACTGCGCGCCGAGCTCCCGTGCGGCTGTGGCGGCTGCCTGCTGAAAGCGCGTGGGGTCCAGCCACCAGTGGGGGTCGATGCCCTCGTCGCCGGTGAGCGTGGAGAGCCCGCTTGCGATATCGATGCGCGTCTTGCCGGAGAGCGCGTCCTCCATGAAATCCTCCAAACCGAGACCGCTCTCCAAAACCAGCTGCGCGCCCTCGATTTTTTCCATCTGGGAAACCGTCAGCGTGTAGTCATGCAGGCACGAGACGGGCTCGGAGATAAGAAGCGAAACCGAAAGGCCTGTCCCGTCGGTAAGGGCGGAGGCCAGCTGATAGACGGGCTGGGTTGTGGCGAGAATGTCGGCGGTTTTCTGCTCCGAAAGCGCCTGCTTTTTGGAGCAGCCGGAGGCGATCAGGATCAGCAGCGCCGCCAGCAGCAGCGCAAAAATTCGTTTGTTCATAAAAATCCTCAAAAAGTCATAGTTTGCGAGCCAAAATGCTCTATCTCTTATTATACAAAACATGTCAAGCCTGCGTGCGGAATAAATCGCCCGATTCTGCAGATTCTAAGCACATCCAGGAATTTTACAAAGGAGCGATTTGGATGGAATTCATGCAGACTCAAACGTGCCGGAACCTTGCGCGCTCGTTCGCGGGGGAATCGCAGGCACGCCAGCGCTATACGCAGTACGCAGATCAGGCCAGAAAAGAGGGCCTTGCCTATCTTGCCCGGATCTTTGAGGAGACCGCCGCCAACGAGCAGATTCACGCGCAGGAGTTTCTGGAGAAGCTGCAAAAATATGGCCGTCAGCCGATCGAGAACATTGACATTTCGGCGGGCTACCCCTATACGCTGGGCGTGACGATGGAGAATTTACTCGAGGCGGCGAAGGGTGAAAATGAAGAGTCGGTGCGCGTCTACCCGGGCTTCGCGAAAACCGCGCGCGAGGAAGGGTACGCCGATATCGCCAGTCTCTGGGAGAATATCGCCCGCATCGAAGCGGTGCACCGGGACGTCTTTTTGGAGAGCTACGAGCAGATGCAGACCGAGCGGCTTTATAAAAAGGAGCACCCGATCGTCTGGCGCTGCCTCAACTGCGGGTTTGTGATGCTCTCGAAAGAGGCCTTCCGCGTCTGCCCCGTCTGCGGCAAGGACCGGGGCTGGGCGGAAGGCGACATTCAGACGCGGCGGCTCGGCAAAGAGAGTTAGACGGCAATGTACTGACGCTCGGCAAAGCCGTAAAGGCCGTCATAAAAAACGGAGTACCAGTCGTTGTACTCGGCCAGAATCCGGACGGATGCGCTGTTCGGCATCTGCGCAAGCACCGCGCCGTCGGTGGAGGGCAGGCCGCGGAGGTTCAGGCTGCTGCCGTTTGTCGCGACTTTCCCGTCCCGGATCTCTCCCGGAATGAGAAACGGAAGACCGAAATACTCCGTCACGCCGACAGATAACGCCTGCGCGATGGTATCTAAATTCCCGGTCAGCCAGTTCGCGTCGTCGACGTTGTCGTGGTACCCGAGCTCGGCAAGCACCGAGGGGGCTTTCGTCCGGCGAACTTCTCCGATGGCCGTCGACGGCCTTGCCTGCACGCGGTCGGGAAGCGGATAAATCGGTTTTATGTTATCGACAAGGATGTTCGCCATCCGGAGCCCGGCCGCGCTCGCGGGATAGTAGTAAAAGTCCACGCCGCGCTGCTGGCCCGCGAGCGCTTCGGGAGAGGCGTTGGAGTGGAGCGCGAGATGAAAATCGTAGTCTCCCTGATTGGACAGGCGAATCGCGCCCGCCGCGCCGGCCTCCGGGTCATTTCGAACCGTGTTCACGCCGCTTGCGTGTAAGTAAGGCTCCATCTGATCGGCCAGCCGGTTCATCCAGAGCTCTTCATTTCCTTCCGTGATGTAGGGATTAAACTCCTGCGTGGAGGGACTGAGAAACAAAAAGGGCATATGTCTACCGCCTTTCGCGAGCTTTCCGGCGCAGATTCTGCTGCGCCGGTCTTTTATATTATGCGGGATGGGGAAAAGGAGTGACAAAATGCCGGGTACATGGAAGCTTGTTTATATCTCCTTGTTTACATATGGCGCGTTTTGTGATACCATATCGGGAGAAGTTTTCCTGACGGAGGTGAGCGTATGCAATATATCGTTCTGGACATGGAGTGGAACCAGCCGTGGCCGGGCTCTCCGAGCGCGAAAAAGGTTCTGCCGAGCCCCATTCGCGGCGAGATTGTCCAGATCGGCGCGGTTCGCATGCCGCGCGACGGCGAGGTTGCCGACGAGTTCCAGACGCTGATCCGTCCGGCCTATTATAAAAAGATGAACCGCAAGGTCGCGAGCCTCACAGGCATCAAGGATTCCGTTCTCAAGGAGCGGGGCAAGCCCTTCCGCGAGGCAATGCAGGCGTTTCACGACTGGTGCGGCGAAGATGCGGCGTTTTTGACGTGGGGCTTCGACGATATTGTAATTTTGAAGGAAAATCTCACGCTCTACGGCATGGACACCGCGTGGGTCGATACCTGGTACAACGCGCAGCTGATTTTCAACGCCCAGACCGACGGCTCGAGCGCGCAGAAGTCGCTGTCGTCTGCCATGCAGATCATGGGCATCGAGCCGACGAGACCTGCGCACGACGCGCTGGGAGACGCGTATCATACGGCGCTCATTTGCAGCCGGCTCAACCTCACGGATGGTATCGCTGCCTATGAAAAGGCTGCGAAGGAGCACGAAAACGGGTTCCACGGCGCGGAGCTTCCGGGCTGCCTGCTTCGCAGCGTGAGCCACGGACACCCGGACAAGCCCCATGCGCTGGCCGTGATGGCAGGAAGCGGGAATATCTGCCCCGTCTGCGGAAAGCGCATGTCCTGCGGCAAGTGGTATCCGCAGCCCGGCAAGCGCTTTATGGCCATGGCTGCGTGCGAAGCGGACGGTGCGTTTTTGGTGCGCGTGCGCCTTGCAGAAGACCCCGATGGGACGCTTCGCGCCAACCGCCTGGTCTACAGCGCCGACAGCGAGGCCGCCGAGAGCTACCGCCGCCTGACCGAAAAGCCGACCCACCACCGCCGGCGCAGATCGGGAAGAGCGCGCGCCAAAAAGGCCGGTGCGGAGTCCAAAGCTTAAATATGATCGCAATTTATCAAACAAACGCGTAGTAGAGTGAACCTCTTAATATTTTATTTTCTCTGCAAGTGAAAACCGTACACAGCAACACATTGCTCCCATATAAAAGTAAATCTTTAAGCGATTCATCCTAGTAGGGGGCGATGCCCACATCGCCCCTTGGGTACCAACGAATTCGTATTGGATTTCCGTAAAAACGAATGGTATCGCCGGGCTGATGTGGGCATCGGCCCCTACGAAGAATGATGCAGGTCAATCAAAAACCGAGCGCACTGCAATACGCGGTGCACTCGGTTTTTGGTTAATAGCCCAAATTTTCCTCGATCAGGATGACGTGTGTTTTGCCGATGCCGCCGCAGGGGCGCGCGAGCGTAACAAAGCCGTTGCAGATCCGGTCGGGGCTGCCGCAGTCATGACAGCGCATGGGCTCGCTCATCGCGCAGGGCGTTTTGCAGCTTAAGCGGCGGGCGTTTAACGGCGCGGCAATGTTCCGCGCGCGCTCCATAGCAGAGGGGAGGTCGGGCGCAAGCTTGTTGGTGCCCGCGATGATGTAGAGCGCCTCGTGGCCGTAGAGCATGGCGGCGACGCGGTTTCCTGTGCCGTCGATGTTGATGATTTCGCCCGTTTCGGAAATGGCATTGGCAGAGGTCATGTAGACCTGCGCGGACGCAGCCTTTTCACGCGCCTCGGCGGGAGATTGCTTCCAGTGCCAGAAGACGGTGTTGTTGGCGGAAAGCTTCTCAAAAAGGCCGAGTTCCTGCAGCGTCACGCTGCCGCCGAAGCCGATGGTCCTGCCGGAGAGCTCCTGCGAGATGGCGCTGACGGCTTCTTGCTGTGTTTTGAAAACGCGAACAGAAAATCCATGATTTGTGAGATTCTTGACTGCGGTATCCAGCTGCATAATGGTTCCTCCAATCAGGTATTGTCGCGCGCTGCCATAGCGGCCAGCAGCTCGATGGCCTGATCTGCTTCCCGGATGTCGCCTCGGCGGGTTATCAGCGCGGCGTGATAGAACAGACCGTATTTGGCCGGATCATTCCAGGTGCTGAACACGCCTTCCCGATAGGGTCTTCCGCCAATGGGACTGGAGACCTCGTGCCCCAGCACATCCACATTGTACAGGCGGGCACTGTAGGCGTAGGTGTGAATGCACCAGCCGGCCCAGCCCTGCAAACCGCCTATCGCGGCGAAAAGGACACTGCTTTCCGCACGGTATTCGTTGGGCCAGGGCATATCCCATTCGGACACGAACAGCGGGCGATCCAGCGCGCGCACCATGGTGCCGGATTCCATGCCGT
>ERZ827440.3465-NODE-3465-length-11873-cov-3.613133_pt1 | contig 11873 bp, 12 predicted proteins | sample MGYA00519774_ERZ827440 | MGnify/ENA primary metagenome ERZ827440 (study PRJEB31778, sample SAMEA3449302) | human gut metagenome | biome: human gut; feature: human-associated habitat; material: faeces | place: United Kingdom | collected 2010/2012 ... | reverse complement strand
AGTGACGAGATTCACATTGGAAAAAATAATATCCGCCTTTGCGATACCTTGGAGTATGCAAAAAACGGAACAATGGATGCAGAAATACGAAAACTGTTTGATTTGTAACACAAGGATATGTTCAAATTACTTTACAAAAGCAAAAATCAGAAGCATCATTCTGCTTCTGATTTTTTATTAAGTAAAACTATTCATACCGTCTGCCCGTACCACAAAAAAGCTATATTATGTCAAAATCTTTAAGAGCTTCAACAGAGCGGGCAGAGATTGCTTCGTTCTTTTCCCGTTTGCCCTTCACCTTAAAGCCGAGAGGCTTAATTATGCCGAAATTAACATTCATAGGCTGAAAATCTGTTATATCCTCACAGCTGATATACGCCGAAAGTGCGTGCAGAGCCGTTTCCGAAGGGAACGAAAAAGTACCCTTGCCCAAAACGGTCGATACGCACTGGAGCGCCGCCATAAGACCTGAAGCCGCGGATTCGGCATAGCCTTCAACGCCCGTTATCTGTCCGGCAAAAAAGACCTTCGGGTGCTTTTTCATTGAAAAACTGTAGTCAAGCAGCTTAGGAGAATTGAGAAAAGTATTCCTGTGCATAACTCCGTACCGCACAAATTCAGCATTCTCAAGACCGGGAATCATTGAAAAAACTCTTTTTTGTTCTCCCCACTTGAGATTTGTCTGAAATCCCACGATATTATAAAGACTGCCGACAGCATCATCCTGCCTAAGCTGAACAACCGCATAGGATTTCTCATTGGTTCTTTTATCCACAAGTCCGACCGGCTTTAGCGGCCCGAAAAGCATTGTATCACGGCCTCGCTTCGCCATAACCTCAATGGGCATACAGCCCTCAAAAACATCAAAGCCCTTAAGCTCCGCTATTTCGGCGGAAACCAAAGCGTCATAAAACCTGTTATACTCATCCTCGTTCATCGGGCAGTTTAAATAGTCCGCATCACCCTTATCGTATCTTGACGCCTTAAACGCCTTGTCCATATTAACCGATTCGGCAGTCACAATCGGTGCCGCGGCATCAAAAAAGTGAAGATACGCCTCGTCCCCGGTAAGCCTTTTTATTTCCTCCGTCAAGGCATCCGATGTGAGAGGTCCGGTTGCGATAATGGTATATTCGTCCTCGCAAACAGAAGAAACCTCCTCATAAACCACATCAATAAGAGGATTATTCTTGATTTCATTCGTCACAAGAGAGGAAAAACCTTCCCTGTCAACCGCCAAAGCGCCTCCTGCAGGAACCGAGGTTTTATCTGCACAGCGCATAATAAGCGAATCGAGCATTCGCATTTCTTCCTTCAAAAGTCCAACCGCATTCGACAGAGCATTGGCACGGAAGGAATTACTGCATACAAGCTCGGCGAATTTTTCGCTATGATGTGCAGGGGTGTATTTTTTCGGCTTCATTTCAAAAAGCCTTACGCCTATACCGCGTTTTGCAAGCTGATAAGCCGCTTCACAGCCGGCAAGCCCTGCACCTATAACATTAACCGTCATTACTTTTTGTCCTCCGCTTCACGCTTTTTAACATCGCAGACAGCACAATATTTTCTTTTATTTCTGCCGTATCCTTTTTCAAACATTATGCCGCCGCAGGTGGGACATTTATCGGAAGTCGGAGCATCCCATGAAATAAAGTCGCATTTGGGGCTGTTTTCGCAGCCGTAATATTTTTTGCCCTTCTGACTCTTCTTTTCAAGAATTCTGCCCTCGCATTTCGGGCATTTAACACCCGTATCAACAACAATGGTTTTTGTATTTCTGCATTCGGGAAAGCCCGGGCACGCAAGGAATTTTCCGTATCTTCCAAGCTTATACACCATGGTCCTTCCGCACTTTTCGCAAATAACATCGGATTGCTCGTCTGCTATTTTCACCTTTTCCATTGCCTTTTCGGCAACCTCAAGGTTGGACTTAAACGGCCCGTAAAACTCTTTTAAAAATCTAACCCAATCGAGCTTACCTTCTTCAATAAGGTCAAGCTCGGATTCCATTTTCGCCGTAAATTCAACATCAACAATATCTTTGAAATACTGCTTCATAAGCTCATTTACAACCTTGCCGAGCTCGGTTGGCTTCAGCAGCTTTGCGTCCCTTACAACATATCCTCTTTGGAGGATAATCGTAATCGTGGGAGCGTAGGTGCTCGGTCTTCCTATTCCGTTTTCCTCCATCGCCTTGATAAGTGCCGCTTCCGAATATCTCTGGGGCGGAGTGGTAAAATGCTGCTTTGAATCTATTGATTTTTTATTAAGCACATCCCCTTCGTTAAGGTCGGGAAGATTTACCGCATTATCAACATCGTTTTCATCGGGAGTTTCAACGGTTTCCTTATAAAGCACCGTAAATCCCGGGAACTTCATTTTTGCTCCGGTGGTTTTAAGAATATAATCCCCTGCCCCGATATCCGCACTTATGGTATCGTAAACAGCGGCTTCCATTTGGCTCGCAACAAAGCGTTCCCAAATAAGCTTGTAGAGCTTATACTGATCGGTGGGCAAAGACTTTCTTACCATATCGGGTGTAATGAAAACATCGCTGGGACGAATTGCTTCGTGCGCATCCTGCGCTCCCTTTTTTGTTTTGAACACCCTCGGAGATGAGGGAAGATAATCCTTACCGTATTTTCCGTTAATGAACTCCCTTGCCGCCTTTTGAGCCTCTTCCGAAATACGAAGTGAATCGGTTCTCATATATGTTATAAGTCCCACAAGACCTGTTCCCTCAACTTCAACGCCTTCATAAAGCTGCTGAGCGGCCGCCATAGTCTTTTTCGCGGTATAGCCGAATTTTTTAGAAGCCTCCTGCTGCATTGTACTGGTTGTAAACGGCGGAAGAGAAGCCTTTTTCTTAACGGATTTTTTGACTTTTTTTACAACGAACCGAGCCTCCTCCAAAGCAGAAACAATCTCCTCCGCTTCTTTCTCGTTATGAATTTCGATTTTGCCCTTTTCAGTTCCGAAAAACCTTGCGGGCACCTTAAACTTGTCCTTTGTAAGATTTGCAATTATTGACCAATATTCCGTGGGAACGAATTTTTCGATTTCCTCCTCACGGTCGCAAACAAGCCTTGTCGCTACCGACTGTACTCTGCCGGCAGAAAGCCCCTTTTTAACCTTTTTCCAGAAAAGAGGACTAATCTGATAACCCACAATTCTGTCCAGAATACGCCTTGTTTGCTGGGCATTTACAAGATCTGTATTTATACTGCTCGGATTTTTCACCGCATTTTTAACTGCATTCTTTGTTATCTCGTTAAAGGCAATTCTGCACTTTTCGGAAGGATTGATTTCCAAAAGATTTGCAAGATGCCACGAAATAGCCTCACCTTCACGGTCAGGGTCGGTTGCAAGAAAAACCTTATTGCTTGTCTTAGCTTCTTTTTTAAGCTTGCTGAGCAGCTCTCCCTTTCCCCGTATAGTTATATACTTAGGCTCAAAATCGCCGTCAACATCAACTCCAAGCTGGCTTTTGGGCAAATCACGCATATGCCCCATTGACGCCATAACCTTATAATTACTGCCGAGATATTTCTTAATCGTTTTTGCCTTTGCGGGCGATTCCACAATAACCAAGTTTGACATAAGGCTATACCTCCAATCTTTATATCCGTAAAATCCGTTTATTTCACAAACTCATAGCTGTTGCCGCCGTTTTTCCTGATAAATCCATCCATTTCAAGCATCATCATAGACGGCAAAAGTCTTGTTTCTTCAACATTCATCATTCTCGCTATTTCATCAATATGAAGCTCTCTGTGATAAAAAAGCAATTCGGCAATTTTCCGGCTCATAGGCTCACTTATGCCGTCAATTCTTTCGTCCAAATCCGAATTTGCTTCAGGCTGTATCTGTTCAAAATGGACCGGAAGATACGGCACAATGTCTGCGGCTTCCGTAACAGGTATGCAGCCTGTCTTAATCAAATTGTTGCATCCCTCATAATTGGAATTATATATGCTTCCCGGAACCGCAAAAACATCTTTTCCGTCCTCTGCGGCAAGGTTTGCGGTAATCAGAGCGCCACTTTTTGAGGGTGCCTCAACCACCAGAACACCCATACCCAGCGCCGCCATTATCCTGTTCCTTATCGGAAAATGATGAGCCCTTGCAACCGTCCCCGGAGCAAATTCGCTGATAACCGCACCACGGAGCAGTATATCCTCCATAAGGCTCGCATTTCCTACGGGATAGACCACATCAACACCGCATCCGAGAACCGCAATTGTAGGAGTCTTTCCGGCAATTGCGCCCCTGTTTGCCGCCGCATCTATTCCGTCCGCCATTCCGCTGACTATGGTACAGCCGGCATCGGACAGCTTACAGGCAAATTCGTAGGCAGTTCTTTCACCCTCTTTTGTGGACTTTCTCGTACCTACAATCGTAAACATAGGGACATCATTAAGCTGAGAAAATGTGCCTCGCCTGTAAATAATCGGCGGCGGTGCATAAACATTTCGCAGTGCCTTCGGATAATTCTCGCTGTCATAGGGAATTATTTCTATATTATTTTCGTCACAATATTTTTTGATTTCTTCGGCTTTTTTAAGTTTCTTTCGGCATAATGCATCAATTTCGGAGCGCATTATACCGCCTATTTTAAGTATTTCTTCTTTGTCGGCATCAAACACTTCTTCGGCGGAAGAAAAATGAGCTGACCACTCGTTTTCAGCTTGACCTCCGGGATATAACGACTCCGAAAGCCATATCCAATGTTCAAGCATATAATCTAACCCTTTTCTAAGCAAAAAATGTAAACGGTATAAAATTTGTCAAAAGTCTTTATGTTCCCTTATCCTCCCGGATCTGAGATAGGCTCTTCTTTTCTGTCAAGCCTCCACTCCCTCTCGGTCGGTCGTATAAGCTTGCAAATCGCTTTCTCCTTCGTCCTGCTTCACCGTACGAAGGAGAAAGGCTCTATGCCCCGCTTATCCTCCCTGCTCATGAGATAGGCTCTTCTTTTTCTGACGCATTCGTACGCCGTAACGGCAAACGAAACCGCAGCATTGAGCGACTCGCTTTTTCCGAGCATGGGTATCTTGATTTTTTCATCGCAAATCCCCTTAAGCTCGTCCGACACTCCGTTTGCCTCATTTCCTATAACAACAGCAAACGGCTTTTTGAAATCATAATCATAAACGCAAAGCGAATCCTCCAAATCAGCGCAAACAATTTTCAGATTTTTCTTTTTAACTTCGTCAATACCGCATGATATTACAGGCAATGCATAAAGAGATCCCATGGTAGAACGAACAACCTTCGGAGAATAAGCATCCACACAGCCCGGAAGCAAAACCACCGAGCCAAACCCCGCCGAATCCGCAGTTCTTATTATCGTTCCGAGATTTCCGGGATCGCAAATTCTGTCGCAAATAACAACGGGTTCAGAAATGTCCGAAGCAGAAAATTGCGGTTTTTTTACAACCGCCAAAACCCCTTGCGGATTTTCAGTGTCTGCCATAGAGGAAAGAACATTTTTTGTGACCTCATAGTATTCGTTTGCCGTAATACCGAAATCACAACCCTCAAGCGTAAACAGCAAATCTATCTCTGCACCGTTGTTGCAAAGATCACGAACAAGGCGTTCGCCTTCCGCAACAAAATGGCCGTTTTCATCACGGAAAGAACGCTTATTAAGCTTTTTAACATACTTTACAAGCTTGTTTTCCTTACTTGAAATCAGCATGGTTCATTCCTCCGTGATAATTTGATTGTTTGTTCTCTCGGGCAAGCCTCCACTCCCTGTTCGGGAGATAGGCTCTTCTTTTCTGTCAAGCCTCCACTCCCTCTCGGTCGGTCGTATAAGCTTGCAAATCGCTTCCTCCTTCGTCCTGCTACGCCGGACTTTGTCGGAAGGCTCTATGCTCCGCTTATCCTCCCTGCTTATGAGATAGGCTCTTCTATTAGGCTCTTCTAATAAAAATATCGAACCCACCGATCCGATGGGTCCGTAATCTTTACAGGCTTGCTTTAGCTGTTTCAACCAGCTTTGCAAAAGCTTCTTTATCATTGATAGCAATTTCTGAAAGCATCTTGCGATTCATAACGATACCGGCTCTTTTAAGACCGTTCATAAAACGAGAATAGGTAATACCGTTTTTCTTAGCTTCAGCGTTGATTCTTGCAATCCAAAGCTTTCTGAAATCTCTTTTTCTCTGCTTTCTGCCGACATAAGAGTAAGCAAGAGCTCTCATAACCGACTGCTTAGCCACTCTGTACTGCTTGCTCTGTGCACCTCTGAAGCCCTTAGCAAGCTTCAATATTTTTTTATGTCTTTTTCTGGCTGCCATAGCGCCCTTAATTCTTGCCATAATAAAACCTCCTAAAAATCCATTAAAGCTTATTTGTAAGGAATCAGCTTTTTGATTGTTGATGCGTTAGCGTCGCTTGCATAAGCAGCCATACGCAAACCTCTTTTTCTCTTAGTTGACTTTTTAGTCAAAATGTGGCTTCTGAAAGCCTTACCTCTTTTTACCTTACCGTTTTTGGTAAGTGAAAATCTTTTTGCCGCACCTCTATGTGTTTTAAGCTTAGGCATATCGAAAACTCCTTCCCAATTGTTTTAATTTTTACGCCCCGTTTACTTTTTTGCAACGGGCGAAATAAACATAACCATGCTTCTGCCTTCCATTTTCGGAGGACGATCCACAACACCGTACTCTTTAATCTGCTCGGAAAATTTAGTTAACAGTTGCTGACCGATTGAGGTATGCTGCATTTCTCTTCCTCTGAAGCGAACAGAAACCTTAACCTTGTCACCTGACTTAAGGAATTTTACGGCGCTGTTAAACTTGGTCTGAAAATCATGATCGTCGATAGACGGTGAAAACCTGACCTCTTTGGTGTCAACGATTTTTTGATTTTTACGAGCTTCCTTTTCGCGTTTTGCCTGCTCGAACTTATACTTGCCGTAATCCATTATTTTGCATACCGGGGGATTGCCCTGCGGAGCGATTTCAACCAAATCAAGATCTCTCTCATAAGCGATTTTTTTGGCATCCTTACTGCTCATAACGCCGAGCTGAGAGCCGTCGTTCCCGATAACTCTGACCTCCGAAGCTTTAATTTCGTCGTTAATTAAAAGTTCCTTGCCTATTGTACTGCACCTCCAAAAAATAATAAAAAAACAGATGAACAAAGTTCACCCGTCAAATACAAAAAATACCCCGTCGGTACTTTCATATTAACCCGGACGAACTCGCTCGCAAGGGTGAGAAACAACCGTTTCTTCTTCATTTACTCGAACATTATATCATAACAAAATCGGTTTGTCAATAATTTTTTGAAATTTTTTTGGTGTTTTTTTTAACGAGTTGACTTTTTGCATAAAGTATGTTAAAATTAAGTTAAGGATGTGATAAATGTGTTTAAAAGATTAAAAAAACTCGACAAATGTGCAACCGTCTTGACAGCATTGGCTTTTTGCGACTTTGTGTATATATTTTTTGTTTTTCACCTTACTTTTATAGAAAGGTCTACCCTTCCGAACGCCTGCGTTGAAGAATTTGTCACCGCAATCGTTTGTTTTGTGCTTCTTTTGGCGGCGGATTTGCTTAGAATAAGATATATTTTGAAAAAAAAGAAAAAAACTCTTGCAATTCACGATTAATTGTGATATAATACCTATATAGGTAATGATTCGGCAGACAAGTGGGCATAGGTTGCTCACTTTTTTGTTTGTATGGAGGGGCGATATGTCTAAAGTTGAAAAAACGGTATGGGAAGCGGCAGAACCGATCGCAGATAGCTTCGGATGCAGTATATACGATGTGGAGTATGTTAAGGAAGGGCAAAACTACTTCCTGCGCATATTTATAGACAAGGAAGGCGGAGTAAGCACCGATGACTGCGAAAAGGTCAGTCGTGCGGTTGACCCGGTTTTGGATGAGCTGGACCCGATTGAAAATGCGTATTATCTTGAAGTATCTTCACCCGGGCTTGACCGTAAGCTTTCGAGGAAGGAGCATTTTGAATCCGCTTTGGGAAAGAGTATTGACATAAAGCTTTTTTCGCCGATTGGCGGCTCAAAGGAAATCACCGGCATTCTTAAATCCTTTGACGGCAACATTATTTCGGTGGAAACAGACTCCGGAATTATTGAAATTGAAAAGCAAAAGGCGTCCGTTGTGCGTCTGACAGTTATATTATAGGAGGTTTTTAAGCATGAACAACGAACTCATTTCAGCGCTTGAAGCTCTGGAAAAAGAAAAAAAGATCAGTAAAGACATAATTCTCGATGCAATAGAAGCGTCATTGGTTACAGCATACAAAAAGGATTATGGCTCAAGTCTTCAGGTAAGGGCGGAAATCAACCGTGACACCGGAAAAATAAAAATGTTTGTTTCAAAAACGGTTGTTGAAGAAGTGGTTAATCCCCAGCTTGAGATGACTCTTGACGAAGCGCATAAATACAGTAAAAAATACGAAATCGGCGATATTGCCGAATATGATGTTACGCCCGACCCGAAAAAATTCGGAAGAATTGCGGCGCAGACTGCAAAGCAGGTTATCGTGCAAAGGCTGAGAGAGGCAGAACGCGAAATGGTTTACGACGAGTTTTCCTCAAAGGAAGGCGAGCTTGTATCGGGTAATGTCAGCCGAATTGAAAGAGCCGGAGTTATCGTAGAAATCGGCACAAGGGAAACTATGCTTGTGCCCGAAGAACAAATTCCGGGAGAAAAATATACACCCGGTCAGAAAATCAAGCTCTATGTCGTTGAAGTTAAAAAGACAACAAAGGGGCCGAGAGTGGTTGTCAGCCGCTCAAATCCCGGACTTATCAGAAGGCTTATGGAAACCGAAATCCCCGAAATTTACGACGGAACGGTTACAATAAAGGGTATTGCTCGTGATGCAGGCTCAAGAAGCAAGGTAGCGGTTTATTCAAATGACGAAAATGTGGACGCTATCGGCTCGTGCGTGGGAACAAACGGTGCAAGAATTCAGGCGGTTATGGACGAGATTGCCGGAGAAAAGATTGAAATTATAAAATACAGCGATAATCCGGTGGAATTCATAAAGGAAAGCTTAAGTCCCACAAAGGTTATTTCCGTTGACGCAGACGAGGAAACAAGGTCCTGCAAGGTTGTTGTACCGGAATATCAGCTTTCACTCGCAATAGGCAGAAAAGGGCAAAACGCTTGTCTTGCCGCCAAGCTCACGGGATGGAAGATTGATATTCAGGGAGACGGGCAAACCACACGGGGGTGAGCCTTTTGAAAAAAATTCCCATGAGAATGTGCATAGGCTGTATGGAAATGAAAGAAAAAAAGCAGCTTATACGCATTGTAAACAATAAAGATGAAGGGATTTCTCTTGACCCGACAGGCAAAAAATCAGGCAGAGGAGCATACATTTGCAAAAATGCAGAGTGCTTTAAGAAAGCACAAAAGGCAAAAAAGCTTGAAAAAGCGTTTTCCTGCCGTATAGACGAAAGCATTTACGCTCAGCTTGAATCGGAGCTTGCGGGCATTAACGAATATGGAGGTGCTGTTTATGAAGAATCCTAAGGTCAGCGAAATCGGAAAGGCCTTCGGCGGAATTGCCAGCAAAGAGATTATCGGAATTATGGCGCAGTACGGCGTTACGCTTAAAAGCCATGCCGCTGTTATGAGCAACAAGGACCTTGACATTCTGTTCACTCATTATACAAATCTTAATAAGGTGGACAGCCTTGAACAAATCTTTGCTTCTGTCGGCGGCAAAGATGAGGAAGTAAAAGAAGAAAAAACGAAGGAAACCGCAAAGCAGAAGGAAAGCAAAGCCAAAAAAGCCGAAGCTGCGGAAGAAATTGCAGAAGAAAAGCCGATTGAAAAAAAGCAGGAATCATCGTCAAGATATGTTGATACCCGTCCCCAAACCGTTGATATGGACAGAATCAACTCTGAAAACAAAATGGAAAATCTTGTGGGTGACGAAAAGCTTTTGGAGCAATCGAGCACCAAAAAGCAGAAAATCAAAAAGAACAAGAATAAGACGGCTTCAAATAAAATATCAAAAACCGAGGTTAAGAAAAAAGAGGTTCAGAGAGAGCATCAGACGGTTGCAATTCCTGATCAGATAAGCGTTGGCGAGCTTGCGGAAAAGATTAATGTTCCGGGGGTTGAGCTTGTAAAGAAGCTTTTCCTGCTCGGCGTTATGGCATCGCTCAGCGAGGTTATTGATTTTGATACCGCATCGCTTATTGCCGAGGAATTCGATACTACATTGGAGCACGAAATTATCGTAACGGACGAGGATATTCTCTTTAACGATGTTGAAGATACAGAGGATCAGCTTGAGCCGAGAAGCCCGATTGTCGTGGTTATGGGACATGTTGACCACGGTAAAACATCACTTCTCGATGCGGTAAGAAACACTAATGTTACAGCGTCAGAAGCCGGCGGAATTACACAGCATATCGGTGCATCCGTTGTTGAAATCAACGGTCAGAAAATCACATTCCTTGACACTCCCGGTCACGCCGCATTTACGGCTATGCGTGCAAGAGGAGCGCAGGTAACGGATGTTGCCATTTTAGTCGTTGCCGCAGATGACGGCATTATGCCTCAGACAATCGAGGCAATAAACCACGCTAAAGAAGCGGGGGTTACAATCGTTGTTGCCATAAATAAAATTGATAAGGAAGGCGCAGATCCGAGCAGAGTAAAGCAGGCTCTCACCGAATACGGACTTGTTCCCGAAGAATGGGGCGGCGACACAATATGTGTTGAGGTTTCCGCAAAGCAGAATATTAACATTGACAGTCTTTTGGAAATGGTTCTTCTCGTTGCGGAAATGAAAGAGCTTAAAGCAAACCCCAACCGCAAGGCAAAGGGTACGGTTATTGAATCAAGGCTCGATAAGGGCAGAGGCCCCGTTGCAACCGTTCTTGTTCAGAACGGAACACTCCATGTAGGAGATGTTGTGGTTGCCGGTACGGCGGTAGGCAAGGTCAGAGCTATGATAAATTCACGAGGAGAAAGAGTTAAGGAAGCAGGTCCTTCCACTCCCGTCGAAATTACGGGACTTTCCGAAACTCCTCAGGGCGGCGACATTTTCCACGCCGTTGATGATGAAAGAAAGGCAAAAAGCGTAGTTGAAGCAAGAAAGCAAAAGATTAAGGATGAAATTGTTCAGGCTCAGCAGAAGGTTTCTCTTGACAATCTCTTTGATTGCATAAAGGAAGGCGAAATGAAGGAGCTTGACATTATCGTAAAGGCGGATGTTGCAGGTTCCGTTGAAGCGGTTAAGCAGTCCCTTGAAAAGCTTTCAAATGACGAAGTAAGAGTCAGAACAATTCACGGCGGCGTTGGCGGAATCAACGAAACCGATGTCATGCTTGCAAACGCTTCAAATGCGATTATCGTAGGCTTTAATGTAAGACCGGAGGCATCCGCTGTTGAAACCGCCCATATGGAGGGTGTTGACATCAGGCTCTACCGTGTCATTTACGAGGCAATAGACGAGATTGAAGCGGCAATGCGCGGTATGCTTGACCCGAAGTTCAAGGAAGTTATTCTCGGTCATGCGGAAATCAGGCAGACCTTCAAGGTAAGCGGCGTTGGAACAATAGCAGGTGCCTATGTGCTTGACGGTCACATCAGCCGTAACTGTGAGGTTCGTGTAAACCGCGACAATATCGTTATTCATGAAGGTCACCTCAGTTCACTCAAGCGTTTTAAAGACGATGTCAAGGAAGTACAGCAGGGCTACGAATGTGGTATCGGCCTGGAAAAGTTCAACGACATCAAGGAAGGCGACATCCTGGAAGCATTTATTATGGAAGAGGTCGCCCGATAAGGACACAAAAAGCCCGGAGGGGGTCCCTCCGGGCTTTTTGCGGCAGAAAAGAAAGGAGAAGAAAAATGGAGAAATGC
>ERZ827440.3455-NODE-3455-length-11901-cov-4.043559_pt1 | contig 11901 bp, 7 predicted proteins | sample MGYA00519774_ERZ827440 | MGnify/ENA primary metagenome ERZ827440 (study PRJEB31778, sample SAMEA3449302) | human gut metagenome | biome: human gut; feature: human-associated habitat; material: faeces | place: United Kingdom | collected 2010/2012 ... | reverse complement strand
GCTATTTTATAATTCATATTCCTTGTAAAATAATATAATATATTTAAACAAAGAGAATATAACCTTAATATAAGTTTATATTCTCTTTTGTCTATATCTTTATTTATTCACAAATATAATAAGTCATATTAACATTTTCTGCCAAATGCCATTTTCCTATCACTTCTATTTTATTTATATCGCCAAGATTATATTTAGGATCTACTACAACATTTCCATATTGGTCTATTACTCCCCATTTTCCATCTTTTTTAACTGCAACATATCCATACTTATTTTGCTCTGTTATATCATCATATTGGTATTGGACAACTAATGTTCCATCTTTATTAACCAATCCATACTTTCCATCATTTTTTGCAACATATAATGTATTATTTGGATATGCTTCTCTATTAGATTTTTCCTCAAATTTTAAATTATAAATTTTATATGTGTTATCCACGTTCATTCTAATGTAACCGTTATATACGGTCATGTTAGTTCCTGTTAATTTTAATGTTAAATTTCTATCAAATAAATATATATTTCCATCGTCATTTTTAGTTCCCATAATGCAATCAGCTTCTTTGTTAAATAATAATGATGTATATTCTAATGGAATCATAATCTCGTTATTTGAATTTATAACTCCAAATTTTCCATCTTTTTTGGCTACATAATGATCAGAAAAAATATAATTTAATTCTTGATATTCTACTTTGGTTTTTTCTGTTTTATCTGTTCCTATTATACCAAATTTATTATTATTTTTTACTATTAAATTATCATTATTTATAGATGTAACATCATCATAAGAAATTTCTGTATTTATAGTTCCATCACTATTTATAATTTTCCATTTGCCATTTTCTTTTACTATGTACATGTTATTTCCATATACCTGTTTTATATCTGAATATTTGCATTCTAATATTTGATTTTTATTAATTCCTATAACTCCATAATTATTCTCTGAATTTTTAACAATATATCCATCTGTATATTCATTAGTTAATGGTTTAATATCAATATACTTAGGTTCAATTATAATGTTTCCAGTTGCATTAACAATTCCTAGTTTTTCATCCTTCTGTATTAGTATACTATTTTTTATTCCTTTTACTGTATCTATTTTGTCATATTCACAACCAATAATTTCATTTCCATCTAAATTAATTAAACCATATTTTCCATCTTTTTGTACTTTTAATGCATTTTCCTCATACCATGTATTATTTGAAGAATCATAATTTGCCAACGCTTCCACTGATGTATATGTAGTAAAAATTTCTTCATTTTTTGAGTTCAATACTTTTGTTTTATATGAACCATCTGTATAATTTACATCATACATGCATAAAAATACATCTTTTTTATTATTTGGCACTATTATTGTTTCTTCATATATGGGGTCTACTATATTTTCTCCTTTTGAATTAATTACACCCCATTTACCATTATCGTATGCTGTAAAATATGAAATTTCAGTAAAACTAGCTATATTATCCTGCTCTTTTTTTAGAATATTTTTTATACCTATGAAAAACATAATAATTACTATTATTGTAATAATAACAGCAAATACTTTTTTTAGGTTTAACTTTTGTTCACCATTATATCTTCTACCTTTACCCATTATATCCTCCATAATAAAAATTTACATATATTACTATAACATATTTAACTAACAAAATACAATATTTTTCGTCAAAAAACACACAATAACTGTATGTTACTGTGTGTTTTAATAAACTATTCTACTTTTGTTCCGCATTCTGGACAGAATTTTGCATTATCCCTAAGTTCTTTTCCACAATTAGAGCAGAATTTTTTTGTGTTTTCTGGCTTTTTTGTTCCGCATTCTGGACAAAAATTTCCATTTGCTTTTGTATGACAATTTGGACATTCCCACTCACTTGATTGTACTTGCTCTTTTTCTGTTGTTTCCGTATTTTGTGTTTGAACTTGTTGAGCCTGTTGCACTTGTTGCTGTGGCACCTGGTTTGTTGTATCTTGCCATACACCTTGAGCAACATTTCCCATTGCTCCTCCAGTAGCCATATTCATCATTCCAATCCCCATGAATCCATTCATACTTCCTGCACTATTTGATGCTGCAGATTTTACTGCTTCACCATAGTCACTTGTAAGCTTTCCTTTTCTCATGCTAGCATTAGCTGCAATTTCGTAATCATTAATCTTTTTAGCAGAAGCATCATCTGGAGTTACAGAAACAATAACAAATGATTTTATTGCAATTCCTCTTTCACGAATTGGTTCATCAAATACTTTTTCATCCATTAATTCTTTCATTTCATCTGTTTGGCTAGGTAATTGATCAGCACCAATTCTTTCATTTACTGGTTTATTTCCACCTATTGAGCCTAATTCATTTAATACATTTTGTAAAACACCTACAACTTCGTCTCTCATTTGACCTTCAACTAAGTCTCTTTTATAGAATACATCTGCTGTTCCAGCAATTTCATTCATAAACAATGCTGGATTTGTTATTTTAAATGTATATGTACCATAACATCTAATATTTAAACTTAATGGAAGCTCTCTACCATTCATTTCATTCATCATTGAACGAGACCAATCTTGGAATGGTACAGGTGTTTTTGTTCCAAATTTATTTTCTATGATTTCTTTAGTATTAAAGAAGAATACAGCTTGTTGTTTTGCTGTTTTTCCATTATAAGTAAATCTTTGCCACATTTCTTTAAATACAGCACCAAATTGTCCTGCAAAGAAAGATGGACTTGAAGATTCATCAAATGTGTAAAATCCTTCTTCTGCTGTCGCATCAATAACTTTACCATTATCATAAATAATAGCACATTGACCAGGTCCTACTATAATTGTACTTTTATTTGTAATTACTCCTGATGATGTTGTTTTTTTCATCATTAAGATATCATTTCCCATATCTTCACATCTTATTGCTTCTTTCCATTGATCATGAAATGTACTTCCTATTGCACCTGCCGCAGCTTTAATTAATCCCATAATAATACCTCCTATTAATAATCTTCTTTGTATGAAGACATTTTCCAAATTTTTAAATTAATTTTTTCTATATGATTTCCACAATATTCACAAAATTTTGATTTCAATCCTCTAAGTGGTGCACCACAATTGGGACACAGAACAGAAAATGTCACCTGATTTTTTTCAAATTTTCTTTCATCATAAACATACACGAATTCTGACGTATATCTTGTTTGTTTTTTTATATCTTCATATGATTTCTTATCTGTTCTATTGGTTTTATAATAATAACTTAATGTTGTGGATATTTTTATTGTAGCTTTTCCATTGTTTTTATTGTATGCCATTATTGCATGTCTATTGAACTCTATGTTGTCAAATTTTTCTTTCATATTATTTGACTTCATATCTTCAATTTGTTGATTTATTTTTTCTCTTAGGTATATGAACTCACCATCATTATTTATAGATGTTGCATCCAATGCTTCAATTGAATTAAATATTTTTCTTAAATTTGATTCACATACTGAAAATATCAAGTCTTTATTGAATTCTGGAAAATCTCTTATTATTTCAGGCTCTAGTAATTTTGTCATTCCTTTTACATTTTTTTCACGAGCATATTCCTCTTTTTTCAGGTTCGAAACATTTGAAATTGCATTTTTAAGCTCTTTCATATTTCGCGTACCTACTATTTCTTTCACTTTAATATATATTATTAAGATAATTATTACTATTGCTAAAATAATTCCTGCAAATCCACCTAACATTGATAAAAAAAAGTCCATAAAAATCCCCTTTATAGTGCATATCCATATTTATATTACATTTAAACTCATTTTTTGTCAATATAGATTTTATGTATATAATATATAAAAGCTCTCTTTATTTGTTAGATTACTAATAAAAAGAGCTTAATTCATTTTTTTTATTATTTACATTTATTAATATCTTCTTTTATATCTTAATTATATTAAATTATTCATAAGTATATCCTATATATTTTCAGATTTGCTACTTTCTTTATATTTATAAAATGATATCATTCCTATTATAGAAAATATTATTATTCCAATATATTTTATTATATCATTTTCACCAGTTTGAGGCATATTTGAATCCGATGTTGATGCATTTTTTGTTGTATCTACAGATTGAATCTCCTCAAAATCATCAGTATTTATTGAATCTTTATCTACAACTTTAGCAGTATTATTATTTTTTGATTGTGTTTCTTGTTTTGTTGTTGACTTTTTGTTTTTACTTTTCGTATTATTTTTTTCTTGTGATGATGTTTCTGGTTGTTTTGCTGTGCTATTTTCGTTTTGTGATGGTGTTTCCGGTTGTGTTGTTGTGTTATTTTCATTTTGTGATGGTGTTTCTGGTTGTGTTGTTGTATTATTTTCATTTTGTGATGGTGTTTCTGGTTGTGTTGTTGTGTTATTTTCATTTTGTGATGGTGTTTCCGGTTGTGTTGTTGTGTTATTTTCGTTTTGTGATGGCGTTTCCGGTTGTGTTGTTGTGTTATTTTCGTTTTGTGATGGCGTTTCTGGCTGTGTTGTTGTGTTATTTTCATTTTGTGATGGCGTTTCTGGTTGTGTTGTTGTATTATTTTTTGATGGTGTCACTGTATTTTCAGCCTGATTTGTATTCTTGTTTTCTTCTTGTTTTGTATTTTCTGTTTTTCCTGTTGATTGACTATTTTGTTTTTGGCAATCAATATAATCACATAAACTACAATTTCCTATTGAAGCATATACTACTACATATCTTTTTGATACATTTTCGATTGTTGCAGTATAATTATCATTTTCTTTTTTATTTAAATTTAATGTTTTTCCGTTTTCTTTTGTTTTATATGATAAATCATCATATTCTAATATATTATCCACTTCAATGTATTTACACACAACTCCTGTATATATTTGTGAATTTACGGATATATTAACTGTTACTGATGATTTTTCATAATGTAAATTTAACTCCATACTTTCTTTATCATTTGCACTCGTTGTTAATGGTAACAATAAGCTCAATATTAATATACATACAATAGATAATGAGCAAATTGTAATCATTTTATATTTATTCATAAAATCCTCTCCTTTTCAATTTGCCATCCCATTAATATGTTTTCCATTATATCACACAAGTGCTGATTTTTCAACAAAAAAACAAACTTTCCTCAAATTTTGATAAATTACTATTAAAAAACTATAAAATAATTTTATTGTACTTTAAATTCAGTTCCTGTAATATTTTTTCTTCTATATCAGTACATGTGAATAATATTATTTGATGATTTTTTTCATAATTTTCGCTTATATTTTTTATTGAATCTTTTAGTCTCCTATTATCATAAAAGGCAAATACTTCGTCTAATATGATTGGCATATTTTCATTTGAAATGTCCTCTATTATTGATAACCTAAATGCCATGTATAATTGTTGTATTGTTCCTACACTCAATGTATTAGCATTTTTATATTCACCATTTGGGAGCTCTATTATAATTCCGTCTTCTTCATTAATTATTACTTTGTTATATTTTCCATTTGTTATGTTATTAATATTTTCTGACAACTTTTGAGTAAATTTTGGAGTAACATCATTTTTCATTTTTTGATATGCTGTTTCTAGTGCTTGTTTAGCTAGATTTATTGCATTATTTTTTTCTTTTAGCTCTTCATAAATTTCTTTGTTATATGTAAGTTTTTCTTCATTTTCTGCAAGTTCTTCTAATTTTGGCAATATGTTTTCTTTATCAAGCTCTAATCTATGAAGCTCTATATTTTTTTCATTCAAATTGCTTTGAATTTTTTCTATTTCATATGATAAATTTGTAGAATTTAATAATCTATTAATTTCTGTAATATCGATCTTTTCAAAATAATCATTTTTTAATTTTTCTTTTTCATTATTAATATTTTTTAATAGCTCATTTTTTATTTTTTCAACTTCATTTACCTGCTCTTTTTGGCTTTTTTCTAATAATTCTATTTGAACATTTATTTCATATATTTTCTTTTCTATATCTCTGTTGTTTTGAATAACTTCATTATTTGCTTTTTCATTTGCACTATTTTGAGCTTTTATCTTATTGTTTTTTCCAAATCCTATCACGCATATAATAACTCCTATTAAAATACATGCAATAGAAATTATTATATTTTTTATAACTACAAAACTAACTACTGATAATAATATTCCAAGTACTAAAGCAATAATATATGGTGTAAGATTAAATTTCTTTATATCAGCATTTCTTTTTGTTATTTTATTTGATTCAACATTTTCCTTTTCATCTATTAGTTTTTGTATCTTACTTTCTATATCATCAATTTTATTTTCACCATATTTTAATTTTTCTTCTTCTACTTTTTGTTGTTGCTTAATAAAATTAATTTTATTTGCAAACTCATACTGATTATTCATTTTAAAAATATCATTTTGTAAAGCATATTTTTTATCTTCTATTTCATATTTATAATTTTCATATCTTCTTAAAGATTCATTTATACTTGTTAAATTTTCAATTTCTCTTATTGCAATATTTATTGGTTTCCCTTGGCTTCTTGTTGTACCAATTTCATCTAATTGTTTTTTATTTAATTTATCAAATGCTTTTTTGTATGATATATTATCAGCACCTGTTGAAGAAGTATTTGCAATTTTTTGTAATAATATATTTTGAGTTTGATTATCTAATTCAACTTCATTTTGATATGAAACAACTGTTGATGTAAATGATTGTTCATCAACCCTTGTTTGTTCATAAAAAAATTGGTTTCCTGTGTTTTTATCTATAGAGTATTCTTTTGAAACATCTTCCATATTTTCATCATAAATTTTTGGATTTTTTTTACTAAATTCTCTGAATATTTCGTATTTTTTACCATTATCCAAAGTATATTTCATCTTTCCTGAAAATTCTTCAGTATCCCAAGGTTTATACTTATCAAAATCGGACATAATCTTTCCTTTTTTATTTTTTGATGTTCCATAAAACATATTAACTATAAAATTAAGTAAAGTTGATTTTCCGCGTTCATTCTCTCCATATATTATATTAATTCCATCTTCAAATTTAATATCTTTATTTTTTAGTTTTCCATAAGAATTAACTTTCAATTCGTCAATTTTCAAATAACACACCTCTATTATTTTTCTAATATTTCAAGACCTATTTCTAAAGCTTGATCTATTATTTTTTTATTCTCTGGATTTTCCTCCATTTGATTTAATAGTTCTTTTACAAATAAACCTTTTAAAGTATTTTCTTTTGATATTGCTTCAATATCATAACTCATTTTTGATAAATCTTTGATTTTTATGATATTTTTTTGATTTATCATTTTTTTTAGATTGTACATATCTATTTCAAAATTTTTATTTCCAACCAAACATATTTCATAATAATCCATCTCATTAGTTTGTAGTTCATTTAAACATTCGACTAATTCATCCATAGCATTAAGATTAGAAATATCTATATTTTCAACTTTAAATTCTGTTTCATCAAGTGGTATAAACTCTGTTTTAAAGCTTTCTTTTGTAACTTCACCACATACCATTCCATGTTTTCCTGGTTCATCAAAACCAATTGAAACAGTTGAACCTGGATATACAATTCGTTCAATTGAAGTATAATTATTTTTATGAATGTGACCTAAGGCTACATAATCAAAGCCTATTCTATCTAAAGTATATTTTTGAATTGCGTTATACTGTTTTTCAACATTATTTGTTCCATTTAATGTGGCATGAGTAATTAGTATATTAATTGCGCTTTTATTATTCAATTCAAATGAATCTAGATCTGAATTTGTATAATAAAAATCATCAAATCCAAATCCATATATATTAACATCTCCACAATTTACAACAGATATATTAGGTCCAAAGATATGAACATTATCATTCCATCTAAATTTATTATAAAATGAATTTTTTAAATATGGATCATGGTTTCCTGGTGTAATAAAAATTTTAGTATTTGGTATTTCTTTAAATAAATTATTAATATATTCGATTGTACTTTCTCTTATATAATTGTGTTCATATAAATCACCTGCAATAAAAAAATACTCGATATTGTTATTTTTTATATATTCAATTACCTTTTTAAAAACTTTTTTTTGCTCAAGTCTTCTTAAATTTCCTAAATTTTCACTATTGCTCAATTGAGTAAATGATGTATCAAAATGCATGTCTGCAATATGTACAAATTTCATATGACAAAAATCTCCCTCGCAATTTTATTTTAATATTTTATATCATAACAAAAAATCAAAGTCAATAAAAATAAGAACATTTGTTTTAAATATTAAGAAATAAAAAATCAGCTCATATGAACTGATTTTTTATTTTTTATTTAAGATATTTTTTTATTCCAAAAATTCCTACTCCTAATATTGCAAGTATTCCACAAGCAACTGATATATAAATTATAACATCAGATCCAGTTTTTACTGTTAACATTACTGGTGCATCATCTATATCGTCTTCTCCTGGTACTTTATTGTTTGGAGTTGAATCTCTATCTGGAATTCCATAATCATTATAGTCTTCACTAATTTCAGCTGTATTTGTCATTACTCCCATATTATTAGCACTATTAACCCATGTTAATAATACTTTAACTTCTGCGCTTTCTCCTGGTTGTAATAATGTATTTTCTAATGCTCTAGTTACTATTTTTCCATCTTTTTCTGTCCAATCAGGATTATCCTTTGCTACAAATTTTAATCCATTAGGAATATAATCAGAAACTTCCTTAGCATATCCAGCAATTTCACCTTCGTTAGTTACTCTTATTGAATAATTAAATTTAACTACAACATCATTTAATTTGCTCTTTTTTAAGTCAACTTTTACAATTTCTTCTGGTTCATCCTCAGCTTTATGTCCTGTGTCTGTAACATATGTTTGACCATTTTCTGTTACTATTGCTTGTGTTACCCATTTACGTAATGCTAAGTCAAATACCTTCTTTTCATTTGGAATAGTTATTGTAATTAAAGATTTTTCTTCATTTATATCGCAAGTAACTTCTCCATTTGATGTATTTTCTTCATTATCTGATGCTTTTTGAGTTAATTTAGTGTTTTCCTTGTCTAAGATATATTTTTCTGTACTTTCTTTTGCTGATATTGTTAAAGATATAGTTCCATTATATGGTTTATATCCGTCTGGTGCAGTTTCTTCTTTTATGTTTAATACTGTTTGAGTTCCAGTTTTTGATATTGTAATACCTTTTCTAACATCTACATAACCATTAGAATCAGTTGGACCAACTTTTTCGCTCTTTGAATTTTCATTGATTGTAAAATATGCTCCAGCTAAACCTTGGTCTTTATTTGAAGAATCAACTTTTCTGATTATAACATTATATTCACCAGTTAATTCTTTAACTTCAACAGTTTCAAAATCGTCATCATCTTGTTCACCAGGATAATAATCTTTTATTGTTATTGTTTTTCCTGAAGCATCAGTTTCTGAATAAGATTTTCTGTTTTCATACCATTTATCAAGATTTAATGAATTTGAAATAGTATTTTGTATAGAATCTCTATCTACATCATTTATGGCTTTTGCTTCTTTCCAAGTTCCTTTATCTTCATATCCATAATTTGTAATCTCTGCTCTATTTGTAATATATCCTTTTGCACCTTCTTTAACTTCACAAATCACTTTTACTTCTTGATATAAATTATCTTTTTCATTATTTAATATTCTATCTATTGATTTTGCTTTTATTACTGTATTTCCATTATATTTTAATACAATTTTGTTATCTTCGCTTGTAGAAGTGGTTGTATATTCTTTAGCACTTTCATCTGCTATTTTTACAAATTTTAAATCTTGTGGTAAATAATCAGTTATTTCTTTAGCATAACCATCAGTTTCACCTTCATTATATACTCTTAATGTATATTCAATTTGACTTCCAACTTTTACTTTTAAACTATCCTTAGTATGATGATATGCTGCTGTTCCTGTGCTATTTAATAATGTTTTAGATTGAGCATCTATAACAGGCTCTCTGCTAACAGCTGGTGCTACACCATCTACTTTTGATATGAATTTTCTTAAAGCTAAATCAAATTTTGGCTTTTCTTCTTCATTATTTGGAATGTATATTTCTATTGTTGTATTATTTGGTACACTTAATTTCACTGTACCATTTGTTCCTGTTCCTTCAACTTTTACATTATCTTTATCTAATATGTAATTAGTTCCTTCTTTTTTGAATGAAACACTTAAATTTATATTTCCATCATATTTTATAAATCCTTTTGGTGCATTTTCCTCTTTTATTATATAAGAATCATTGCCTTTTTCAGAATCTATTGTTTGATCTGATACAATTGAAACTGTACCGTCTACACCTGTATATAGATTACTTTTTGTTACTTTTCCAGTTACAGAAAATTCTGCCGGATTATTTTTTATTATATTGCCTTTTTCGTCAACTTTTACTAATATTACTGAATATTTTCCAGATAATGATATTTGCTTTGTGTCTGTAAAATCTTCACTTTTTAGCTCTTTTTTAATATTTAATAGATTTTGTGATTTCGCATTTACTATTACTGTTGCTGCTGTTGTTATTTCTGTGCATATTGACGATACTTTTAAAGTTGATTTTACTATAGTTCCATAATCACTAAAACTAATATAAAAACTTCCATCATTATTAACTATAACTTTGCTCTTATCCAATTCTACTGTACTATTATCTTCTTTTGTTATAGTAGCTGATATTTTTGATTTGTATTCATCATTTATATTTATAGCAACATTGTTAGATTTTAGGAAATATGGTCCAACTTGTTTTTTATCTAAATCAATTTTAGCACTTGATGAGTCTAATGTTATTAAATTTTTAACAGATCCATTTGATGTATAGTTAGAATTTTTATTTGCCAAATATTTTAGTGCATAATAAACATATTTACATGTATTTTGATCTGCATCATTAATATTAGGTCCAGTAATTCCAGCATTTATTAATGCGTCAAAATCATCACTACTTTTATTATTTGTATAATTCCAAATTACTAATTGCTCTATTACTTCTATTAAATTTCTATTTATGACATTTCCATAAGCATCTTTTCCGTTTCCAACAATTTTATCCAAAGATTTAATGTTATCTGCTGTTATGTTTCCATATGATGAAACATTTTTTTCAACTTCTGGAGATGTTAATATATTAGCAAAATAATCTAATAATTGAGTTTTATCTTTAGAAGTGCTTACATACATATTGTCTACAATCCACATTGCTGAATTATAGTTTGTAAAACATCTTGAACTTTCATTTTTTTCATACAAATCTATTGTTTTATTGTAAGTAGCATAATCTAAATTGTTACCCTCTTGTATACAATAAACATTATCATATTTTTCCTTAGCTGAAGCATCATTTGGCATTAATACTTCTGGCATTAAAATATCTTTAGTACTTGCTTTTACATTCATTGATGCAGCTCTAAAATTTACATTAATTTGCTCTCCTGCATCAGATTTTGGCCATGTGACTGCAACTATTGCTATTATCATTGTTGCAATTATTATTAACGATTTTTTTATGGCTGGATTTTTAAAAAACGCCATGATTTTCATTTTAAACATTTAATAATCCTTCCTTCCTAATAAAACTATATATTAATATAGCACATTTTTCCCATTTTTTCAATAGATTACCGTATTTTTTTACATTTTATGTAAATTTTTTTAACTTTCCATATGCATAAAAAAAGTAGGTTATACCCTACTTTATAATTCCTAATATATGCTTTTGTTTCTCAACATATTCATCTGAAAATTCATAGCAATTTTGCATCTCCTTAACTGCATTATTCCCCACTTCAATATCATCTGAATGAATAAATCCTAACACATCTCCAACATTAACTT
>ERZ827440.3450-NODE-3450-length-11911-cov-3.681174_pt1 | contig 11911 bp, 11 predicted proteins | sample MGYA00519774_ERZ827440 | MGnify/ENA primary metagenome ERZ827440 (study PRJEB31778, sample SAMEA3449302) | human gut metagenome | biome: human gut; feature: human-associated habitat; material: faeces | place: United Kingdom | collected 2010/2012 ... | reverse complement strand
GTCATCTTATCCTGGCTGGCACAGGATCGGCCCATCGGTCCATATGTGATCTCCGTCCAGCTGGAAGAACTGTATCAGCACTTACAGATAGAAAAAAGCTGAAGTGAAAAAGTAAACGCAACTCTAATAAGGCAAAAAATGATCGTTGCACTTACTCATACAGAATCTGTGATTTTGCGGCCGATAGGGCATTTTTTCAGCCGCAGGATCACTTTTTGCTTGTAGTATTTTCTTTTTCTGATACAATTCTTGGTGTAGACATCTCCTTTTTGTCCACGACAAAAAGAAGTGAAATTTGATGAAAATTTTTTCATTCAGACTAAATTCCACTTCGCTTTTGGATCATGTTCAGAAGAGGATGCCTCGTTGTTTATAATGTTATTTCTTTAAAAGATAAGGTTTGAGCACGACCTTATCTTTTTCAATTTCGACGATACCAAATTGAATAAATCTTTCTGCCATCTCCGGATTGAGAAACTTTAACATCTCAAACGGGGTCTTGCCATTCAGTCTTTCTTTTGGAAATGAGTTGATGTGCGATGTGATCAGGTTTGCGTCCTCCTGGCTGTTCAAGCCCAGCCTGTGCAGATCTGTCTCCTTCGGGCAGATATAACGGATCTCTTCGTGGTTGTTTTCCAGCGACCCTTTCTGCGCGCTCTGCATCGGATCGCAATAGAATATCCTGGTCCTCATGGTGCCGTCATCTCTGCGTTCTATCTCATCAGCCAGGGTGAATTCTGCTCCGCGATCGGTCAATAAGACCTCGGCCTCAGTGTCGAACATCTGTGCGCCAAGGATCTTTTCCAGCAGAAGGATGCCTTCGAGCATGGATCTGGCATCCTTGGTGTCATGGTAGATGATGATCGTGAAGGGATAGCGCATGAACTTGAAGGTCTGCATAAACGGACCTTCAGAGATGTTGTTATAGACCGTGTCCATCTGAACGACCCTGGCATCAGGATGTTCATCGATATAGGCCTGATAATCCTTGTAGAGCCGGCCATTGAGATATTTGCGGTCCTTGCGCTGTTTATAGTGATTTTTGTCCTTCTTTTTGATCTTTCTGGAGACCTGTCTTCTGAGATCCAGCGGACCGAGATCCACGCCGGCGCGCTTGAAGGTGCCGTCTTCGATATAGGTGTAGATGGTCTTTTCGGAGATGTCGATCTCAGGATGAGACTGAAGGATGGCGTAAGGGGAAAGGCCCTGCTTGATCAACGGTCTGATGAGAGAACCGATCTCAATGAGATGAGATTCAGAGATATCGATGCCTTCGCGGGAGGCGGAAAGGGTCTGTCTGTACTGTGCGTCGGCAATGGAAGCATCATAGCGGAAATGATCGAAACGACAGGAACTGACCTTGGCGCAGCCATTGCAGGCACCGGGAGAATGATCCCTTCTGCGACAGGAGAAGGGGATGAAAGCAGAGCAGGAAGGCCTGCAATGGCGGCCGAGCCGGCAATGGCTGTAATTGGTGCATTCCAGAGGGAGAGGGAACTTGTGAGAGATGTAGCGATGGAGATCGATCTCTCTGCCGACGGTAGATTTGTCCTTACCGATGGTCCTGGCGATAGCGGTCCTGGTAGAGCCGTTAAAGATGCCGGTCTCGATGATCTTGCGTTCATCGAGAGTGATGTGAAGATGCTTATTAGAAGAAGCCATAAAAGATACCTCCGATCAAAGCGAGGCATCCAGGTCTGGACAAAGATAATGATACGCGCAGGAAGAGTAAATGCAACTTGCAGTTCGTGGAGACTAAATGCAATTTCGGCTCACTTAGAGTTGCGTTTACTTTTTCACTTCAGTAAAGCCGGAGAATTCCTGCTTATACTATGTTAAAACGCAAAATTATGATATAATCCTGAGTGATTCGAAACGAGACAGGGGGGCTCAGCGAATGTTTCTGAAACGAATTGAGCTGCAGGGATTCAAGTCCTTTGCGGATAAGTCGATCATCACGTTTGATTCAGATGTCACCGGCATCGTCGGACCGAACGGATGCGGCAAAAGCAACATCAATGATGCGATCCGCTGGGTGCTCGGCGAGCAGTCCTCGCGCTCGCTGCGCGGCGCGAAGATGGAGGACGTCATCTTCGGCGGCACGGCGAAGCGCGGTCCGGTCGGGTTCGCCGAGGTGTCGCTCATTCTAGACAACTCCACCGGCGTTTTCCGTTCGCCCTTTACCGAAATCATGGTGACGCGCCGCTACTACCGCTCGGGCGAGAGCGAATACTACCTCGGCAAAAAGCACTGCCGCCTCAGGGATATCCGCGAGCTGTTCATGGACACCGGTCTCGGCCTCGACGGCTATTCCAGCATCGGACAGGGGCGGATCGATGAAATCCTGTCGCTCAGGAGCGAGGATCGGCGCGGCGTATTCGAGGAAGCGGCCGGGATCACCAAATTCCGCGCCCGCAAGGAGGAGGCCGAGCGCCGCCTTGCCGCGACCGAGGACAACCTCACGCGCATTCGCGACCTGTATGAGGAACTGGGGCGGCAGCTCGAGCCGCTCGAAAAACAGGCGGAAAAAACGGAGAAATTCCTTGTTCTGCGCGATGAACTGCGCGTTCTCGAGGTGTCTCTGTGGCTGGAACAGCTCGAACGGCTGAAAAGCGAGGCGGAAAAACGCTCACGCGACGCAGAAGTCTGCCGCAGACAGCTGGAAAATGCAAAATCCGAGCAGGAAAGGCGCTATCAGCAGGCGGAGCAGCTGACGGCTGATCTGCATGGCATCGACCGCGAGACCGAAGCGCTGCGCACGTCGCTGCGCGAGGCGGAGAGCCGCGAGGCCGGGCAGGCGAGCCGCATTGCGGTTCTGCGCGCAAACCTCGCAAACTGCCGCGCGAACCTTGAGCGCGTGCATAGAGAGAACGAGGAGCGCGCAAAGCAGGCGGAAAAGCTCGCAGAGCAGTTTTCTGCGCAGGAAACCCGCATCGCAGAGCTGGAGCAGAGCAGCGCAGAGGCGCGAGAGCGTCTTGCGGCGCAGGAGGACAGGCTGGCGCAGCACAGGAAAGCGGAAGATGCGGCGGCCGCCGCGCTGGAGCGGGCGGAGCAGGCCCGCGCCGCGGCGCAGAACGAACAGCATACGCTTGCGCTCGAGCGCACCGCCGCGCAGACCGGCCTTGCCGGGATGGACGGACAGCAGGATGATCTGCATCGCGCGCTCGAAAACGCAGGTGACCGCCTGAAGGCCGTACAGGAGGAGCAGTCCGCATTCGAAAGCCGCGTATCCGCGGGGCAAACCGCCCTGCGGCAGGCGCAGGCACAGGCCGGCGAGGCAGACGCCGCGCTGCGGCAGGCGAAGGCGGATGCTGACGCCCTCGGCACGGCGCTGCGGCAGGCAGAGAGCGCGCTGACCGACGCGAGAAACCGCGCGGCCATGCTGCGCGATATGCAGCGCGATTACGACGGCTTTGCCCGGTCGGTCAGATCGGTCATGCAGCAGGCCGGGCGCGGCAGGCTTTCGGGTGTGCACGGGCCGGTCTCGGCGCTCCTTTCGACGGAAAACCGCTTTGTCACCGCGATAGACACCGCGCTCGGCGCATCTGCATCGTCGATCGTGGTCGGCTCTGCCGAGGACGGCAGGGCGTGCATCGAATACCTGCGCCGCACGGACGGCGGACGGGCGACCTTTCTGCCGCTCGACACCATCCGCTCGGCGTCGCTCCGAGAGAGCGGACTTGACCGCGAACGCGGCTGCTGCGGCACGGCGGACACGCTGGTGCAGTTTGATGAGACATACGGCGCGGTCGTGCGCAGCCTGCTCGCTCGCACGGTCGTGTGCGAGAATATGGATGCGGCGCTGGCGCTCGCGCGTTCGCGCGGACACCGCTTCCGCATCGTCACCCTCGACGGCCAGATCATCCAGCCGGGCGGCGCGATGACGGGCGGCTCGGCATCGCGCGGAACGGGCGCGCTGGCGCGTGCAGGACGGCTGAGGGCTGCCGAAGAGCAGGCGGAACGCTGTGAAGCTGCGCGAAAAACGGCAGAGCAGCGCTTTCGTGCCGCAGAAAAGCGGCTGCACGCTTGTGAAACCGCGTGCGAAACGCAGAATGCAGCCCTGCGGCGGCAGGCAGAAGCACAGGCCGCCCTTGCCGCCGCGTGTACGCAGCACCGGGCGCTGCTCGGAAGCGCACAGGCGCGGCAGGAAGAGCTGATGCAGCAGCAGCGCAGCATGGAGGCTGAAAAGCAGCGCAGCGCGGAGGTGCTCGCGTCGTTCGACGCGAGGGAAGCGCAGGCCGGAACGCAGCTGCGCGACGCGGAAACGCGCGTGCAGACCTGCCGGGACGCGCTCGCGCGGCTCCGTACCGAGGCTGCGGAGCAGGAAGCACAGCTTTCCGGGCAGCGCACCGCGCTTACGCGCACGGAGGCCGAGCTGTCCGGTGAAAAACGGGCGCTCGAGCAGATGCGGGCGCTCAGATGCGAGACGGACGCCGGTCTTTCGAGCGCGGCGGACAGCATCAAACGCTACGAGTGCGAGTGCGGACGCACGCAGGACGAGCTTGCAGAGGAGAAGGCGGCGCACGAACGGTCGGAGACGCTGACGCGCACGCTGCGGGAGCAGCTGGAACAGACCGGAAAGCGCCGCGAGCAGGTCGAGGAACGGCGGACTGCCGTGCGCCGGGACGCACAGGACGCAGGCGAGCAGATCCTCGGCATGGAGCGCGAGGCCTCGCGTCTGGAAAACCGCACAGGACAGCTGAAGGCTGAGGAGGCGCAGCTCCTTGGCCGGATGTGGGAAAGCTACGAGCTGACACCCACACCGGCCGCCGCGCTTGCGCAGCCGCTTGACGACCCGGCCGCTGCACGCGAACGCGCGCACGAGCTGCGCGGGGAAATACGGGCGCTCGGCAGCGTCAATCCGGACGCGGTGGAGGAATACCGCCGGGTGCGCGAGCGCTATGCCTTCATGGGCGGGCAGAAGGACGACCTCGAGCGGGCGCAGCGCGAGCTGTACAGGGTCATCGACCGGCTGACGGTCAACATGAAGGAGATCTTCGCCTCGGAGTTTGCCCGGCTGAACGTGCTGTTCGGGCAGACCTTCCGCGAGATATTCGGCGGCGGCCATGCGGAGCTTGCGCTCGCGGACACGAGCGACATCCTTTCGTGCGGCATCGACATCCGCGTGTCGCCTCCCGGCAAGGCGGTCAAAACGATCACGCTGCTTTCGGGCGGCGAAAAGGCGTTTGTGGCCATCACGCTGTACTTTGCGATACTCAAGCTGCGCCCCGCGCCGTTCTGTGTGCTCGACGAGATCGAAGCCGCGCTCGACGATGTGAACGTGCAGCGGTATGCGAAATATATACGAAAATTAACAGATTTCACACAATTTATTGTAATTACGCACAGACGTGGTACAATGGAAGAAGCAGATATGCTCTACGGCGTGACCATGCAGGAGCAGGGTGTTTCGAAGCTGCTCATGCTCAATCTCGCAGAGGCGGAGAAACGGCTGAAGAACACGATAAAATGACGCAGGACTGTGGGGTGTGAAGCATGGATATGCGGAGTTCAAAATACCCGTACCGGCTGGATGTGGAAACGCGGCTGCCGAACGGCTGCATCACGACGCACGGCTACGCGGCGCATCATCCGGCGGAATTCCGGCACTGGGCACACGCACGCGGCTACGTCCTCTGGGGCGAGCACATCGACCGCACGGACTGGGAAAACTGGCGCGTGAATTACTACGGTCTGTAACGCAGACCGGCAGGAACAATCTTACAGATACAGGAGCAGAACATGGGATTTTTTGATAAGATCAAGCAGGGCTTTAAGAAAACTTCGGACGCGGTGAGCCATTCGCTCGACAGCGTGTTCGCGGCGTTCGTCAAGATCGACGAGGATCTCCTCGAGGAGCTCGAGGAAGCGCTCATCCTTTCGGATGTAGGCGCGTCGACCTCCGCGAAGATCGTTGCCGAGGTGGAAAAGCGTGCAAAGCTGCGCAAGACCACGACGGCCTCCGAACTGCGCGACCTGCTGCGCGAGGTGCTGACCGACAATATGCTCGACAATCAGCCGCTCGATGTCTCGGGCAGGCCGGCGGTCATTCTGGTCATCGGCGTCAACGGCGTCGGCAAGACCACCTCGATCGGCAAGCTGGCGGCGCGCTATGTCAGCGAGGGCAAAAAGGTCATGCTGTCCGCAGCGGACACGTTCCGCGCGGCGGCGGCCGACCAGCTCGAGATCTGGGCGAAGCGCGCGGGTGCGGACATCGTCCGGCACGGCGAGGGCGCAGACCCGGCGGCGGTCGTCTTTGACTCGATCTCGGCGGCGAAGGCGCGCGGCAGCGACATCATTATCGTCGATACCGCAGGCCGCCTGCACAACAAGGCAAATCTGATGAACGAGCTGGCGAAGATCGACCGCGTGATCTCGCGCGAGCTGCCGGACGCTTCGCGCGAGACGCTGCTCGTGCTCGACGCGACCACCGGACAGAACGCCGTCCATCAGGCGGAGGAGTTCAACAAGGCGGCCGAGCTGACCGGCATCATCCTCACCAAGCTCGACGGCACCGCCAAGGGCGGTATCGTCATCGCCATCTCGGCCGGTCTCGGCGTCCCGGTCAAGCTCGTCGGCGTCGGCGAGGGCATCGACGATCTGATCGACTTCGACCGCGCGGCGTTCCTCGAGGCCATCCTGCCGCCGGCAGAGCAGATGACAGGTGACAGCGAAAATGAAGAAGAAGGAGCGGAGCAGGAATGACGAGACCTGACGGAAGAGCGAAGGACGAAATGCGCCCGGTCAAGCTGACGACCGGATTTACCATGTATGCGGAGGGTTCGGTGCTGGCTGAAATGGGCAACACCAGGGTCATCTGCACCGCGTCAGTCGAGGAAAAGGTTCCGCCCTTCCTCGAGGGCAAGGGCCTCGGCTGGGTCACGGCGGAGTACGCGATGCTGCCGCGCTCGACCAATACGCGCAAAAAGCGCGACATCAAGTCGCTCAAGCTGGACGGCCGTTCGAGTGAGATCCAGCGTCTGATCGGCCGTGCGCTGCGTGCAGTCGTCGACCGCGAGGCGCTCGGCGAGCGCCAGATCACCATCGACTGCGACGTCATTCAGGCGGACGGCGGCACGCGCTGCGCGTCCATCACGGGCGGCTATGCGGCGCTCTATCTCGCGTGCAGAAAGCTGGTCGACGAGGGCGTGATCGAGAAAATGCCGCTCACCGCAGCGGTTTCGGCGGTATCGGTCGGTATCTTCGAGGACGAAGCCGTGCTCGACCTCAACTATGCAGAGGACAGCCATGCCATCGTGGACTGCAACGTCGTCATGACCTCGAAGGGCGAGTTCATCGAGGTGCAGGGCACGGGCGAGGGCCGTCCGTTCACACGGAACGAGCTGGATCAGCTGCTGGCGCTCGGCGAGCAGGGCTGCTCCAGACTGTGCGAGATCCAGAAAAGCGTGCTCGGCGAATAAAAGAGGAAAACCAAACATGAAATTTGTACTGGCATCCCATAATAAAGGAAAGCTGAAGGAAATGGCGGCCATTCTGGGCGAGCTCGGCATCGAGGTCGCGTCTCTGCCCGAGGGTGCGCCCGAGCCGGAGGAAAACGGCGCGACGTTTGAGGAAAACGCGCGCATCAAGGCGAAAGCCGCCGCGGACTTCACCGGCCTGCCGGCCATCGCGGACGACAGCGGCCTGTGCGTGGACGCGCTCGGCGGCGCGCCGGGCATCCGCTCTGCCCGCTACTGCGAGGGAACGGACGCGGACCGCAATGCGTTCCTGCTGAAGAACATGGAGGGCAAAGAGGACCGCGCGTGCCGCTTTGTATGCGCGATCGCGTGCGTGCTTGCGGACGGCGAGACCGTCACGGTACGGGGCGAATGCGAGGGCGAGCTGCTGCACGAAAACCACGGCGCAGGCGGCTTCGGCTACGATCCGCTGTTCTATGTGCCGAAGTACGAGTGCACGTTCGGTGAGCTCGCGCCCGAGGTGAAGAACCGCATTTCGCACCGTGCGCGTGCGCTCGGCAGGCTGAGAGACGTACTGAAGGATAAAATCTAACTGATTTCAAGGAGAAAATACATGCTTAACACCAAACAGCGTGCACAGCTTCGTGCACTGGCAAATCCGCTCGCAGTCACCCTCATCATCGGCAAGGAGGGCGTGACCGAGGCGGTCGAGCGCGAGCTGGACGCTCTGCTCGAGTCCCACGAGCTGGTCAAGGGCAAGGTGCTCGAGAGCGCGATGCTCACGCCGCGCACGGTATCCGAGGCGCTCTGCGAGGCGACCGGCGCGGATGCCGTACAGTGCATCGGCTCGAAGTTCGTTGTCTACCGTCAGTCGAGCGACGAGGACAAGCGCAGGATCGTTCTGGTGAAATGAGGACAGGAATACTCGGCGGAACGTTCAATCCGCCGCATCTCGGCCATCTGCACGCCGCCGAGCTGGCGCACGATGCGCTGAGGCTCGACCGGGTGCTGTTCATCCCGACCAACCTTCCGCCGCACAAGGCGCTGCCGGAAAACACGGCCTCGCCCGAGGCGCGGTGTGAAATGGTGCGCCGCTTGACGGCGGACAGGCCGTGGGCGCAGCTGGATACGCTCGAGATCGACCGCGGCGGCGCGAGCTACACGGTGGACACGCTGCGCGCGCTGCACGGGCGCGGCGAGACCGACCTCTATCTGATCATCGGAACGGATATGCTGCTCTCGTTCGACCGAAGCTGGCGTGCGCCGGACGAGATCGCGCGTCTGGCGACGCTCGCCGTGTGCGCACGGGAAAACGAGGACTGGGACGCGCTGCGCGAAAAGGCGGCGCAGCTGCGCGAAACGCTGGGCGCGAGGATCGAGCTCGTCCCGGGCGACAGTCTCACGGTCTCCTCGACCGAGCTGCGGCAGGGCGGCGATCTGCACCGCTTCACTGCGCCTGCGGTCGCGGATTATATCGAGCGGGAGCACCTTTACGGGTTTTAGGGCAACAGAAAAACGCGGTGCCTGAAATACATAATTCAACCTCAAATACACAGAAAGGCGGGCAAAAGTTATGTTATGTGACGAGAAAATGCGCAGGGATATCCTTTCGAGGCTCCATGGCTACCGCTATGAGCACTCTCTCGGGGTGGAACGCTGCGCGATCGCCCTGGCGAAGAAATACGGCGGCGACCCGGCTCTTGCCGGAGCCGCAGGCATCCTTCATGACATAACAAAACATCTTTCTCCGCAGGAACAGTTGAATTTATGTGAGAAATACGGTATAATACCGTGTACCGTCGAAAAAAGCGAGCCGAAAATGCTGCACGGAAAAACGGCCGCAGCGATCGCACGCAGAGAATATCACATGCCGGACGAGGTATGCGACGCCATCGCCTGCCACACGACCGGCAGGGCGAAGATGACCATTCTGGACAAAATTCTCTATCTGGCGGACTACATAGAGGAGACACGCGATTTTCCCGGCGTCGAAAAGGCGCGGGAGCTGGCCGAGACCAGCATGGACCGTGCGCTGCTCTACTGTTACGACCAAACGCTGATCGAGCTGATCACGCGAGGCAAGCTGATCCACAGCGACACCATTGCCGCATACAATGACATGATCCGGCAGGGAGTACGCTGGCGCGACGAGGAGAAGGCCTGAGAGACAGAAAAGCCTTCCCGGAACTGAACTGGAGGCAGGAACCGTTTGAAACTTTTCGGAGGCAGCGGCGAGCATAACGGCCGCTCGGACAGACAGACAAAAAAACGACCGGCCGCGGCGCAGAGCGGCGCGAAAGCGCAGACTGCGCCCAAGCCTCAGGGGAAAAAGGGCGGCAGGACAGCCGCACCGAAGAAGCACAGCAAAAAACGCATCGCGGCGATCGTGATCGCGGTGCTCATCGCGCTTTTGTGCGCGTGCGGCGCGGCGTACTATGTGTTCTTCGTGCGCCCGCCAACAGACACGATCCACGACAAGACCAACGGCGACAAGGTCGATACGAGCAGCCTGCTCAATCAGGGCACGCGCATCAAAGATGTGTTCACGTTCGTTGTCGGCGCGGTCGACGAGGATCAGACGCGAACGGACGCTCTGATGGTCGCGACCATGAACACCAAGGACAAGACCATCAACATTATGAATATTCCGCGCGACACTATGTGCAACAACGGCGAGAGCGGCGCATGGCGCAAGATCAACGCGGCCTACGCGACCAAGAAGGGCATCGAGCAGACCAAGGTCGAGATCGAACGCCTGATGGGCTTCCAGCCGGACAGGTATGTCATCGTCAACTTCGAGGGCATCGCGGCCATCGTGGACGCGATCGGCGGCGTGGACTATGACGTTCCGTTCCGCATGCAGTACAGCGACCCGTCGCAGCATCTGGAGATCGACCTTCAGCCGGGCATGCAGCATCTGACCGGCAAGCAGACCGTCGAGTTCCTGCGCTGGCGCCACAACAACGACTACTCTAAGCAGTATGTCAACGGCGACGAGGGCCGCGTGGAAAACCAGCAGAAATTCCTCAAGGAGCTGGCGCGGCAGGTCCTTCAGGTCAAAAATGCGTCCAAAATCCCGAAGATCGCCGAGGCGGTATCTAAGAACGTAAAGACCGATTTCACGACCGGCGAGCTGCTCTGGATGGGCAAGCAGGCGCTTCAGATCGACAACGCCAACCTGAAATTCTACACCCTGCCGGGCTATGGCGCGATGAGCTATGCGGGCAGCGACCCGTACAAGTATTCCTTCTTCTTCCCGAAGGAAAAGGAAACGCTCGAGCTCGTCAACAAGTATTTCAACCCCTATGAGGAGCCGATCACCAAGCTCGACATGGTCACCGGCCCGGCGGAGAACTCGTCCTCCGGTTACAGCGGCGGCGTCAGCGCCGGCGAGGATGAGGACGTCTGGGGCGACACCGGCGGCGGCTACTATTATGAGGACGATTCGGACTATTCGGGCGGCGAGAGCGGCGGAGACTACTCCGGCGGCGAAACCGGCGGCTACGAAGAGCCGGATAACAGCGGCGGAGATTACTCGGGCGGCGAAACCGGCGGAGGTGAGACCGGCGGCGAGAGCGGCGGAGACTATTCGGGCGGCGAGACCGGCGGTGAGACCGGCGGCGAAGGCGGCGGCACGGTAGATCCCGAGGCGTGATCCGTAAAGAAAGAAAAACGGCGGCCGCAGAGACGATCTGCGGCTCCCCGACAGGATACAGGCGCGGCGCGCGCCATGAAAAGGAGTTTATGAATTTGACTGCACAAGAAACTGTAAAGGCGATCTGTGAAGCGCTGATCGAGAAAAAAGCGCAGGGCATCGAGGTCCTGCACGTTGAGCGCCTGACCGAGCTGACCGAATATTTCGTCATCTGCTCCGCGACCTCGACCACGCAGGTCAAGGCGCTGGCAGACAACGTAGAGTGGCATCTCAAGTATGACCACGACGTCATGGTCGACCACACCGAGGGCTATGAGTCCGCGCAGTGGATGCTGCTCGACTACGGCTGCGCTGTGCTGCACGTATTCATGCCGGAGGCACGCAAGTTTTACAATCTGGAGAACCTGTGGAAGGACGGCACGCCGGTATCGCTCGAGGAGCTCGGCATCGAGGACAAGTAAAAATCGACAGGCGGCGGCGCGCATAGACCGTGTCCGCCGCATTGTCGCGCTTTTATATAAAACACTTTAGGGGGAAAATCCGTTGAAGTACGATCATAAACAAGTAGAAAAGAAGTGGCAGGACATCTGGGACGAGAAGCAGTGCTTTAAGGCCGAGAACGGCTCGGACAAGGAAAAGTTCTATGCACTGGTCGAGTTCCCGTACCCGTCCGGTCAGGGTCTGCATGTCGGTCATCCGCGCTCCTACACCGCGCTCGACATCGTTGCGCGCAAAAAGCGCATGCAGGGCTATAACGTGCTGTATCCGATGGGCTGGGACGCTTTCGGCCTGCCGACCGAGAACTTCGCCATCAAGAACCACATCCATCCGGCCATCG
>ERZ827440.3449-NODE-3449-length-11912-cov-2.709792_pt1 | contig 11912 bp, 7 predicted proteins | sample MGYA00519774_ERZ827440 | MGnify/ENA primary metagenome ERZ827440 (study PRJEB31778, sample SAMEA3449302) | human gut metagenome | biome: human gut; feature: human-associated habitat; material: faeces | place: United Kingdom | collected 2010/2012 ... | reverse complement strand
AGGTGAAGATGATACAACAGCAAACAAATCTTGGCTTGCTAGTCCATATACAGGACAGACATCTGTATTGACGATTGCTAAGACAAACCCTACTGAACTTGCAACAGTAGCAGGATTTAACCTTCAGTTACAGTCTCTTCCAGCTAATATGCATATTGTTTTGAAGAGCATTACTCTTTACAAAGACAACAACGTATATGTTGATTTGACAAGTGATGGTGTTGTTGCTAAAACAAATCCTGGCGAAGGCGCTGGTGTAGCAGCTACAAGTTCTGCAGCAGGTCTTGAGTTTATGGCTGGAAAAGCAATGACATATGTAGACTTCTCTGCATATCTCGCAAGCAAAAACCTTGATATGGCTGACTACGATGAATTGCAGGTTGCGTGGGAAGTACAGGATGCAGACGGCAAGAAAGTAGAAGATTACGCTGGTGCAGAAGGTGCTCCAACATATGGTAAAATCGCATATGCCGCAACAGCTAAATTGGATGGATTTTCAGATGGTATTGATACAGATTGGACAGGTGAAGATGATACAACAGCAAACAAATCTTGGCTTGCTAGTCCATATACAGGAGAGACTTGTACATTGACAATTGCTAAGACAAATCCTTCTGAACTTGCAACGGTAGCAGGATTTAACCTTCAGTTACAGTCTCTTCCAGCAAATATGCACATTGTTTTGAAGAGCATTACTCTTGTAAAATAATTAATTGCTGATAAGGCTGACTAAAATTGAATCATGGGAGGCGCTGCTCGTAAGAGCGGCGCTTCTTTTCATGTAAAGATATTATAATTTGGACGTGTAGTGAAAAAGTGTTTTATAACACAATTGTTATAGGAAATATATGTAAGGATTTATATTTGGAGGGAAAAGCATGAATAAGAGTTTGAAACGAGTGATTGTTTCTGCTATGGCTTTATCTTTATTGGTTCCAGCGGTTTCAGCTCCAAAGGCGGAAGCTGCAGCAAAACCAAAGCTGAGTGCGAAAAGCGTTAAAGTGACAGTAGGAGCAAAGAAAAAAGTAACTGTAAAAAAAGTAAAAGCAAAGAAAATCAAAAAGACGACTTGGTCATTGCCAAAGAAAGGAAAGAAAATCGTTTCTCTTTCGGCAAAGAAAAAGACAGGCGTTACATTAAAAGGTAAAAAGGCAGGAAAAACAACTTTGACTGCGAAAGTTAGAGTTGGCAAAAAGACCTATAAATTAAAGACGAAAATTACTGTAGTAAAGAAAACTGCAGTTATTACTGCAAAACCAACACAGGGCGCAACGAAGACTCCGGCAACAACAGCACCGGCAAACACTGCAACAGCGGTACCTACGGCAACACCAGTGGCTACATTCCGACCGTTGGCAACACCAAATATGACAGAAGTACCAAAGAAGAGTGCAGACTCATTTGCAACTACGAAACCGGAAGCTACGATTGATCCGGCTACCAAAGTTGGTTATAACGTAGATTTTGAAGATGTTACAATCGGAACAAAAACAGAAGATGCAATTACCGGAGATGGTATCAAAGGAGTTGTGCTTCGTGGACATAAAAAGGCTGATGACGGTGGCGTCGGAACATCAAAAGACTATTTGGATGTAGTAGACGGAAGTGATCTTCCGGTTGAAGGAAATAATACACATGTACTTCACCTTCACCGTGAAGATAAAACATGGCAGGGGCCGATGATGAACATCACCGATAAACTGGATGAAGGATGTACCTATGAACTTAAGGCAGATGTATTCTGCCAGAACACCGATTTGATGTGTTCTTATCAGGAGCAGACTCTGGAAGAACTGTCACCAAGTTATGGTAACTTTGGTCCGACTTCCGGAACAATTACAAAGATTCCGAAAGGAAAATGGAATACAGTAACATTTACGATTTCCGTACCGGATGATAAATTTTATTATGCACTGTATTTTGAGTCTTATAACGGAAATGGTAACGATGACATTTACCTTGACAACATTACTTTGACAAAGACATTGCAGACAAATCCGGACAAAACAATTGATTCTTTGAAGGATACTTACAAAGATGTATTCCCGATTGTCGGCGTTGGAGCAGGAATTGCTTCGATTCTTGGTAAGAATGGTTCCGAGTTTATTTCTCAGCAGTACAATGCCGTTACACCGGGTAACGAAATGAAACCGGATGCAATTCTTGGTTCTACGATTGGTAAACTTGTGAAACCAACCGATGAAGTTTCTGCGGATAAGACCGATTTCATCACAGTAGAGGATGCAAAATCCATGGGATATATTATTCCGGATAACTACATTTCTTATGATGACAACCGTTTTAAATCAGCTACGGGTGAGTATGCCGTGCCGAGACTGAATTTTGATAATGTAGATAAGATTATGAAAGCTGCTCATGAGAAAGGCGTGAAACTGCGTGGACATACCTTAGTATGGCATCAGCAGACACCGAAGTATTTCTTCCAGCAGAATTATAAAATTACGACAGGACAGAAGTACAACACATCCAAAGAGTGCATGGATACGCGTCTTGAGTTCTATGTTAAGACAGTTATGAACCATGTATTGAGCAGTGAGTATGCAGATTGTTTATACTCCTACGATGTAGTAAATGAGTATCTGCACAGTGCAAATGCGGAGAAAGACTCCAAGAATATTACTTATTGGGGATTGATTTACGGCACATATGATAAGTCTGTGAAAGACCATGGTGTGACACTTCGTCCTTCTTATGTAAAGGATGCTTTCAAATATGCACACGAAATGCTTGTAAAATATGACCGTTTGGATGTTAAACTGATTTATAACGATTATAACTGCTATCAGAATCCGGAAAATATCATTCACCTGGTAGATTACATTAATAGTGAGGGTAAAGTATGTGATGGTATTGGTATGCAGTCACACTTGGACATTACGGACTCGTTCCACAGTGCAACAAACTATGCAAAGGCATTGGAGTACTTCCGTCTGAACTGCCCGGATTTGGAGATTCAGATTACTGAACTTGATGCAACAATGGTTAGCACAGAGGACAAGCCATTGACGGATGAGGATCAGGCAGCATACTATGACCAGATTATGAATGCGATTTTGACTAACAAGAAAAATGGCGGCAACATCACAGCATTGATTATCTGGAGTTTGTATGATGGTGTATCATGGAGACCGGCAAAATTCCCATGTCTGTTCAATGGTTTGTATATGCCAAAAGCTGCATTCTATGCTGTAATTGATGCGAAAAAGCAGTATTGGGATTAGCTAATATAGAGATATGGTGATACACACATATAATGTTGCTTATATATACCATAAATCTTATAAAGTGATTGCTATTTCATTATTAAAATGATAAAATATAAGTACGTATACGAGTACTTATACAGATAAAAAAGCGCTACTCGAATCGGGTAGTGCTTTTTTTTATAAAAACATAAAAAAGGAGGTCAAGACATTGAAGAGACAGATGAAGAAACTCATTGTTTCCGCTGTAGCTCTTTCTCTTGTTATTCCTGCGCTTAGCGCACCAAAGGCAGAGGCTGCAAAGAAGCCATCTTTGGTAAAAAAGGTTTCTGTAAAAGCAGGTAAAACAAAGAAAGTTACAGTGAAAGGTGTTAAGACAAAGCAGATTAAGAAGACAACTTGGTCTGTGAAAAGCAAGAAGGTTGTCACGCTTTCTAAGAAAAAGAAAAACAGCGTAACAATCAAAGGTAAAAAGGCAGGAAAGACAGTTTTGACTGCCAAAATCAAAGTAGGTAAAAAGACCTACAAAAAGACTTGTAAGATTACAGTCAAAAAAGCAGACAAAGTAACAGTAACAAAAGCACCGGTGGCAACACCGACTGCACCGGCAAAGGTAACTGATACACCGGGAGCAAAAGCTACGGCTACACCGACGGCTGCTCCGACAGCAGTTCCTACACTGCGTGCACTTGACCAGGGTTACAAAACGGCAAAGGCACCGGAAGCAAAAGACCCGGATACATTCCCTACAACAGTGCCGGAAGCAAAGATTGACCCGGCAACAGCAACTGTGTATGATGAAGATTTTGAGGATGTAAAAACTGGTACAAAGTCGACGGACTGCGTAAACGAGGATACTCCGGATCCGGAAGGATTGAAAAGATGGATTCTTCGCGCGTTCTCAGATGATAACAACACCGGAAAAGATTATCTGGAGGTTGTTGATTCGAGTACACTTCCAACCGGCAACAGTGCAGTTGGCAAGAAAGTTCTCAAATGCCACCGTGAAGCAAATTCAAAGAGCTGGCAGGGAGCTATGATTAATCTGTCAAAGAAATTAGAAGGTGGTGCTACTTACCGCGTTTCCTTTACTGCCTACAGTGAAGTGTCTTCGCTGAACTTTAACGAACAGGTGATTCCGATTGAAGGTGGCGATCAGTCGTATGCTTATATGCCAACTCGTATCACGCAAACCCGCTGGAAAACGACAAAAGGCCAGTGGAAAGATTTTGACTATGAAATCACTGTACCGGATGACATGTACTTCTATGGATTCTATTTACAGAGTGATGATGGTACAACCGGTGATATGTATGTTGATAACATGAAGATTGTAAAAACTTCACAGCCATCCAAAGCAATGGATATTCCGAAACTGAAAGATATTTACAGTGATACTTTTGGTGTGGTAGCGGTTGGTGCATCCGCAAATGATCTTCTTGGAGATACAGCATCAAAATTCCTGAATGAGCAGTACAATGGTATTACGCCTGGAAACGAGATGAAACCGAATGCCGTTATGGATTCTGACAAAATTGATGCAGTGCCACTTGAAGATGCCAAAGCACAAGGTTTGTATATTCCGGAAGGATATGACAAACAGGCAGATAACTCCGCAACATATAACGTAACAGAGACTGTAGATGGAAAGGACACAATTGTTAAAAAGACAGGTGTCGTAGTTCCGAAACTCAAGTTTGATACGATTGATAAGATTTTGACCGAGTGCCACGCAAAAGGATTGAAACTTCGTGGACATACGTTACTGTGGCATGAGCAGACTCCTACCTATTTCTTCCAGAAAGGATTCTCTGTTGTAAATAACAAGAGTAAGAATACTTCTGAAGAAAACATGGATTTGCGTCTTGAGTATTTTGTAAAGAATGTAATGGAACATGTTTTGAAGAAAGATTTGGAACTTGCCGGCGGCGATAAGAACAAATGCGTTCTTTATGCATATGACGTAGTAAATGAGTACATGCACAGCGGAAATCCTAAGGGAACATTCTGGAATACGATTTATGGCATTACGGATAAAGAGAAAAATGCCGGTTATATGTCAAGTACCGGAGTAACGCTTCGTCCGAAGTTTGTCAAAGAAGCATTCCAGTGGGCAGATGAAATTTGCAAAAAATATGACCGCGACGATGTTAAATTGATGTACAATGACTTTAATACTTATCTTTGTCCGGAAGATGAAGTTCTTTTAATTGACTTTATTAACGAGGATGGAAAGATTTGTGATGGTCTTGGCATGCAGAGTCACTTGACAGTTGGCAATGCAGCACACAGTCCGGATTTGTATGCACAGGCACTTGAGTGCTTCCGCTCAAATATGCCGGATATGGACATTCATATCACAGAGATTGATGCCGGTTACACATCGACAGCAGATAAAGTAGTAACAGATCAGGATCAGGCTGCTTACTATGACCAGATTATGGGTGCTCTTTTGCAGAGTAAAGCAAAGGGAACAAAGATTAGCGCCCTTGTTATCTGGAGTTTGTATGATGGTGTTTCATGGCGTGCAAGCAGTGTACCTTGCTTGTTCAATGGCTTGTATTCACCAAAATCTGCTTTCTTTGCAGTAGCAAACGCAAAGGATGCTTATAAGTAAATAAGAGATTCTTAAAATAAAAATACCACCCGGTCAAAATAATTTTGGCGGGTGGTATTTTTTGTGTTACATTAGATTGTCGCAATAAAGCAGCACCATTCTTTCATATAAGTTACATCAAGAATTTCAAATCCGTTTTCAATTAAAGCTTCACGAACCTCTGCTTCTTTCGTATCAATAATGCCGGATGTAATGTAAAGACCGCCCTTTTTGAGGTGAGGTTTTACAACGCCTGTGAGCGGGATAATGACATCGGCAAGAATATTTGCTACCACGATATCGTGACCAGTTCCGGCTTTCACCTTCAAAAAAGCGTTGGAAATCAAATCGCCATCGTAAAGGGTGTAGTCAGAAGACGGAATATGATTTACTGCCATATTCTCAGCGGCAACTTTTACGGCAACTTCATCGATATCAATTGCGGTGGCGTGTTTAGCACCAAGTTTTAAAGCGGCAATTGAGAGAATTCCGCTGCCACATCCGACATCAAGGACGGAGTCCCCGGTTTTTACATATTTATCAAGTGCCTGAATACAAAGTTTCGTTGTTTCGTGGGAACCGGTGCCAAAAGCAATGCCAGGGTCGATTTCGATAAGAATATCGGAATCTTTTTCTTTTTTATATTCTTCCCAGGTTGGCTTGATGACGATATCGTCGGCAGCACGGAACGGTTTGAAAAATGTTTTCCAGTTATTAATCCAGTCTTTGTCTTCGGTTTCCGAAAGAGAAATGGTTCCTTTTCCGATTTCACAGAAAGGCTTGATTTCCTGAAAAATATTCTGTACCTGAATCATGACTTTTTCCGGGTCACAGTTTTCCGGTTCCATGTAAAAGTGAACTTTTGCAGTCCCATCGTTATCTTCCGGATCCGGCAAAATATCGACAAACATTTTTTTCTTATCTTCTTCGCTTAATGGAAGATGGTCTTCAATTTCAATTCCTTCCACGCCGATTTCGTCAAGCATATAGCTGAGCATGTCCACGGCGTCTGTATGTGTATCAAGTGTAAAACGTATCCATTTCATAGAGAGTACCCCTTTCTTGTCGTATATGGGATATTATAAAGAGAAGAGGGTGGAAAGTCAAATTTAACCTTAAAATCTACTGGAAAATCCGCTGCGAATCAACTATACTTGACATATACGAAAGCAGATTAGCAAAGTGAGGATAAAGTTGTGCGCGAAAAATGGATTGTGGAAGCAAAAAAGGGAGATTTTAATGGCTTGTCGGCGAAGTTAAAGGTTTCGCCTCTGGCGGTGCGGTGTCTTATGAACCGTGGTGTCGAAAGTGAGCAGGAGATGCAGGAGTTTTTATATGGTACGCTTGATGATTTGCATGATCCTTTTTTGATGAAAGGAATGGATGAGGCAGTCCGAGAGATTGTAAAGGCGAGAGAGCAGGGGCGCAAGGTAGCCATTGCCTCGGATTTTGACTGTGACGGAATTTTTTCCGCTTATATTTTATGGAAGGGGTTTCAAAAGATAGGGTTGGATTCTGAAATTTTTACGCCGGACCGTGTGAAAGAAGGATACGGACTGAATCGTCGTATTGTAGATGAGGCGCTCGCGGGCGGACGGGATTTTCTTGTTACCTGCGATAATGGAATTGCGGCGAATGAGGAAGTGGATTATGCAAAGAAACTTGGTATGACGGTAATTGTTACCGACCATCATGAGGTGCAGGAGCAGATGCCGGCTGCAGATGTTGTGCTGGACCCAAAGCGGGATGATGAAACATATCCATTTCACGGGTTGTGTGGTGCCGGTGTGGCGTTTAAACTGATTTGTGCACTGTATGATGTGCAACAAGTTCCGGCAGAAGCAAAAGATGAATTATTAGAATATGCCGGGATTGCGACGGTGGCTGATGTAATGGAACTGCAGGGGGAAAACCGAATTTTGGTAAAATATGGTTTGCAGGCTCTTTCTCATACAAAAAATACAGGACTTCGTGCATTACTTAAAGTACAGGGATTGGATGATAAAGAGATTACGGCAGGGCATATTGGCTTTATTCTGGGACCGTGCTTTAATGCGGCAGGGCGGATAGCGACTGTGGCAGAATCCTTTTCTCTCTTGATGGAAGAGGATGAAGAAAAGGCGTTGGAGAAAGCTGAAAGATTAAAAGAAATTAATGAATCTCGCAAGCAAATGACAGAAGACGGTGCGGAAGAAGCCTATTTAAAACTGGCGGAGAAAGAGAATGAAAATAAGCTTCCAAAGGTGTTGATAGTATTATTGCCGGATACGCATGAGAGTCTTGTTGGTATTATTGCCGGACGGGTGAAGGAGCGTTACAACCGCCCAACGATTGTTTTTACGGAAACGGAAGACGGTCTTGTGAAAGGCTCCGGGCGTTCGATTGAGGCGTATGACATGTTTCATGAATTGTTGGCGTGCAAAGATTTAATGGAGCGGTTTGGTGGTCACAAAATGGCGGCAGGCATGACACTTCACAGGAAGGATTTGCCGGAGTTAGAAAAGCGGTTAAATGAAAATTGTGTGCTGACAGAAGAGGATTTTCGCCCGGTCGTAAGAATTGACGCACCGATGCCGATTGGCTACATAACAGAAACATTGTTAAGTGAAATTGAAAAAATGGAGCCGTTTGGTGTGGGAAATCCAAAGCCGATTTTTGCGGAACAGCATTTTCGTATTTTGTCGGGACGCAAATTTGGTCAAGAGGGAACGGTGTTAAAGTTACAGGTGCAAAACGATGCCGGTAATCGCATCGGAGCAGTCTGTTTCCGACGGACGGAGGAGTTTGAGCAGTTTGTCATTGCGGAGTGGGGCGAAGCTGAGTTAAAGCGGATGTACGAGGGGCGTGAAAATCTGTTAGACATTGCATTTACCTATTATCCATCGGTGAATGAATATAATGGGCGCCGTGAGTTACAGATACAAATTGCCGGCTGGTGCCGGATTCCACGATAGGAGGATAGGATATGATTGAAATTAGTTTATGCATGATTGTGAAAAATGAAGAGAAAATTCTTGCACGCTGCCTGGATAGTGTGGCAGATTTGGTGGATGAAATTGTGATTGTTGACACCGGCTCCACGGATGCAACAAAGAAAATTGCAGCGAATTATACAGATAAAATCTACGATTTTACGTGGGTGGATGATTTTTCGGCGGCGAGAAATTTTGCTTTTTCGAAGGCGGAAAAAGACTATATTTATACAGCGGATGCGGATGAGGTAATGGATGAGGAAAACAGAAAACGCTTTTGCGAATTAAAGGAAGTGCTTTTGCCGGAAATTGAAATTGTGCAGATGAAGTATGGCAATCAGTTGTCTCATGGAACTGCATATAATTTTGATGAAGAATATCGTCCGAAACTTTTTAAAAGACTCCGGGAATTTACATGGATTGAACCGATTCACGAGATGGTTCGCTTAGACCCGGTTGTTTTTGATTCGGATATTGTCATCGGGCACTATCCGGAGAACAATCACTGCAAGCGTGATTTTGCAACTTTTCAGAAACACATTCACAAAGGGCTTCGGCTGTCAAAACGGCTGCATCACATGTATGCGATGGAGTTGTATATTTCCGGGGATGATGAAGATTTTTTGGAAGCGGAAGAATTTTTTGCGGCGTCTGTCATGGACCCGGAGCGGAGTGCGGATGAGATGAAGGAAGCTGCATGCGTGGTCTGCCGTGCGGCAAGAATCCGGAAGGACGCGGGCATTATGATGAAAATGGCATTGAAAGATATGCTCACCGAAGGCTCCGCCGAAATGTGTTTTGAACTGGGCGAGTATTTCCACGAGAGAGGCGATGATTCCGAGGCGTCACTGTGGTATTACAATGCGATGCATGAGGCGCCGAGCATATTGAATATTCATACGTCGACGGATTGGCCGGAGAAACGGCTGGCGGAGATTGGAAAATAGCAGATATATCAAATAAACAAGGGATGATTTCTAATTTTATCAGTTATAACTGATAAAATTCAAAATTGTTCCTTGCTTTTTTGTTGTAAATTGGATATACTATAAGTAAGAAATTGAGAAAATGGAGGGATGTTCAGTTATGATTAAACGAGAATTGTATATGAAAAGGATTCGTCCATTTATAGGAAATGACCTGATTAAGGTTATGACGGGGGTGCGGCGCGCCGGAAAATCGGTTATGCTTGAATTGGTTCAAGAGGAATTACTGGAAGCAGGTGTTTCACAGTCGCAGTTTATTTGCATTAATTTTGAGAATATGCAATATGCACATTTACAGACAGCACAAAATCTGCACAGTGAAATTTTAGAACGTGCGGCAGAGATAAAGGGCAAAGTGTATCTTTTTTTTGATGAAATTCAGGAAGTCACCGACTGGGAAAAGTGCATTAATTCCCTTCGGGTAAGTTTAGACTGTGATATTTATATTACGGGTTCTAATGCCAAATTGCTGTCAGGCGAACTGGCGACATATCTTGGCGGGCGGTATGTTGAGTTTGTCATTTATCCGTTTTCTTTTGCGGAGTTTCTTGAATTGTACCGTCAAAAGATGCCGGATGAAACAGAGACTTTGGCATTTCAGAAATATCTGCTTTTGGGAGGAATGCCGTATTTGGCGAATCTTTCTTATGAGGAAGAACCTTCCAGACAGTATCTGACAGATGTTTTTAATTCTGTTCAACTGAAAGATATCGTGAGGCGTAATAAAATTCGTGATATTGATTTGCTGGAGCGTATTGTTGCCTATGTGATGGCGAATATCGGAACTACATTTTCAGCGTCATCGGTTGCTAAATTTTTTAAGAGTGAGCACCGGGTAGTGGCAGCAGAGACAATATTAAATTATATCAAATATTGTTGTGATTCGTATTTATTTTATCAGGTGAAACGTCAGAATCTTCAGGGAAAACAGATTCTCGCTACAAACGAGAAATATTACATGGCAGATCATGGCATACGGGAAGCTGTTTTTGGTGGAAACATGAAAGATATAAATTTGATTCTCGAAAATATTATATTCATGGAAAGCCTGCGGAGAGGATATTCGGTTACGGTAGGAAAAGTTGGAACCAAAGAAATTGATTTTGTCTGTCAGAAACAGGAACAGAAAATATACATCCAGGTCGCGTATCTTCTGGCATCCGAAGAGACAATACAGAGAGAATTTGGAGTATACGATTCTGTGAGAGATAATTACCCCAAATATGTTGTGACTATGGATGAAATTGACATGAGTCAAAATGGTATTAAACATAAGAATATCAGAGAATTTCTTACTATGACAGAGTGGTAGGAAATATAAAATGCAAATAGGTAAAAATTAAAATCACACAGAATGGAGAACATAAAGAAATGATAAAAATCGCCTTTTTTGACATTGACGGGACTCTGATCGATATGAATAAAAAGAAGATCACAGAGAAAATGCTGGAAACTCTTAAGAAACTCAAAGAAAATGGAATCAAGGCGATCCGTACCAACAAACTGGAACAGCCTGCACCGAACCTTATGGATCTTATCCTCGGACATAAGATCGACGTTGTCATCGACACACCGCCGCAGGGTGTAGAACACCAGAAAGATGGTTTCGTGATCCGTCGAAACGCGATCGAGACAGGTGTTAATGTCCTTACCAGTCTGGATACAGCAGAAGCACTTGTAACCAGCCTTGAGAACACAGACCTTCATAACCTGACACTGATCGACATTGCAACGATCGCAAGCAGATAAATCAGATAAGACATAATAATTTACTGACCGGAGAGACAGACGATGTTTCTCCGGTCTTGTGTATTACAGGAAATCTAAACAAAAGTTAAACTTTGAACGAAAATGCATCGAAAGGTTTACGAACCACGGAAACTGTAATATACTGTATAAGTTCAGAGAAAAGTTCTGGATCAAAAATAAAAACAGAGAGGAAAAGAAACATGAGTGTTTTGGAGTTTATAAAAGTTGTGATCCTCGGCATCATAGAGGGAATTACAGAATGGCTCCCGATCAGCAGTACCGGACATATGATCCTTGTGGATGAGTTTCTCAAACTAAATGTAACAGAGGATTTTAAGAATCTGTTTTTCGTAGTGATCCAGCTTGGCGCGATCCTCGCGGTTGT
>ERZ827440.3448-NODE-3448-length-11912-cov-3.401029_pt1 | contig 11912 bp, 10 predicted proteins | sample MGYA00519774_ERZ827440 | MGnify/ENA primary metagenome ERZ827440 (study PRJEB31778, sample SAMEA3449302) | human gut metagenome | biome: human gut; feature: human-associated habitat; material: faeces | place: United Kingdom | collected 2010/2012 ... | reverse complement strand
ATTCGTCAAAGTTAGGAGATGGAGAGAATCCGTATGCAGATTTACAGAAAGAGCAGGAAGAACGAGAACAGGAGAATACAGAGACGTTTACTCCATCAGGAAGTGAAGGCGGTAAGCCAGAAGATGTAGTGATTTACAATCCATAGAGAAGTGTCGAGGTACTTGTGTTAAAGTAGGAGTTGAGAATGCTATGAAGAAAGCATTAAAGTACTTAATATCCGTAATCATTGCGATTATAGTAGCAGGATTCTTTATATATTTGCTGATTCCAGCATTGACAGGACTTATGACACTTGTTGGAATCGTGGTAGTGATTGCAATTGTAATAGCGGTTGTTAAGAAGCACTATAGGTAGATAATTATAATAATATAAGCCCAACGTTCACAGGAGCGTTGGGCTTTTTCTAGGAGGAAACGTATGCAGTATTATTTGTTGGGAATAGCAATCGGAATTGTATTGCTGAATGTGTTATATATAAATATCACGGTGTGGGAGGTGCAGAAGTGAGCGAAAAGGAGTTAAAACAGGTACTTGCAGGTATCACGATAGTCACAACTATGCTAAAGTTGGTGATTCAACACAGGGGACAGGTGCAGAAAGGGAAGAAAGATGTATAAGGTTTTGAAGAATGAAAGTGATTTTGATGACTGGATAAGAGTATTGCCTGATGAGGTAAGTGTTGTAAGCACCCAAACAGCGGTAAAAAACAGTCTGAAAGAGGTATTACAGAGGTTTGATACGGCATATGGTAAAGAACGCCGTATAGAGGCTGATTTGGGCGGTTTTGCAATTGTGTTGTTTGGAGACAGAACAGAAGTGTTTGAACAGGAGAAAAACGTTTTAAAATATTTTAAACTGAATGCAGACGAATATGAGTATGAAGAAATTTATAAACAGAAAGAGCCGGAGTGTACTGTAGAAGTAACATTTCGGCTTTATCTATGTTCCTCGGATTATGCAGTACAGGTAGTAAGGGTATTAAAAAAGGAGAATGAAAATGGATAATGTAGTAAAACAGACAGAATTATTAGAGAAAACAGGTGTGTATGATGAAGATTTAAAACGTCGGTTCGCACTGACATTAAAGTATAACGGTATGAAAGGTAAGAAAGTTCTGGTAATAGGAATGAATCCAGCGTCAAACAGTGTACAGGTATTTGATAACACGACAAATTACTTACTGAATAATCTTGGAATCATGGGATATTCAGAGATTGTTGTGTGGAACTTGTTTGCAGACATTTGTACAAAGTTAAAACCGACACAGACAGGTGACAATACTAAGAACATGGAATACTTACAGGAATTGCTGAATGAAAAGTTTAATGCGGTACTGATTGGGTGGGGAAATACGTTTATTGGAAACAGATGTGTAGAAGAAGCTAAGAGACAAGTGTGCGAATATTTAAAACCACATGCAAAAAAGGTGTATGAACTTGTAGATACAGAAGGCAAATATATAGGGCTAAGAACGATACACCCATTATTTGCAGGTCAGAGATTCAGTGGTAAATGGGACTTCAGAAACTTTGTGTTTCCAGAAGAAAAGTGATAGTTCGGGGCGTTAGCTTGTCTAACGCCCCAACATATTAATTTTCAGGGAAGAATATTTTAACAAGTCTTTTGAAAGACTCTCTTAAAGATATATCCGTTTGGGATATTAATGCTTCTACCTTACTGCGTTGAATTTCGGTAAGTTTATAAGTAGTACTACCATCGAAACACTTACTCACATCTAAAAATAGGCAAAAAAAAACAGACATATCATTTTGAGATATGACCATTTTTTGGTGTTCACGTGGATTATCAATACAATCAGGGTGAAGCAAGTGATGAATAATGAAATAAGCATATTGTCCATTGTCGGTAAGATTTGAATTAGGGTACTTGGAGAGTGCTTCGGTAAGGTATTTGTCAGGATACCTAGATCTTAAAAGAATACCAAATAAATATGTGGTAAATAAGCGTAAGTGTTCACTTGTAAAGTAGCATGTTGGACAATTTAATTTTAAATATTCGATAGTATGGGCTACAGTACGTTCTCTCCATTTGGCTACAATTTGGTAGTCTGAGTGCTTATAAGTATCTTCAGGTCGAGAAATTGAATTTAATGCACATACATATTCGTTTTTCTCGTCAGGGATAACGAGTTCGATTACTTTAAGAACTTTTACCCTAAGTTTTGGAATGTTAGGTGTCAGATATTGACATTCCATTTGTTTTTCATTGGTCATAAATGTACCTCCTTTACGGTGCTATATAATTAGTTGTTCGGAGTTCCATTTTTAAAAAAAACAAATTGTCGGAATACGATTAAGAAGAGCGGTGATATTATCAAGTCATGGAAAACGTTTCCCATAGAAACTACAAGGGGATAAGTCAACACGCGTAGATTTTGAACCTTGAGACAAATCAATAGATAAGAAAGAGAGGTACAGAAAATGAGTTGTAAAGAATGGAATGTAATCTTAAACGAAGACATTGAAGATTGTATGCCAATGTTATTTATACTTTGCACATCAATTACAGGAGTTATATCTGAACTCTTGGACGAAGAAGGTGTAAAGCTACATATGTTAGAAGGATTCGACGAATGGACGGCTGGATGTTTTGCTGGAGCTTGTGGTGGACACAATGAAGCATATCTGGGAGGGATAGAACGCTTTGAAGTGGGTGAAATGCCAGACGGTTATACTTACCTGCTAGAAAGAATTCCAGTGTTACAGGAGATTCGAACAGAAAACGGTTCTATCAAACATCATAAAACATTAATTGCAATAACCAATGGTAAGGAAACAAATAAGATTGTCGGACTACCTACACTATGGCTTGAAGTAAAGCCAGATATAGAATGGTTTAAAGATTTTCAAAGTGCTCCAACGATAATGAGTTTTAGTATGGACGCAGTAGGATACTGTATATCAGATGTCACAAAGATACTAGAAAATTTTGGAAAGAAAAAAACCAGAAAGATTTTTGAAGAACAAATCATGAAGTTTAAAAAGTGGGAAAAGGAGAAAAAAGTACATACTACGTTGTCAGAAGAGTATTACAAGCAGGTGAGTTTAATTCTTGTTGCATACAAGATTATGAAAGAACTATATGGCTTGCGCACAAGAAAAAAAGAAGTAATAAAGTTTATTTCTCAGAATATTACAGTGTCATGGCATGGGAAGACTGTAGAAAAGAGTAATAACAACATAGGAGATTCGGCAACATGGATTACACCGTAACAATACAAGAAGAGGCTAAAAAGATTACCCATGCAGTGTTTCATAAGTCCGTAGAAATCACAGACGGGCAGTACGGTCATTACATCTACAAAAAAGATGAAATGATATATATCCCATGCGGAGGCGCAGTCTTTGTAAAAAATTCTATTACCGAAGTAGAAACCTGTAAGCAGTATTTAACGCTGTATTTCGACAGTGGAGATGGGAAGAGGAGGACAATTCTCTTCCCAAGAGAAGACTTGGTGGAAAATAAGATAGTATCATTGACTGCATATGGAGTACAGGTGTCAAAAAAGACTGCAGATTATCTTATAAAGTCCATAGAGAATCAAGAGGTAAACGTTAAGCATTTATTATGTCATGCAAAATTAGGTATGGCAGAGTGGAACGGTGAGAAGATATTTAAAGGCGCGAAAGGAGTAGGTATTGACAGTAAGTACACGGGGAAGCTAAGAGTTTCCCCGAAAGGTACTTATGCAAACTACAAGAAGATGTTAAAGGAAGATGTCATAGGACATACACCAATGGAGTTTTTACTGTCAGCGTCTATCAGCGGATTGTTGGTGGATTATCTGAAAGAAAGTATCAGCGTAGAAAATATTATGGTGCATATGATTGGAGAATCTTCTACAGGAAAAACTACAGGAGCACTTCTGGCAGTGTCCTGTGGAAGCGCACCAGACTTTCTTGGAAATAACTTTGTATTTTCTTTTCAGGATACGTTAAATTCGTTAATGCGTCTGATACCGAACTCTTATCCAACGTTGATAGACGAAGGAAGTCTTCTTACAGACCGAGATATGACACAGACGTTATACAGTCTTAGCAGTGGCACAGAAAAGAGAAGACTTTCAGGAGGCATGGAAGTAAACGAATCTTCGCGTTTCCGTACAGCATTATTTCTCACGTCAGAAAAGAGTATTCTGTCACAGTGCAATATGAATACAGGACTGTTGACAAGAAACTTTGAATTTCAAAATGTGACGTGGACAAGCAGTGCAGAATCAGCCGACAGAATAAAGTCTGTTGTTACAGAGAATTACGGTCATATCATTCCGAGGGTGGCAAAGTGGTTACTGGAACAGGACAGACAGGAGTTGGTAGAAAAGATTGTACAGGAGACAAATGCAGTTATAAAAAGGGCGAGAGAAGCAAAGACCTATAATAATCTGACGGAAAGAACTGCAAAGCAGTCTGCACTGATACTGGTAGCAGTGGACATTGTAAATGAGGTATTGAAGTTAAAGCTGAATAAAGAAGCGATAGGAGACTTTATGGAAGAACATTCCCTTGTGAATAGTGTGGAACAAGTATCCATAGGAAAAAGGGCAATGGAATGGCTGTTACAATTTATATCTAAGAATTATACACAGTTTCTTTCTAAGGACAGTCCAAAAGAGATTAGTAACTGCCGTGGTAAGTTGGAAAACATGCAGACAGTTCTGCTAAATACGGATGAAGAATCGGGTATGCGGTTAAAAGTTACTGATAGCGAATTTATGAAGATTTTAAAAGAGGGACATTTCAGTGAGAAAGCAACTGTACTAAAAGAATGGAAAGAAATGGGATATCTGAAAGCACAATCGGACAGATACATAAGCAGAGTCAAAATTGTAGGTGACATACAGGTAAAAGGTTACATTATACAGTTGCCAGTTCCATCTAACAAGATAGGCGGAGATGGTGTAAAAGATTATGAAGAAGTTCTGGAAGAGAGAAGAAAAAGGATAAATAAGCCCAGACAAGTAATAAAAGATGAATACGTTGAGGATGATTTTTTCTCAATTGATGACGATGATGATTTAGACTTTCCAGAAGACTGGAAGTAGAAAGGATGATGAAACATGAATAAGAAAATTACAGGAAGTTTAAGACCGCGACCAAATGCTGACGATGTTCAGTATTATGATATTACACTGGAACTGGGAACAGACCCATCTACAGGAAAAAGAAAACGTCTGTATTTTAAAGTGGATACGACCGACAGACAAGAAGCTGAAAATGAGCTCATGATAAAGAAAGCAGAGTACTTACAGGAAAAACTTCTTGAACCATCAAAAGAGACTGTAACAGAGTTCTTGGAAAGATATCTGGAAGATGTAAGAAGAAATCTCAGCCCTGCTACTACAAGAGATTACAGAGGAGTGATTGAACGATACTTAGAACCAGAGTTTGGACATATGAAGCTTCAGGAACTGACAAGGGCAAAAGTACAGCAGGTCTATAACAGCCTGAGAAAAAAGTCTAACAGAAGTGACAAGCCTTTAAAAGCGTCTACAATCAAACACATTAATCGTGTATTCAAGAGTGCTTTGAATGTGGCGGTAGACGAAGGACTTATAAAAGATAATCCAGCTAGAAAGGTTAGAATAGGTAAGGATATGGTATCAAATCATGTAGACGTATATACGGTAGAAGAGATTAGAGAGCTTGAAAAAGCAGTAAGAGGAACGGATATGGAGTTGCCAGTAGCATTATTGTTTGACTGTGTTATGAGAAGGGGAGAGCTGTTAGGGTTAAGATACAGTGACATAGACTTTGATAAGAAAGAAGTAACGATACAGTACACTTGGGCTGAGACAGAAACGAATGAACCAGTACTGAAAGATTGTAAAACAGAAAGTTCTTATAGAAAGTTGATTGTAAGTGACCATACAATTGAACTTCTTCGTAGACAAAGAACCATATATATGAGAAACAGAATGAAGTACGGGGAGGATTTCTGTAATAGTAATCGTGTTATCTGTAAAGAGAATGGAGAACCGTACCGTCCAAAGAGCTTTACAAGGAAATGGGCTAAGACACTGGAAAAATATGGATTGAGACATATCAAGCTACATGGAACAAGACATAGTGCAATCTCATTATTGTTATCAGAAGGTGTACCAATTCAGATAGTACAGCAAAGAGCAGGACATCAAGATCCTAAAATTACGCTAGCCGTATATTCTCACGTCTCAAAAGACAAGGAATCATTAGTAGCAGATACGCTCGGAGAGATACTGTTTGTGTGGCATGAGAATCTGCAGGCAGATAAGTAAATATCTTATGCTTTTGCGTTTGTGAGACTAAGAATTCCGAAATCCCGTGTGCCCCGTCATGAAAAAGGATAAATAGCAAATGACAATTTGCAATATCCTTTTGAGGGGGCACGGGAATTCGTGAATTCGTGCGAACAAGGAAGCAAAGCTTGAAAAAGCTTTGCTGAGAGTTTATTGTTATTTAGTAGAAGTTATGTTTGCTATAAGAAGTCTGTCGCGAAACTGGTCGCGAACTAAAACGCCCTTATGGAGCATAGAAGAAAACAGAAATTTAGTTGAAAACAGATAATACATAGTTATCTCCAATGCGATATATGGCAAGGTGGAAATGAATTGTACAAGGAACTGACAAGTCGCAGAAGTGACGCCTTTGTATGTCTCTTAATCAGGGTGTCCAGGGTTCGAACCCCTGATCGCGCACTATTAAATCACTGTTTTTGCAGACTGCGAGCTGCGGGGATGGTGATTTTTTTGTTGCTTATTTCCGGGAAAACTGAGGTCAATAATTTCTGATTGAACTTCGGATAAGTCTTGAGCCGGAAACACGTTCGTGTTAGTATAATCATAATTTACAATAGAAGAAAAGAGTGAGAAGATGAGCAGTCATACACTGGAAGGAAAGAAAAAGACACAAAATGGCGTGAAGCGGCTGATGTTCACGGTGCTTTCGATATTATTGGAAGTGGTGTTCCTGGTTGGAATATTCAAGGGACTGAATGAATACGCGGTATTCATAGATAATCTGACCAGAATATTTGCCGTCATACTGGTTCTGAAAATATATGGAAGAAATGAGACTTCCTCGATGAAGACACCGTGGATCATCCTAATCCTGACATTTCCGATCCTTGGAGTAGCACTTTATTTTATGATCGGTATGAACGGTGGAACTCGGAAGATGCGGATGCGTTACAAAAGGATTGATGAGAAGCTTCTGCCACTTTTGCCGGAAAATAAGGAAGTGCTGGAACGTCTGAATGTGTCGGATCCGAAGGCGGGAAATGTTTCTAATTATATAGAAAGAAATGCGTGTTATCCGGTGTATCAGAATACGGATGTGACTTATTTTGACGAAGCGGTCAAAGGACTGGAGGCGCAGCTTACGGATCTTGCAAAGGCGGAGCAATTCATTTTCATGGAGTATCATGCAATTGAGGATGAATATGCATGGAGCAGGATACAGACGGTGCTGGAAGAACGGGTGAAAGAAGGAGTAGAGGTCCGGGTGTTCTATGATGACATGGGCTCGATCGGATTCGTAAATCTGAGCTTTGCGAGAAAACTGGAAGCGAAAGGAATTGCCTGCCGGGTATTCAATCCGCTGCTTCCGGGACTTAATATGTTCCTGAATAACCGTGACCACAGAAAGATTACGGTGATTGACGGAAAGGTTGGGTACACAGGCGGTTATAATCTGGCAAATGAGTATTTTAACTATACACATCCATACGGGGAATGGAAGGATACGGGAATCCGGCTGGAAGGAGATGCGGTGGCTTCGCTTACGGCAGCATTTTTGGAAATGTGGGAAGCATCCGGGAAGACTCCGGCCGATGTGGATGTTCTGGATATAGAGGCACAGAAAAAATATCTGGTACAGCATCCGTATCAGGCAAAGCAGACGGGATATATCCAGCCGTATGCGGACTGCCCGTTAGACGGAATCCAGGTTGGAGAGGATGTCTATATCAGTATCGTCAACAAAGCGGACAGATACTGCTGGTTCATAACTCCTTATCTGATCATCACGGATGAGATGACACATGCACTTTCGCTGGCGGCCATGCGTGGCGTGGATGTGCGGATCATCACACCGGGAATCCCGGATAAGAAGCTGATCTACAGTATCACCAGATCGTTCTATCACAATCTGGTACAGGATGGTGTAAGGATCTATGAGTGGACACCGGGGTTCTGTCATGCCAAGATGAGCGTGGCGGATGACTGCATGGCGACTTGCGGCACGATCAATCTGGATTACCGGAGCCTTTATCATCATTTTGAAAATGGGTGTTTTATGGCAGATTGTGATGCGGTGCTGGATATCCGGCGGGATATGGAGCAGACATTGGAACAGTGCAGGGAAGTGACGGAGAAGTATAAGTCCGGCCGGAGCGCGACTCTGCGGCTGGGACAGTTGTTCCTGCGATTGTTTGCGGAGCTATTGTAGGAAAGAAGAAGGTAAAGGGACTGGGAATGCAGGTTTGCATTTCTGGTTCTTTTTATTCTTGCATATTGACATATATCGATATGCGATATATAATAAAACCAAGAAGAAAGCAAATTTTTTTACACTTAACTATCGAAAGCCGATATATAATGAAAGCAAATATAAGAAAGGAGCAATCACTATGAAAGTAAACAAAAATATGGTCTCAGGAAATACCGCAATGTTAATTCTCAAATTGATCTCAGAAAAGGATATGTACGGATATGAAATGATCGATACACTCTCAAAGAGATCGGACAATGTATTCGAATTAAAGGTAGGAACATTGTATCCGCTGCTTCACAGCATGGTACAGTCCGGATATTTGGAAAGTTATAACCAGGAGGCGAACGGGAAACTCAGAAAGTATTACCGGATCACACCTAACGGGAAGAAATATCTGGAGAAAATGATTGAAGAATGGAATGCTTATGCCAATGCAGTTACGAGCATGATCCAGTATTCCGTATAGCACAGGTAAGGCAGTGAAGGTGGCAGAAAAGGACGGTGTTAGATATGAAGGAAAGAGAATATCTGAAAGAACTTGGGAAGAAGATTACCGATTCGTCTGTAAGAAAAGAGATTGTAAATGAATATGAAGCGCATATAGAAGACTGCAAAGCCGCATTAATGGAATCAGGGATGACAGAAGTTGAAGCAGAGGAAGAAGCAGTCCGCCAGATGGGCGATCCGCAGGAAGCAGGTGAAGCAATGGATAAGATCTATCATAAAGTGTTTGATTCCAATATGTTTCTGTGGATGCTGGCACTGGGATGTATACCGATTGTATGTGTGTGCATTTCTTATCTTATCGCAAGAGATCCGAACGCATATTTATGGTTGTGGAATGATGCGCTTGGCCTGAATAAAATCCCGGCAGTTATACACCGGAATATCGGAATCGGATTAGCTGTCTATGGAATTGGATTGAGCTTCTGGGAGAAATACACGGGCAAAGCTTTATTCTATGCAGTCGGAAGAGACTGGGGGCAGGGATGTTACGTTGCAAATAGCGGGCTGGTACTTTTTATCTCGGCATTATGTTTTGCTCCGAGCTTCCCGGTGAAGGGATATGCAGGAATTCTCTGCTGTGTATTGATAGCATGTCTGCTGAATATGGTACTGAGAGGATTTATGAATCTTTTGCAGAGCAGAAGAGAGACCAGACTTTTATGGGAGATTGGAACGGCAGATACCAGAATCAACTGGAAGGGAAAAGGATATCTGTGTGGACATCATATGAAAGTAAGAGTACAGGGATCTGAGAAAGGAACGGAGATCCCGGCAGGAGCACCGGTGATGGTTGTAGGAATGGAGGGATTTAAGCCGGTGGTGGCGCAGGTATAAAGAGAGAGACGTTAGATCTTGGATAGTAAGCGTATAAAGAGAGAGACGTTAGATCTCGGATAATAAGCGTGTATGAAAAATGAGAGGCAAAAGTTATGAATAAGACGGAAAAGCGAATGAAGATATTCACGCTGATCATGCAGGTGATCATCCAGGCAGTGCTATTATTTCCGTGGATGAACATGGGGACATGGAAATGCAATGTGCCGGAATATCTGATAAAATTGGCTGCTTCGGGCGATGGGATGAGTTACATAAAGAAAAGTCTGAAGCCTTTGGGAGTACTGGACGGTGCAGATGAACAGATGATGGTTCAGATACTGATGCTGTTCATCTGTGAACTGGTAATGGTACTGGTAATCCAGGTGATAGGAATTGTGAATCTGATACTGGCTTTAAGCAATCACCATAAACTGCTTCTGGATATCATGTCACTGATCGCAGGATGTATGATATCATTTCTTGGGGCAGATGGGGCAGTATTTTCAGATCCGCTGTCACAGGTGTATCCATTTTTACTGGTAGTGCTTCTGGTGATCAATTTGATCGGTGCGAAGCTGATTGATTCGTGGCAGGAAGAGAAAAAGATACAGGAAGAAGTTAAAGCCAGAGAGAAAAATTACAAAGAAGAAAAGAAAAAGCATCTGGAATTTTTGGGGAAGTATCCGAAAGGATTCTATACGGCCCTGTGGAAGAATTTTAAAAGTTCAAAAAGAGATTTTATTGTTTACGTAAGTATGAACCTGCTTCCGGCGACGCTGATATTTTCCGGAGTCGGAATGGCACAGATGCTGGCACCATTCAATAAAGAAGGAAATATACTGACGGGGCATGGAATCACGGCAATTCTGCTGGAATTCCTGATCGTGAGTCTGATCGCATCGCTGATGCTGATGATCACGAATCTGTTGTCATATTTCAGAAAACGGATGAGAAATTACAGTATATTTTCTACTCTGGGAATGCGGAAGTCTACACTTTATGAAGTGCTTGGGGCAGAGATTGTGGCTGGAATTCTGGGAATGCTGATCGGGGGAGCCTGCATCGGAAGTGTGATCCTGTGTATCATCCGCAGAATCTTCATGGCAAGATCCGGAGTGGGAGCACAGCCGGCGAAGATTACAGGATTCACATATTTGATCGCAAGTCTTATCCTGATCGGAATATCCGGGATTGGACTGATGATCCTGCGGGATTTCTTCCTGTACAGGGAACTAAAAAAAATGCAGCTGGGCGATGTGGAAAAGGAGAAGATGCCGGAAAAACGGATCGGTCTGTGGCTTACAATTGGCCTGGTCATTGTGGTATTTGGAATCGTGAATTTCGGAATGCGGAAGAATGCCGAAGGGTTACGGATACTTTTATTTATCTTCCTGGGCATTTATCTGGCGGAAAAGTTTGGATTTGGATTGTTCCTGAAAGTGCGGAAGCATAAAAAGAGTTATTATGCAAAGTTGATCCCATATAATTCATTTTATTACCGTTTCAAGAGTACATTCCGTTATGTGTACGTGATCAGTCTTATACCGGTACTGATATTGTTCTTATTTGGAAAAGATATGATCTCAGCGAAGATCGCGCAAAAGCCGGAAGGATTGTTCCCGTATGATTTTGTATGTATGGCAACGGAAGCGGATGAGACATTCTGGAAACAGCTGCAGGAAAAATATGACGTGAAATTCCAGGAGTATCCGATGGTACGCGTGACGAATGTGGATAATTCGGAAAAGCTGGATGATGCCAGAGCAGTGATCATGCCGCAGGGACAGCATATAGGCATCTCGGAGACGACGTATAAAGAACTGAATAAGGCACTTGGAAAGAAAAGTGAAAAAATGAATCTATCTGCTGACGGAAAGGAAATCTATATTATTTACCAACAGGATAAGAGTACGAAGGCACATCCATTGGATTACCTGAATTCGAGAAAAGAGCCGTACCTGCACATCGGACAGCCGATAGAATCTTATGGATTTCTTGATCGGGAAAAAATTTATCCGACACGAACCGTAAAGGGTGAAAAGACGGATATTCTGACAGGTGCATTCCGGCAGGGAAGTGAGGAGAATCTGGTTGTATTT
>ERZ827440.3447-NODE-3447-length-11920-cov-5.552550_pt1 | contig 11920 bp, 6 predicted proteins | sample MGYA00519774_ERZ827440 | MGnify/ENA primary metagenome ERZ827440 (study PRJEB31778, sample SAMEA3449302) | human gut metagenome | biome: human gut; feature: human-associated habitat; material: faeces | place: United Kingdom | collected 2010/2012 ... | reverse complement strand
GACGATGAATTTGAAACGCTGCGCCTTCTGTCGCAGGAGCTGTCCGTGCGGGCAAACGGCCTGCGATTTCGGAAAGCGGCTTGACATGGACTTTTGATGGACATACGGCAACCCCGACTCGGAATACCGAGTCGGGGCTACTGCTTTTTTGAAAGCCGAGGTGCCACTCTGTGGATTGGAGCAGTCACAGAACGTTCAAGCGGCATCAGTCTTAAGAAAAAACAGCTGGCAGAGCACCTTTATGAACCTTACTATTGATTTTTTCAATACATTAGATAAAATAAAAGAGGGCAATCCTTTTCGTCGGGACTACCGTCTCACAACTAAAGGAAAGCACCTCTTGATATCAATATAAATGGTATTCTTTACTGTGTGTAATTATACCTTATATTTTACTTTTTGTCAATGGGGAGTGGTTCGATGTTAAGTGGGAGCAATGATGAAAAATTAGCCAACAAAAAAGTAGATTCGAAAGTTGTTCCGCTTTACCAAGTATGGCAAGAACTTGTCCATGTGCAGACTCTGGACGTCTATCAGTATCGAGTCCTTACATCATTTAGCACACTTAAAGAACTGCTTGCTGTGATTGAGAAAACACAGCAGGGGCTTTTTACAACAGATGATAATATTGATGCCTGCAGGCTTGAAACCCTTTATATACTCAAGCAAGATAAAGTGCTGGAGAAATATAACAAACCGCTTTTGAATCGCCTTCAGGCTGCTTTGGGTAAAAAGCCGACCGCACCGGCAGAAAAGAACCGGCTTGCCTATCATTTGAAATATGCTATTGGCATTCTGCAGCCTGTCTATATGGAGTGGGTTCTTACAGAACTTGAGGCAAGTGTCGCATGCGGCAATGTTGGTGATATTGAATACTTTGCCAATATAGCATCGAGTCAAGCAATACATAACGGCTGGTCTCCTTCTGCACTTTATGACATGCTACGATTCTTTAGAGATAGTAGACCGTTTCCCGAACAGTGGAGCAATTTCAGGAACGAGCTCTTAAGTGACAGTTTCTATTCTCACGATGTTCTTATAAATGTACCTTTTGCCAAACTTTCCGGTGCCGAGCAAACCCATGCTCGGCAAGTGCTGGATCAGCTTGGCCTTGAACTAAAAGCGTACGCTGATATTGTTGCACAATATCAGAATATTGGTGACATCGCTCAGCTTATCAAGGCTGAAAAGAGATACTTTCGAATTACTGTTGATGCAAAGGATATCTACTCGGCATCTCATATCGCTATTTCCAAATTAGCCACAGTTTTAAATCTTGCAAGCTTCTATAATCTCGTTGATGCTTGGGATCTAAAATCTGTTGTGATTGTAACTATTAACAATTACAATTCTTACCACCGTTCATTTACAGCCGAATCTCTGTATACGACTTATGACTACTTGGATAGTTCTGGGCGCGTATTTGAAAGCACTCGCAAGATTTTTTCTGATGGAACCAAGCGAACCATATGTGATAGACTTCAAGGTGCATTTAGCTACACAAACATTAGTCGATCGTCTTTGTTCCAAGAAGAAAAATATATGAATTTATGGGTCGCGTTAGAATCTCTTGCACGCACTGATATGTATTCAAGTATTATATCCAATGTGAAAGAGACTGTCCCTGCCGCAATCTGCATTAGATATATATACCGAATCGTAAGGAACTTTGCTGAGGACTGCAAGCGTTGCCATGTCGATTTAAGTTTTGACTCAATTTCCGTTGATTTAGAGCAGCTGACGAAACAAAAGATGGTAAAAGAAATCATTTCCATTTTTGGGGACTCAACACTATTTACTCAGATGCTCGATAAGTGTAGCGTTAATACGCTTCTTAAGCATAGATGTGACAACGTACACAAACTGCTTACAGATGTTGATTTTGCATTTCGTAAAATTGAAAACCATTATAATCGTGTTAGCTGGCAAATTCAGCGTCTTTACCGAATTAGAAATGAAATTGCACATGCAGCCTTGCGGGAACAAACATCTCTGATCGTATATATCGAACATCTCAATGATTATCTCTCAACGTATATATCTGAGATCGTCACTGACATCACAGAGAAGAACCTAGACACTTTTGAAGAGGCCCTCTGCTACATCCGAGATAATTACGATGTATTCGTAGCTCTTTATAGAGAAAATCAAAAAGGCATTCTTGCGGCAGATGTACTTTCTTCAGGTATCATTTCCTTGATATAAGCACTGTAAAATGGAAAACGGTTTACAATTTTGGAAAGCATCTTGAAACAGATTTCAGATTGCCGTTTGAACGATACCCCTCAATGCTGAACGCGGCCGCCACAAATCGTGGCGGCCGCTTCTTCGTTACGCGCATCTTGCCAACATTATTCCCTCGTCCCGGCGGCCAGGAGCATCCGCTCCAGCTCACGGGCGGCAACGCTGAGCGGATGGCCCTTGCGCTTGACGATGCAGACCGCGCAGGGCGGCGATGGCCCGCGGCGTGGACTGGTTGCTGATGCGCAGATGCACACCCGGATAGCGCGCGGAACTCCGGCAGCAGCAGGCAGCGCGGCGCGGGACTGATGAAGCAGTTCATGGTCGCGACGTTCACCGATCTGGTGCTCCGCGTGGCGCTGGCGGAGCTGCTCTCCCGCACGGCGCTCGGCACGACCGGCATCTGGATCTCGTGGCCCATCGGCTGGGCCGTTTCAATGGTGCTGTCCATTGTGTTCTATGCCTCCGTCCATTGGGAGCGCATCCACGCCGCATAACGATCCGCAAAAGGCCGCCCATGCGTCTGCACGGGCGGCCTTTATTCGATAAACATGATATATCCATACAAAATACGACATATCATGTGCAAAATCGGCATTTGTTTTTTAATTTTTCTGTGATATGATAAAGAAAATGAATATTGGGCAGTTCGCGCAAGCCATGCGCTTGCAGGTGGAATGGGGTGAGAGGCCCCGCGAGTCGGTCACTGTGATGCCTGCTTGGTCAGGATAAGTCAGGTCTTCTGAGAGCTGCCCTGCGCCTTGCCATGACCGGGGCCGAACTGATCAGCACTTATCCGTGGGATAGGGGCTTTGTTTCCGTGCGGCCAACGTGGCAGCACGGATTTTTTGTATGCTTTCGCGGCCGTATGGGAGCGGCTGCGCTGCATAACAGAGGTGTTCATCCCCCTGTCACCTCATCTCCTTCTTTGGCGGCCCCAATCCGCCCGCCGGACGTCCACCCCTTTCCGGACGTCCGGCGCTCTTCATCAATTCACCCTTGGAGGTTTAACTATGCGCGGCATCCCGTCCCTGATCACCGATATTCGTAAAAAGGTCTTTGCTGAGGTCGCCCGGATGGCCTATTCCGGCGACTATACACAGATGGAGGACATTCCGTACCACATCGTCCCCGGTGACAGCCCACTGCACCGGGAATCCGTATTTCTCGAGCGCGCGATCGCGGGTGAACGGGTACGGCTGGCGATGGGGCTGTCCCTCCGGCCCGTGCAGACCCGCACACTGCTGACCGAGGGCATGGATCACGCGGCCATCGCGGAGCAATATTATGAACCGCCGCTCGTCAACATCATTCCGTATGCCTGTCACGCCTGTCCGACGAAGCGGTATCAGGTCACGGATCTCTGTCAGGGCTGTCTGGCCGCCTCCTGTCAGCGCGTCTGCCCCAAGGGCGCTGTTCAGTTTGTCAACGGCAAAAGCATGATCGATGAGACAGCCTGCATCAAGTGCGGCAAATGCGCCGCGTCCTGTCCCTATCATGCCATCACGTTCATCGAGCGCCCCTGTCAGGCCGCCTGCGGGATGGATGCCATCGGTGTGGACGAAAATGGGAAGGCCCGCATCGATTATGAGCGCTGCGTCTCCTGCGGACAGTGCCTCGTGAGCTGCCCGTTCGGGGCCATTGTGGATAAGAGTCAGATTTTTCAGGTCATCCGCTCCATTACGGAAGGCAATTCCGTCGTGGCCATCGTTGCGCCGTCGTTTGTGGGACAGTTTGGAAAGAATGTGAGCGTACCGAAATTTGTCGCGGCGATGCGGCAGCTCGGCTTTGCCGATGTCGTGGAGGTCGCAGCGGGAGCGGATGTCTGCGCAATCGAGGAGGCGCGGGACTTTGTGGAAAAAGTGCCCGCGCAGCAAAAATTCCTCGCCACTTCCTGCTGCCCATCTTGGCGGATGATGGCCCGTAGTCTGTTTCCAAAGGAATCCGGCAATATCTCCATGACCTACACGCCAATGACCTACACCGCGCGTCTGGTCAAGCACTCGCATCCGAACAGCAAGGTCGTCTTCATCGGCCCGTGCGCAGCTAAAAAGCTGGAGGCCATGCAGGAGGAGCTGCGCAGCGACGTCGATTTCGTGTTGACGTATGAAGAGCTGATGGGCATTTTTGAGGCGAAGGGACTCGACTTCTCACAACTCCCGGATGCAGACGATCTGCGCGATGCCTCCGGTCTCGGGCGCGGCTTTGCGGCGGCGGGCGGCGTGGCCGCTGCGGTGGAGGAGATCCTGCGCCGCGACCAGCCGGACGCGGAGGTCAAGATCCAGCGCGCGGATGGTCTGCGTGCCTGCCGGAAGCTTTTGACGCTGGCAAAGGCCGGCAAGCTGGACGGCTATCTGCTTGAGGGCATGGCCTGCCCCGGTGGCTGCATCTCCGGCGCGGGGACGATCATCCCCGCCGACACGGCGAAAAAGAAGCTGGACGCACACCGGCAGCAAGCCGAGACGCAATCGTGCGCAAACGGGCCGTACCGGGACTTTGCCGGCCTTCTGGACGCCCCCTCCGCGCCGCACTGATCTGCTGCGCGTTTATATAAGCAGGCCCCCATGCAGTTATCTGCATGGGGGCCTGTGCACTTTTAAGTTGTGGAGTCTTTCACCGTCACGGCGGGGCAGACGGGCTTGCTGTCCTTGTCCAGCAGGAAGAGTTTAATTTTTGCGCTGTTCTTTGCCAGTGTTTTGTCTCCCTCTGCCGTCAGCGTCTGCACCTCGAGCATACGGCCATTGGCGTCATAGCAGGCCGCGATGAGCGTCTGTCCGGGCTCAAAGGTTCCGGTCACAATCAGTTTTCCGCTGGCCGCGTCATATTGATAGCGAAGTGTGCCGCTGATTGGCTTGGTGGGGTCTTCCACTCTGACGGAAAGATTGATCGTGATCGGCGCGATCTCTTCCGTCTTCATTGCGTTACCAACCGGCACATTGTGATACATAGTCTGGCCTTTCCCAAAGGTCAGCGTTACTGTGCTCTGTCCCGCTTTCAGTGCCTCGGTGGGTGCGGACATCATCGCCGTGACGTCGCGCGTCTCGCCATTGGCCAGCGTCGCCGTCACCGTCACGCCCTTCATGGAAAACGCCTTTCCGGTCTCGTAGGTGTTGATGCTTGTGCTCGCTTTCAGCTCCTTGATCGTGCTGCCGTAGGCCATCAGGAAACAGGAGTCGTTTTTGAAGTAGATCGTGCCGTTTTCATCCACGATCGGGCTGCAAATGGCATACTGCGCCTGTGCGCCGTTCGGCGTGAAGATCGCATAGGCCGTATTCTTTCCTTCTTCCACCGTGATAAGGTCAGCCGTCTTTTGCCCCTTTGTATCGCGGAGCATCCGCATCGTACCCGGCGTGTAGTTGTCGAAGAAATAGACGTAGACATAGTCATTGCCGTTTTTCTCGTAGGCCGTCGAGAGCAGGCCGCTCGTCTGCGGATAGCCCTTCGTCTCCACTCGGTAGGCAATGGACATTGCACCGCTGAGATCAATGACCGTGATGTTATGGCCGGAATACGCATCAAACTGGGCGCTGCCGCTGACGCCAACGTATGCCCGGCCATTATAGACGACCGGCGTCGAGGTGCTCATCGCCGTGCCGCCAGTGCCGTTTTCCAGTGCGAGGATGTCAACCTTTGCAATGCTCCGCTTGTCCGCCGACAGCGTGATCCGGATGAAGTCTCCACCCTTGCTGGTGGCGTAGTACGCACCGTCCGCATAGCAGATGGAACTGCGCACATCGCCGCGCGGAGCATCCGTCCGATCCAGCACGCACCCGGTCTTCGGGTCCATAAGTAGGATCGAGCCGTGGCCGTTGGTATAGCCGGTCTTGCCGTCATCCGTGCCGAGCAGCATGAAATCCTCCGACACATACGCCCCGGCCCAGTAGAAGCCGCCCGCCTTGGTGTATCGCCATGTCGCGGTTTTCGCTTCCAGCTTCTCATTCGGCTTTTCATCCGTTACGGACAGGCAGACATAGTTGGCGTCCTTCGTTTCGCCGTTCCAGAACCCGGTATAGACGTAACCGTCGCAGACGGCGATTGGGCAGTTGGACTGTCCGCCGAGCGGATCGGTGTAGAGCCAGAGAGAGTCCAGCGTTTCGGCATTGAACGCCTGCACGCGCCCATTGGAGAGCGCAACGAACAGCATCCCGTCCGCATAGGTCGCGCTGTTGATGGAGAAGCTGGATTCTCCGGCCATCGTCCCGGTCTGAAGCGTCTCGCCAGTGTCCTTGTTGATACGGTAGAGCGTGCTCCCGGCATAGACGATGAGCGCACCGTTCACCAGAATGGGGCTGCTGACCGCGCTGCCGCCCGACGCATTGCCGCTGGTCCCGGTGCTGAACAAGCCGATCTTCTTTGCCCAATAGAGCATCCCAGCCTCGGCGGAGACCGGCGTCTTTTTCGTTGTCACAGCGTTGTTGCTGGAATTGCCGCGGAAATCGGGCCATTCGGCTTCAAACCTTGTCAGGGGCTTGCCCTCTGCTGCTTTGACCAGCGTCAGCCTGACGCTGCCTGCGCCCTGCGCGGTGCCGTCCAGAACGAACTGACCATCATCCAGCGTCATGCTGCCGCTTCTGCCGACATACCCCGGCGCGGTCAGGAGATACTTGTAGGTAAAGCCCGTCGAGAAGGGATAGGCCCCATTCTCATCCGGCCAGACCCGGCTGCCGGAGACGGCTTCCTCCAAAAAGAGAATGGCGTTTTCCGGATCGATCTCGAACGAGACCTTTATGGACGCGGCCTTCTTCACCGTGATGGTATAAACACGGTCAGCAGGGGCGTTCGGATGGGCGAGCGTCAGCGTGATCGTCTGCGGGACTTCCGTCCTGTTCAGCGGGATCTCGGCCTGCGTGCCCTCCGTTACAAAGGCTTCGTCCACCGCAATTTTCAGCGCATAGCCGTTGTCTGTATCGCCGTAGCGCAGCGTCGTGTTCCGCAGCACCGCAGTCAGCAAAACGGAGGGCTGCGCCGCGGGGACAGTCACGGAATAATGCTCCGTTCCGGGTGCGAAACCAAGTGTGCCCGTTTCTTCGCCGTCTGCATTAAGTCGGTTCAGCGTCAGCGGATCGCTGCCTACCTGCAGCGTCAGGCCGTCTGCTTCCAATGACAGCGTCCGATTGAAATGCAGGTAATAATCCGTGTAATAGGTCTTGCTGCCGCTTTTTTTGCTGACGCGCAGCGTCGCTTCATTGCCGTAGGGATTGCCGGAGAGCAGGAGATCGTTCAATAAGGTTCCACTATCCGTTTCTCCGGACTGCGGGATCGGAACTGTTGTTTCTGAGCCGCAGTTTGCCGTGCTTGTCACTCTGGAAAACAGGACCTCCATATTACCATTTGACTCGGCCCAGATCGCTGGGAATGAGTTGCTGTCCGGGACGGTAACGGTGTATGTATGCGAGGTCACATCGTTGCCTGTATACTTTCCGTATTTTCCGTAGTCGTTCGACGCGTTATAGCCAAAGGCCAACGAGGTGAGCACAGGCTGGATAGCGACATTGATCGCAGTAAAGCCCGTTAAAGTGGGGGTCACAGAAAAGTTTTGTGTCTCATGGTAATAGGTGTCCTTCGTTGCAATGTAATAATACTCCATGTCTGGAATGAGAAAGCACTCGACCAATTGCGGCTTTTCCTGTTTTTCCTGCTTTTTGATCAGGTTCCCATTCTTGTTGTAGATCTCAAGCGTGACACCGCTACCAATTTCAAAGGTAATTTCCTTACCGCTGGCTTTTTCGAAGGTCAGGGTGTAGGTCGTGGCATAACCGCTGTTTTCCACGACAACCGAAACTGTCGTCGTATTACCCTTCAGGGCCACGTCCGCGCTGCCGTCCGTCAGGGCCTCGCCGTTTACCGTGATCTTGCTGCCCGTCGCAAAGGCCGTGGGCTTGATCTGGACACTTGCTGCCGTACTCAGCACAGGATAAGTGTACGCCAATGTTTCTGCTGGTGCAAAGGGTTCTTTCGCGGCCTGTGCCGCACCGCCCGCCGTCACAAGAAGCGTGGAGAGCGTCGGCATCCGGTCGAGCTGCAGCGTATAATCTTCGCTTTGAGTAAATCCGTTTGCGTCGGCTTTCTTGCTGAGCCGGATGGTCGCCGTATTTCCGACACAGTTCTTCACCAGCACGTTCGAAATCGAGCTGTTGTGCGACCCTAATGTAACAGCCGTTTTCTGCTCCGTCTGCGTCGTATCCGTATAAATTGCTGTGGCAGTATAGATTGCCGCGGCTGTTACGTCAGATGCCGGAAGATACAAATAGAGATCCTTTGAAAACGTGTCCGGAACCTTGGCGGTAAACGTATGGTCAGACTGCTCCAGAACATACTTTCCGGCGTTGAATCCAGTGTGGTAATCATTATTATAATCGTTGGAAACCGCAAAGCTGCTGGTATCCAGCCAGCCGCCCTCTGGCATGGCGACAGTCACGGCCGTTGTACCCGGCACCGAGATCTTTCCGCTCACGCGCAGCGCGCCTTTTTGCACCGTAAAGTCATAGCTGCCATCCGGCAAATTCAACGTGCCAGGATGTTCCGTATCATGATAGACTTTTCCGTATGTGCTGACCGCCGTGATCGTACAGTCTTCGTCCGTCCCGGAAAAGGTAACGGATATCGTGCTGCCCAGACTGGTTTTGTATTCTCCAATTTTGGCCGTGATCTGCACTGCACAGGAGGAAGCCTTCTCATCCGAGATCCCAACGAACTGCCGCAGCGCCGCGTCATAAGCATCCTTGGCATAGGCCCGCACATCCGCTTCCTCGCAGAGATAGTCTGCCATCGTAGAGATCAGAGTTTGCCGGGCCTCAGAGGGCTTCGCAGTTTCGCCTTCGGTGAAGCAGAAGAAGGAGATCTCAGATGCCTGCTTTGTCAGCGAATATTCGCCTGCCTCGTCGCTGCGCTGAAATTCGCCCGCAACGCCGTCGATTCGATACACGTTTCCATCCTCAAGGCCGTCGAACGTGTGCCCGCTGGCAAGCAGCGCCTGTGCGATCGTCTGTCCGGCCGCGTAGTTCACACGCTCCGGTGCAATGATGACGCGATCTGCCGCCGTCGCCGCGAGGTAGAAGAAGCTGTCTGAATCGTTCGCCAACGTCACCGGTTCAGTGGGGCCGTCCGTATCCACGAGTTCTGTGGTTTCAGAACTCGGTACATTGCCCGCGTCTGGTGTTTCTGCCTCCACTGCCAGCGCAGTCAATGGGAGGCAAGAGAGGAGCAAGGCCAGCAGGAGCAAGGCCGAGATGATTCGTTTCAGTTTCATAGAGTACCTCCCATCAGTAGAGACAGTTCAGCCACTTGAGACGCAGCTGTTGAAGTGGTTTGCAGAGCGACTTGAGTTTGCCGAGCGTTTCATCGTGGAACGTGTGCATTTCCTTGAGCTGTTCCGCCGAGATCGTGCGGCTGGAGAACAGTGCCTGTGCATTGCACGCGGTCATTTCACGCAGCTTTGTAGCATAATCCTCGCCAAGCTGCTCGTTGGCCGCTTCGCAGAGTTCCAGCATGGAGCCTGTGCCGCGCTTGAGACCCATTGTGGCCAGCAGCGCCGCGCAGTCTGCGAACAAACAGGCAGCCGCAGCGGACGAATCTTCTTGCGTGAACGTTTCATTCCTCTTTTTGAGGATGATATGGTGGCGAATGAGAATGAACAAAACCAGCAGGAGCAAAATTCCCGCTATGAGTAAGATCCAGAATGCGGGCTTTGTGAACAGCCCGGTGCGCTGACCACCGTCGGGCGTGTTGTCCGATTCTTCGGACTGATCTGCGTCGTCCTGTTCCGGTTCCTGACCTTCGGTGACGCGCGGGCCGCTGCCTTCGCCCTCGCCAGCGCCGACGGGCTTGATGCCGCTCTCGGTCTGCTCCGGCGCGAGGCTCTCGAGGCCTGGCGTCAGCGCCAGCGGCAGCCAGCCGACGCCGTCCTGATACACTTCGACCCAAGCCCCGGCGTTTTCCGCAGTGACGGAAGCCGTTTCGTTTTCCGTCGTCCGGACGGTAAAGCCCTCGGCATAGCGGGCAGGGATGCCGTAATAGCGGAGCGCAAGCGCCGCGACGGTCGCGTATTGGTAGGTTGTGCCCTTTGTGGTATCGTCCAATGGAAGGGACGGATTGCCATCAAAGCAGGTCTCCAAAAACAAGAGGGCGCAGATCTGGGCCTGTTCCTTGGATAACTCGCCGGAGAAGCTGAGATCCTGTTTGGTTTCTTCGAGTAAATGACCAAGTTTGTCCGTAAATTCTTGCGGAACGGTGAGAGCATACGAGTCTACAAAGTCGCGGTACGCGCTCTCCATTTGGAGATAGACGCTGTTTGCTTCATTTTGCTGCAAATCGTCCAGAATTTCAGGTAAAATTGAAGAAGAATTTGCAATAATTGTGTACGAATATTCGCGTTCGCCGTTCCAGCCGGAGGTTTCCACAGCGGAAGGGGCAAGGCGATTCTTGGCCGTTCCGGCGCTGGTGGGCAGGACAGAGAACGGTTCATATCGATAAAGCGAGCAGGCGGAAAAATTGGAAACTGTTATGGTTGCTGTTTCGTATTCTGCAGCGGAAAGTGCAAATTGAGATTGCGGGAAGAAGCCGTTTTCATGCAGCCAGTAGAATAAATCTTTTTCATTTGCTGCGGTTTCGGCATCCAAGGCAGACCATGCGCCGTTTTCGTAAGTATCGCCGACGAAGCCGCGCAAATAGAGCGTGTCTGATTTGTCCGAAGTAACGGACAGAATGGTTTCTGTTCCGCCTGCTTCCGGGACAGGATCGCTCAGTTTTCCTTCTGGCAGAACACGTTCGGAAGTTTCGTAGCGCCAGCGGTGCAAGGCGTCCTTGGCGGTTCGCGAAAAGCTTTGCACCGTGCCGGTTTGCAGCACCAATGCGGCGATTCCGAGCACGAGCGCGCCGAGCAGCAGAAAGTTGGCTGCGGAAACCGTATTTTTCTGCCACGCCAACAGCAACAGCGCGATCCCCGCCACTACAAAAAGCCACGGCGTGATGTGGATAAGCCCCGCAGCAACGGTGCAGCAAATAAGCAGGGCCGAAGTCAGCGCCGGGATTTTGGAAAGAAGAAGCGACAACGCCGCTAAAAACAGGCCGCAAAGTACGCTGGCCAGCCAAAGGCCGGAGTTGTCGGTCTGTGCGAGGGGAAGGAGAATTTCTTTTTCGGCGGCCCAGAGGTCGCGCGTTTCGTTCCAGAGCGCAGCGAAGCCGTTCAATAACGTCGCTCTAGCGAAAGATACTATTATAATAAGTATGAGGATTGCAATGGGCAGCAGGAAGGATTCTTTGCGAAGGTGTTTTGCAATCGCAACCAGCGCAAGGCAGACAAATCCTGACGCGAAAAGGGGCAGGATGGCGGTCAGGCCGGTGACCGTGATAAGCAGGCCCGCGAGGGCGCAGAAGATCAGCGCCGCCGGAAGAACCATTACGTCGAGATTTGTTTTGAAATTTGGCTGTTTTCGGTATTTTCCGACATGGAGGCCGGATGTTTTCTGTTTCATTTGGCCTCCTTAGATGGTCAGCTCGGAGAGCTGATTCATATAATCGGTTTCACTGTAATCCGCGCCGCAGACGAGGGCCGTGAGATGGCCAAGCGTTTGCAAATCAGGGGCGGCGGGCTGTTCACCGCTGATGTAGATGAGGTGGGAATACGCGCCAGCCGGTACGGTCTGCAACAGCAGCTGTGCGCCGGAGAGGCCGGTTTCGG
>ERZ827440.3442-NODE-3442-length-11924-cov-2.740416_pt1 | contig 11924 bp, 8 predicted proteins | sample MGYA00519774_ERZ827440 | MGnify/ENA primary metagenome ERZ827440 (study PRJEB31778, sample SAMEA3449302) | human gut metagenome | biome: human gut; feature: human-associated habitat; material: faeces | place: United Kingdom | collected 2010/2012 ... | reverse complement strand
ATGGCCGGTATCCCGGAGAAGTTCACCCTTCTGTCAAGTGGTTTTGAGATACTTTTTGAAAAATCTCCAAAGCACATAGCTGTGCGTAAAGTCAATCAGGCAACATCTGCTTCCTGCAAAGCCATTCTCTCTTGAGGTATTTCGGCATACGGGGCATAGCGGGCACCTCCTTTTCACTGCCGAATTGCCGATTTGCTCCCGAAACGCAGAAACGCCCAAAACCTGACCCCGCTGTATGGTTTCGGGGCGATTTTGGGCGTTTTCTTTCGATATGAGCGGCTTTGTTTTAGCGGCGGTATCCTTACCGTCCGCCATTCAAAATCCGCGGTTTGTTACTTCTGGGTAACAAAAAAGCGCCGTATTGCTACGACGCTTTTTTCTTGCTCGGAAGATGGAGCAAAGGAACGCTATTCAATTATCTGTTGTACTTTTTCTTTCTGCTTACAACCGTTGTGCCGATGGCTGCACCGCCGCTGACAAACAGCAGGGAAATCCACAAAGCAAGGTTGCTTGTATCGCCGGTCTGCGGAGATTTGGAATCGTCCTTCAGCTTCGCCGTTACGGTGTCGGCTTTTTTGATTTCCTTTGTACCGTCCTTGTCGCTGTAATATTTACCACAGCCTTCGCAGTACCAGTACTCGATATTGCCCTCGGTGGTCTTGGTCGCCGCAGTTGCCGGGAAGTGCTTTAAGTTGGTGTGGTTCTTCGCATCAAGCTCACTGTATTCCGCACCGCAGACTTCGCACTTTGCCTTGTCCTTGCAGGTCGCTTTCCCGCCGGTGTGCTCAGTCAGCTTCTTGCCGCAATAATCACACTTGTGGTCTTTGTTATCGTCTGCACACTCGCTGATTATATAATCGCAGATATCACATTTGTGGTCTTTGTTTGCATCGATGCAATTCTCCGTTTGCGTGCCTGCAGAGCATCCGTCAACGGTGCAGGTGCGGGTGTGCGTGCCGTCTTCGTTGGACGTCCAAGCGCCCCAGTTGTGGTCCAGCGCATTGCCGGAGAAGAAGGTCGCCTCATCCGCCGTGCCCTCGGAGCTCAGACCGCAGACTGCGCAGGACTTGTAGTAGACCGCCTTTTCGGTACAGGTTGCAGCAGACTTCAAATACTGCGCCTCTGCTTTTTCGGCAGTGAAGCTGTGTGCCGCCATCTCGCCGTATTCGCCGCCGCAGACCGTGCAGACAGCCTTGGCGGTGCAGGTCGCCGTGCCGCCGTGGCAATTCTCGGTTTCCGTATGGCTGGTGTCACGCTTACAGATTCGGGTGTGGGTCTTTTCATCGCTGTTCTGCGTCCAAGCGCCCCAGTCGTGCCCAAGCGGTTCGGAAGATCCGCCGCAATCCGTGCATGTCCTTCCGCTTGTGCAAGTCGCCGTTCCGCTCCACATGTGTGACTCCCAGTAATCCCATGTATTATCACACACCGTGCATGTAAGAGCGGTTCGGTGCAATTTATCATTTGCGTATTGATAAGTCACCCTTACCGTTTGTATCTGGCCGCATTTACGACAAAGCGCAATATTCGCCGCATATGCCGTCATAGGCATAACAGCCAGCATCACGCACAGTATGAGCACAACGCTCAAAATTTTCTTATTCATATAGTCTCCTCTCCTTTGCTGTCCTTTGACAGCTTAAAGTCATATTTCATTTCCAACATGGCGAACAGCTTATACATTACCTCGGTGGCGATTGCCTTGATATCCAGTGATTGAATAAAGGCAAGCACCTTTGCCTGCTCTGCCTCCGGTACCCGATACACCCGCATAGCCGCCGTCAAAAAGCGGCTGAGCTTGCGTTCCAACGGAAAATGAATATCACATTTTCTCGCCATATAGCTGCGCATCAGTCCCGCCGTGCCGATTTCCATCTCGTAAAAGTCGCTCTCGGTATCATCGGGAAATTTTTCACCAAAAATCTGTTTCAGCTCTGCTGTGGTATGCAGGTAAATATATTCCGATGTTTCGGGCAGGGAGTAGGCTTCGATGTAGATTTCCCGCAGGTTCTCGTTCAACTCGGTCAGTGTCAGTTGAATCGCCGTTTCCACCGCATAGGCGTAAACCGGCGGCAGCTTGCTGTCTGCAATGCTTCTTGCCACGCCGAACTGTCCGCCGAACATCGTTTCGGTCAATTCCAGCAAAATTCTGTCCTTGGTAGGAAACAAATTCAAATAGCTTCCTCTTGCAACACCTGCTTCATCCACAATCTGACTGACAGAGGTGTTTTTATACCCCTGTTCCAGAAAGAGACGGACGCACACGGTCAGTATTTTCCTCTTTGTTTCACTGCTGTCTCTCCGCAAATATATCACCTCTCTTTGAGCATCCTAGTACGCATACTAATAATATCATAACAAGTGCAAAAAGGCAAGTGGAATTTGAAACTTTACCTCCGTAAATTGTGACATTTCCGCAAACGCTGGCTTCTTCCATTACTCACGGAACTTTATGACTTATTGAATACTGCCTGAAAAGGAAAAGCCGCCGTCTGTTGTTCATCCTCTGCACCCACAGCATTTGATTTTCCGCTTTGAGGGCTTCCGTTACGCCCTCTTTTTCGGAAAGCTGCTTTACCAGCCGAGAAAATATTGCTTCTCCGGCATTCTGCACGGATTGCTTACGGTGATAATAGAAGTTCTTTTCCAATTGTGCAAAGCACTTGACATTTCATTAAGGGATTTTTTTGATGATGATAATAAGGTTCTAATCAATGATCCACTGTCAACCAGAATATATAGACTCAACTCTGTACAAAGAGAGGCATTACTCGCCTTTCTAAATACTATAGATTAAGAAATTACAACGAAAAACACAGCACCATATAGATAACTCCCACTCATCTACATAGTGCTGTGTTTTAATTTTATATTTAATATCTTCTGCCTAGCGCCGTTTAAAAAAACACCATCTGCATTTTGAAAAAACACCAATTAATCGCCACAAAGTCATAAAATTACAAAAAATCACATCATATTACATACATTTATGTCTTTATTGATATGTAACGCATTTGGCTTAAATTCTCAGGTTTTATGCGGTCTCACCAGCTCCTACTCCCACTTATAAGGTGTGAGCTGATAAACGTAATAATTGAGCCAATTCGCATACAAAGTATTCGCGTGGCATCTCCACTTCTTCACTGGTTTCTTTTCCGGGTCGTTGTCTGGATAATAGTTCACCGGAATCTGTGGATTCAGGCCCTTGCCAAGGTCTCTGTGGTACTCCTGGTCAAGGGTCAGCACGTCGTACTCAGGGTGTCCTGTGACAAATATGTTTTTGCCGCCGTCACCGATTATGAGGTACGGGCCAGCCACATCTGACTCGGCTACGATCTCAAGGTGATCATTGTTTACAATGTCATCCTTGGACACACCGGTATATCTTGAGTGTGGCACATAGAATACATCGTCGAAACCGCGGACTAGCGGTGTTCTCTTGTGGAAGGTGTGATGTTCGTATATGCCTGACAGTTTCTGCGGAAGGTCGAACTTCTGCACACCGTATCTGTAGTAGAGTCCCGCCTGGGCGCCCCAGCAAATGTGCATGGTCGATGTGACATTTGTCTCGGACCAATCCATGATCTCGCGGAGTTCATCCCAGTAGTCAACATTCTCAAATTCCATCTTTTCAACAGGTGCTCCGGTTATGATGAAACCGTCCCATTTGCGGTTCTTTACGCTGTCAAAATCCTCGTAGAATCTGTCAAGGTGTCCCTTTGTCACGTTCTTGGACTCGTAGGACATGGTTCTAAGAAGCGTGATGTTCACCTGAAGTGGGGTGTTTGACAGGCTTCGCATGAGCTGCAGCTCTGTATCCTCCTTCAGCGGCATGAGGTTGAGTATCAGGATGTCAAGGGGTCTTATGTCCTGGCTGTGCGCCCTTCCTGTTCCCATGACAAATATGTTCTCGTCCTCCAATGTTTTCTTAACCGGCAGATCATCATCTATTCTTATCGGCATCTCTATTCATTCCTTTCCATTTACTACAGTTACTCCTACTGTCCAATCAATTCTAAGAAATCCTCCTCAGATATGATAGGCACATCAAGGCTTTTTGCCTTCTTGTTCTTGGATGATGTAGAATTCACATCGTTATTTATAAGATATGAGGTCTTGGCAGATACAGAACCTGTAACCTGACCTCCTCTGCTCTCTATCAGTTCCTTGAGCTGATTTCTGTTGTCAAAATGGGTGAGCGAACCGGTTATGACGAACACCTTGCCCGCCAGATCCTGCTCCGTATCAGAAACCTCATCCACAAACGTAAGCTCAACCATCAACCTATCTATGATAGCACAATTCTTCTCATTTTCAAAGTATCTGACTATATCCTCTGCTATAACCTGACCGATTCCGTCTATCTCAACGTATGCTGACACATCTGCCTTCTTCATGGCATCCATATCATTTGCAAAATGCTTTGCCATGAGCTTGGCTGTCGCCTCTCCGACATTTGCAATGCCGAGACCATTGACAAGACGCCACATGTTCGTCTGTCTGGATGCGTCCACCGCAGCCACAAGCTTGTTGTACGACTTCTCGCCAAATCCCTCAAGTTCAACTATATGTTCTCTGTGAGCCGCAAGCTTATACAGATCAGGAAGCTCCTCGAGGATCTTCTCATCTATGAACTTCTCTATGGTCGCCTCTGAGAGTCCGTCTATATTCAACGCATTTCTGGACACGTAGTGTGAAAATGACTTGAGTTTCTTCGCAGGGCAGAACTGGTTTGTGCAGTACAGAGTCTCAACTCCTGACGCTGCACCGCCTTCCTCCCTCACTATCTCAGTCTCTCCTCCGCATGCAGGACACGCAGCCGGTATGATCACGTTACCGCTCATGGTTAGATTCCTTGCAATCTGCGGAATGATCATATTCGCCTTGTACACTGCAATCTCATCACCTTCGCCAAGCGCCAATGACTTAAGTATGCTTACGTTGTGTATGCTGGCACGGCTTACTGTTGTTCCCTCGAGCTCCACCGGGTCAAATACAGCAACCGGGTTGATGAGTCCAGTTCTTGATGGACTCCACTCCACATAGCGGAGGTGGGTGATTGCCTCCTCATCCGCCCATTTGAACGCCATGGCATTTCGCGGGAACTTGGCTGTGGTTCCCAGGCTCCTTCCGTATGCCAAATCATCCAGCATGAGTACCAGACCATCCGATGGGAAGTCATTCTCCGTTATCTTCTCTGAAAATTCCCTCACCTTATCAGGAAGTGCCGCCGAGTCTGTCAGGTAGTGTTCTACCACGGTAAATCCCTGCTGCTCCAACCAGTCAAGCTGATATTTGAATGAATTGTGGAAGTCCACATCCTCACCGTCCACTAAATTAAAAGCGAAGAAATGTACATTTCTCTCTTTTGTTATCTTGTTATCGAGCTGTCTCACTGAGCCGCTGCACAGATTTCGCGGGTTCTTGTACTTAGATTCCGCATCCGTTATCTTCTCATTTATCGCATTGAAATCCGAGTATTTGATGACCGCCTCGCCTCTGATCGTCAGCTTGCCCTTGTACGGGATGTGATGAGGTACATTTGCAAATACCTTCGCATTGTTCGTGATGACCTCGCCTATCTCACCATTTCCACGGGTAACCGCTTTTATCATCTCTCCGTTCTCATATGTGAGAACAACTGTGAGTCCGTCCATCTTCCAGGATATTACGCCCTTCTGACCGCCAAGCCATGACGCAAGAGCACCTACATCCTTTGTCTTGTCAAGAGAAAGCATTGGATGCTCGTGAGCCTCCTTCGGCAGCTCACTGACGACCTCATATCCTACCTTGACCGTCGGGCTGTTGCTCATGACCATCCCGGTCTCTTTCTCCAGGGCACTCAGCTCATCGTACAGAGCATCATATTCCAGATTGCTCATGATCTCTGTATCTTCCATATAATATTTCTTTGCAGCATCGTTGAGCTGCTTTACAAGTTCTTTAATTCTGGTTATCTTGCCATTATCGTTATTGCCACTGATGTCATTATTTTCTTTAATATTTTCACTGGTATTTCTACTAATATCTTCCATACACACCCCACAAAAAATCCTATATACACTCTCTACTACATCCCCACTATCCGTCTCAGCTCTGCCTCTTCCTCGCGGCTGAGCTCCCTTAACTCTCCAGGTCTCATATTGCCAAGCTTCACGTTGCAGACCCTGACTCTCTTCAGGTTCACTACCCTGTAGCCCAATGCATCACACATTCGTCTGATCTGCCTGTTGAGGCCCTGTGTCAGCACTATCATGAATGACCTGTCATCTATCTTTCGCACCTTACATTTCTTTGTCACTGTATCAAGTATAGGCACTCCATCCGACATCTTCCTGATGAAGTCCTCTGTTATCTCACGGTTCACCCGCACTCTGTATTCCTTCTCATGGTTGTTCACCGACTTCTGGATGGCATTTGACAGGTCACCATCATTTGTCAGAAGAAGTAGACCCTGGGAGTCCTTGTCCAGCCTTCCCACGTACTGAAGTCTGATCGGATAATCTATGTGATCAAATATATTGTCTGGATCAGCCTTACTCGCTGTACAGGTAAGTCCTATCGGCTTATTATATGCCAGGATCACTGTCCTATCCTTCTGCTGAACCTTCCTGCCCATGAATGTCACCACATCCCCGGGCATGACCTTCTGACCCATGACTGCAGTCTCTCCGTTGATCGTAACCTTTCCATTCTCTATATGTGTATCCGCAGCGCGCCTTGAGCACACGCCCGCCTCACTGAGATATTTGTTAAGTCTTATTCCATCCGCCATAATCTTTCCTCTGTTATTATTTTCCTATATTGTTAATACATATCTCACATTCTAATTTCTGGTCAGCATACACCATGTATCAGCCAGACCAAGGCCAGTAAATTCTAACCAATATGCAGAACCATCATACCATTTATTTTTCATTTTGTGAACCATTCATCACACCATGTATAACCCACAGCAAAGATTCAGTTAAATTAATTTTGTAAAAGTCCTTGATTTTTTTTATCAACTAATGTATATTTAAGCAAACGCAAAGGTGTGTTTCTTCGGAAACGCACCTTTTTTTATTTTAGGAAAAGGAAGTGCATATTATGGATAACATCGACAGAAAAATCATTCATCTTTTACAGGGCAACGCCAGAACCCCACTCAAGTATCTGGCCAGCAAAGTCTTCCTTTCTTCGCCGGCAGTTTCAGCAAGAATAGAGAGACTTGAGAAAGCAGGAATACTGACCGGATATCACGCAAGCATCAACCATGAGGCTCTCGGATATCACATCACAGCATTTATACACATGGCTCTTGATCCAAAACAGAAGCCAACCTTCTATCCATTTGTTGAAGCATGTCCAAATGTACTGGAATGCAACTGTGTGACCGGTGCGCACTCCATGCTCATGAAGGTCTGCTTTCCTAATACCATGGATCTCGACTCATTTATCGGACAGCTCCAGAGATTTGGCAGCACAGAGACACAGATAGTATTCTCCACACCGGTTCCTACCAGAGGGGTTTTGATCGACACAGATACTATAGACTCTTCAGAGGCTATGTAAGTCTCATACAGTGATAATATAAAACGCAGGCATAAAGCCTGCGTTTTCTTTAATTATACATATTCTGGAACTTTCTAAATGTCTCATCCGTTCTAAGCAGATAATCATTGTTTTCTTTTACATGTTCATATATCGCCTGTATATCACCAGATGAGTTGATGGTGTTGATATACGAGCTCTCCTTGTCAGACAAAGCCGAATTGTTGATCTTGTAGCTTCCATCTGACTGTTTCGTCACATATAACGACCTTATATCGAGCGGTTCCGAGTTGACATCCTTTATCATCAGATTGGATAATTCGTACACGATATACGAATCTGCGGTATATCCGTTGGCTATATAACAGGTGGTCTTGTTGTACGCCGTTATATACTCCGCTGCTATCTCAATGCTCTTCATGTCGTCAAATTCCGACGGATCTGTGACCAGTCTCTGAAGTGTCGTCTGATCTGCCTTTGTTCTCGCCAAAAGATAATTGTTCACTAGCTGATTTATCTCATCAATCGTACACAGCCTGTAATTTGCTCCGTCTGGTATCTCCAGTCTCACCGTGTTATCTCTTCCGGTTATGTTCTCTGTGAACAGCTTATCGTTTATAAAAAATACATACACATAGACTCCGACAAGTATCAGAAATACCGCCCACAGCAAGGCAAGAACACCACCAGAGATCCCGCCATGTCTGGATCTTCTTCGGCCTTTCCGCGTCTTTGCCTTCTCTTCGGCAAAATAATCGTCATCGCCATACAGCTCTTCATCATCGAACATATCTCCGGTATCCGGTGCATCATCCATATCCTCAGGATCTTCTATGACATAATCCTCATACGGCCTTTTCTGTCTCGCCGGGGTCTCCTCAACCTCTGAAGCTCCGCCGGGCTCTGAGTTATCAGCCAGCTCCGAATCTTCACTGTCATCTAAGTCATCATCTAATCCCGAGTCTCCACTGTCATCCGATTCATCGTCTGACTCCGGATCTTCACCGTCATCTAAGTCATCATCTGTCTCTGAATCTCCACCGATCTCTGATTTCCTATCCAACTCCGGCTCTTCATTTTCTATATTCTGTTCTTCCGCTTCCAAATTCTTTTTCTTCTTCATCACTGCATATCATCCTTTTACGAAATAAATATCAGAGTATAAAAAAGCGTACCAGGGCGGAGTCGAACCGCCCGTCATGGCTCCGGAGGCCATTGCCGTATCCGATTGGCTACTGGTACACAGTTGGTATGATACTACAAAAAACTCACTTTGGCAAATAAAAAAACGTCCCCGCACTTATATGCGGGAACGCTTTGAATTCTCTTGTGTCACTAAATAATTACATAGTTACCGAAACGAATTTTACTATGAATAAGAGTGCAATAATTGTCACTACGATATCCTGCTTCTTATACTTGCCTGTGAACAGTGTGATAAGAACATATGTGATAGCGCCAAGACCGATACCATTTGAAATAGAGTATGTCAGTGGCATCATAAGGAATGTCACGAATGCAGGAACTGCTGAGCGCATATCCTCCATATCAACCTTTGCAAAGTTCTTAGCCATAAGTACACCTACGAAGATAAGTGCTGGTGCTGTTGCACATGATGGAATGATGTTGGCAACAGGGCTGAGGAACAGACATACTGCAAAGCAGATTGCTGTAACCAAACTTGTAAGACCTGTTCTACCACCTGCAGCGATACCTGAAGCTGACTCTACAAATGTTGTACATGTTGATGTACCGAGAATAGCTCCTGATACAGTACCTATAGAGTCACACATCATACACTCGTCAAGCTTCATTGGGTCACCCTTCTCGTCAAGCATATTAGCCTGGGAAGCTGCACCATAGAGAGTTCCGATGGTATCAAACATATCTACCAGACAGAAGCTGACAACAAGCATGATTGCTGAGAACACACCGCCGATATACTCAGCAGAGAATGCATCCTTCCATGCCTGTCCCTGGAACACTCCGAGGAATCCGACTGAACCGAAATCCTTGAATGACTGTCCGATCGATGAGAAATCAAAGTTAGGTGCCTGAAGCATCATAACATAATATAATACTGTAGATGCAAGGATACCTATGATAATGTTACCCTTTACATTAAGCTTTGCAAGGATCGCAATTATTATAAATCCTACAAATGCTACTATAGGAGGTGCGATCTGTGCAATAGCCTCCTTTGTGCTGCCAGCGCTTGTGATCACACCGTGGAAATCAAAGAACTGAACAAATGTATATGGGTTGTCCTGGATAAGTGTTGCATTCTTCAGTCCGATAAGAGCTATGAACAGACCAATACCTGCCGGAATTGACTTCTTAAGGCACTCAGGCATTGCAACTGCAATGTACTTTCTGAGTCCTGTCACTGAAAGGATCAGGAATACGAGACCTGATATCAATACTATTACCAGACCTGCCTGATAACCTCTGATAACACTCACACCTGCAAATGCTGCACCAGCTACGAAGATAGTACAGAAGAATGAGTTAAGTCCCATTCCGCAGGCCTGTGCAAATGGCATGTCCGCGAGGAACGCCATGAGAAGTGTTCCCACTATTGCAACAAGAATAGATGCGATGAATACAGCATTCCATACTGTACCAAGCTCACCAGCCATGTCTGGAACTGCCCCTGCCAGCCAGCCATTGCTGCCTTCTCCTGCAACCTGATTTGGATTGACCAGAACGATGTATGCCATGGCGAAGAATGTTGTAAGTCCTGCCATGATCTCGGTCTTGATTGTAGACCCACGCTCTGAGATTTTGAAGAATTTGTCCATGATTACTCTCCTTTTCTCGTTTTAGTATAATATAAACAAATACTTATCCATTCTATATCACTTAATGATACTTTTTCAACTACTTTCAAATAATTTCTTAATGTTCCTTACAAAAATTAAATAACATATAAACAAATAATAAAATAGTCCGGCCGGGTATTCCCCAATCGGACTATCGTATATATGTATTACTCTGTACTATTTTACTTTTTTGACAACAAGACCTCTCACTACTTTATATCTTGAACCTGATATCTTAACTATACCGGTAACTTCTGTGGCGATCTTGCCCTTCTTCACATAGTAGTTCTTGTGATTCTTAGGACTCTTTACTATTCCCGTCTTGCCTGACTGGAATACACCCTTGTAGATATAGCATTTAGCACCTGTTGTGGTACTCTTGAAGAAGCCTGTATAACCTGACTGGATTATACCTTTCTTTACATAGTAATACTTCTTATTCTTAGTGCTTCTGACAAGGGCTGTCTTGCTCTCTGCAAATTTGCCCTTTATTATGAGACACTGCTGTCCCTTTGAATTTCTGTAGAAACCTGTGTATGCTGTATAAATCTTGCCATTCTTTACAAGATATGTTTTTCCCGTCTTAGGGCTCCTTACAAGTCCCTTGTATCCTGTCTTTACCACGCCATTTACAACATAGTAGTTGACTCCGGCACTCCTGACAAATCCTGTGTAATTCTCCTGAACCACGCCCTTCTTATAGAAGTAGGTCTTTCCATTCTCCTTCACAAGACCATTCTTGCTTGTATCAATAGAAGGAGTTGGGTCTGGTGTTGGATCTGGATCCGGTGTTGGTATTGGATCTGGTGTTGGATCCGGGTCCGGTGTCGGATCTGGGTCTGGTGTTGGATCTGGGTCCGGTGTTGGATCTGGATTTGGATCTGGTGTCGGTGTGATATCCGCATCCTTGTAGAGATATGCGTCATCCCATGTTCCCCATGCCTTACCTGATGCGGTTGCTCTCATTCCGACAACAACCTCTGTTGTCTCTTCCACTGTAAACCTAATCTCAGGATGCTGCCAGATTTTCCAGCCCTGTGGGACTGCAGGTGCGGATGCGAGTTCTGTATCTCCAGCTTTTGCATACACCTCATACACATCGTTATCTCCATTTGCACCGCCCTGAAGATATGCGCTGAACACATACTCTCCCGGTTCAAGTGTGATGGTCTGATATACATCATATGTAAAATCTGATGAATTGTAGTAGTGACCACAATATGCACCGTTTCTAAAATCTTCCTTTGTCTTGATTGCAAATCCCTTGCTTGTATCAGCGATGGTCCATCCCTCGTTTCCTGACTCAAATCCAGGATTTACAAGGATGTTCTCCTTTAATATTGTTACATTGCACTGAACCTCGACAGTCTCATCATTTACTGTCACAGTTCCCTTTACAGTACATGTTCCTGCACCGTAGTTCTTTACCTTCTCAAGTGCTCCATCCTCCCAGGTGATGTCTGCGCTCTCTGAATTGCCATCATTGTAAGCTACTATTGCTGCAGTCGGCAGAGCTACATTTGCAATATCTGTTATCTCGATCTCAACATCATCAACTGTTATTGAGACTAC
>ERZ827440.3418-NODE-3418-length-11997-cov-3.172417_pt1 | contig 11997 bp, 6 predicted proteins | sample MGYA00519774_ERZ827440 | MGnify/ENA primary metagenome ERZ827440 (study PRJEB31778, sample SAMEA3449302) | human gut metagenome | biome: human gut; feature: human-associated habitat; material: faeces | place: United Kingdom | collected 2010/2012 ... | reverse complement strand
TTCAGAACGTCGTGAGACAGTTCGGTCTCTATCTGTTGTGGGCGCAGGAAATTTGAGGGGTCCTGACTTTAGTACGAGAGGACCGAGTTGGACGAACCTCTGGTGTACCGGTTATGCCGCCAGGTGTACCGCCGGGTAACCACGTTCGGACAGGATAAGCGCTGAAAGCATCTAAGCGCGAAGCCTACCCCAAGATAAGATTTCCCTTGAGGGTCGTAGGAGACTACTACGTTGATAGGCCGCAGGTGTAAAGGCAGTAATGTCAAAGCCGAGCGGTACTAATTACCCGAACGACTTTCTGTACAAGACTTTTTCTCATCCTTTAAGTCAATGGATTCCAAAGACGATGTACCGTAGTTTGTCGCAGGTTCGGTTCGGAACGACAGTAGGATGAAGGTACATACGAGATTTAGGTGGTAATAGCAGTGGGGTCCCACCTCTTCCCATTCCGAACAGAGAAGTTAAGCCCATTCACGCCGATGGTACTGCATTTAGTTGTGGGAGAGTAGGTAGCCGCCTCTTCAAGCGCCGATTCACAATCGGCGCTTTTTTTGTGTTTTGCCCTTTGGTAGCGGATAGCGGTTTCAACGGCGCTTTTTTGTGTCTATTCTTTCTCTGCCGTAGGACTTTTCTTTTCTCGGTCGGCCATTCGGAACAAACCAATCTCCGTTGGAGAAGGTGTCTCCGAAACCTGTTGTGTGCCGGCTTCATATCCCCCATCCGATACGGAAACTTCGGATTGGGCCTCCTCTTCCTTACAGGAATGCTTTGGTCTAAACAGGGTTTATTGATTCTTGCTATCGTTTTATCCGACGGATGTTAAGAGAAGATAAGTTCATACACTCCGCATCGAAAACTCGGCATACTTTGTTTGTCTTCTTTCGGCCGCACCGTTCGGAAGCAATCTATTATCCCGAGAAGGCCGTGCTTTTCTTTAGGAAATTGATGTTGGTTCGGACGTTTGATTGCTGATGCAGTTTCCAAAGGGGCGATTCCGAACCGAGAAGATAAGTCCATACGCTTCGCATCGGAGACGTGGCGCGGGAGGCGTAGTTCCGGCAGCGACAGTGTCCGGAGTGTGAATTGAAGAATTTTGGGCTGCGTTCCACGCGCTGTTTCCTCCGTGCGGCCGGGGTGCAGGTTGTCGTTGGGAATGTGTGAAAAGAGGTGGAAACAATCGGCGTTCCCTTGTGGAATGCGCTTTGAAGTAGCTGTTAAGCCATCCGTTTCTCCGTATGAAGAGTGATTGGCTTTTTTTACGAAAAAAATCGAGTAAAAAATAGGATGGATGGCAATATATAATTATATTTGCAAGTAGTAAAACGGAATGAAAAGATTGCGGCGTTTTAAATAGTTAAAAAAATAACGCACAATATTTCGAGATAGAGATAAAGAAATATTTTTATTTTTGCGAATTCTGTTTTATATTTGCATCAGAGGTATTATACGTTTTTTAGCGGGAATACCGTTTGTATGATGGAGCAAACGGTGCGGCAGGATTGTCGGAAAGGCGGCCGCGACTGTATGCTCGGAAGTCCGGATAGACGGTAGGCGAGTTACCGAGCGGAGGTGCCGGAGAGTGGAAAAACGGAAAGACAGGAGAATCAGGATAAAGTGATAAGAGCTTAAAGCAGCCCGGCTTACAGGGCAAACAATAGTAATTGGTTTATATAATAGAAGATTGGTTAAAAGTTGTGGAAGAACGGCTTATCCGGGAGGATGCGGCCGTTCTTTTTTTGTGTGGAGGCCGGCAGTCTTTCGGGACGGTGACGACGAAGCACTCCCCGCCAGCGTTGCGCTGACAGGAGCTACCGGTGTCGGAGAAGTGGATATATAGTCAAAACGACGGGTCTGTGTGTATTTTTCTTCAACAAATATTGTTGCATATGTTATTTTATTATGCTATATTTGTTCTTAACAAGACTGCCATTAATTTCTAACGCATATTTATTCTATGAAAAAAATTTTGACTGTATTGGCCCTTGCGGCCGCCGTGCTGGGCGTGTCGTGCGATAGGCCGGAGGAGCCTCAGGTGAAACCGACGCTGACCGTTTCTCCCTCGGAACTTGCATTCGCAGCTTCCGGCAATTCCAGCAAAACCGTTACCGTAACCGCCGAAAATGTCGGGTGGGAGATTACCATGTCCGACGAATCCAAGGCGTGGATTACCGTGACGGAAAATTCCGACGGCAAGACGCTGACGGTCTCCGTTTCGGACAATGAGGCCGAGACGGCCCGCAACGGTTCGTTTACCCTCACGCCCGACAATGTTAAGGTAGACCCGAAGCGTGTCACCGTTTCGCAAGAAGGTGCCGAAGTAGGTGACCTCTCCTTCTCGCTTGACCCCACTGCTCTTACGTTCGACGGGGAGGGTGCTCCTGCGCAGGAGGTCGTCGTTGCCGTGAGCGATGCGAAGCTGACATGGACGGCGGCTCCAGAAGAGGCCGCCAAGGATTGGATTACGGTGACTGCCTCCGGCGACAAGATTTCCGTTTCGGTGGCCGACAATCCCGATACGACGGAACGGTCGGGAAACGTGATAGTTACTCCCGATACGAAGAGCGTGAACCCGAAAGCGGTTCGGGTGACGCAGAAGGGCAAGGTGCTTCCTCCGTCGCTCAGTACCAGCGTGGAGTCCGGCAAACTTGAATTCGACTACTCCGTTGTCGTAGGTACGACGGTCTATGTGACCGCCGTGGATGTGAACTGGGATGCCAAGGTTTCCGATACCCCCGATGTCGTGGGGAATCCGGTGGAGTGGCTGAAGGTCTCCGGCATCACCAAAGAGAATGTCGATACCCCCTATTTCAGTGTCCGTCCCGAAACGAATACCACGACCGAGGCGCGTAGCGCGTACGTAGTGGTTACGTCCGATAATCCGGAGGTACCCAATGTGACCATCGAGGTGGTACAGGCCGGAGGCAAGGAGTTCCTGACCAACCTGACGGCTCCCGTGGAGATAACCGATATGGGGACGGGCGTGGTGAACGACGTCTTTTTCTCTCCGAACCAGAAATGGCTGGACAGGCCGATAGCCATGTGGTCTCTTACGCTGTTGGCACCGGGCGTCGAGCGCAGCAAGGACTGGATGGGATATTGGCACTATACCGGGGTCGGTACGAGGTTGTACATTGAACTGTATTCGGAGAGAATTGTGTACAACGACGACGGGGAGTACTATCTGCCCGACGGCGATTACGCGGTGGCGGCCGATGAGATGGATGAGAATGACCATGCCGTTCTCGTGCCGTTTACCGTAAAGCCCGGCGAGGAGACCAACGGCAACATGTCGATAGTGGGCGGCAGTTGGTATCTGGAGGTCATCGGCGATGCGGAGGAGGATGTGTATGGAGACATGGCTCCCATATCGTCCGGTACCCTGCACGTGGCCCGCAGCGGTGAGGAGTACACCTTGACGATGGACTTCAAGGACGACGCCGGCTTCTCCATTACGGGAACCTGCGTGACCAAACTCGATAATATAAGAGTGAACTTTTTCGAACGTCCCGACCCGAGCGAACCGGAAGAACCGGAAGACCCGGACGAGGGCGGAGAGCTGCCGCCTTTCGGCCCGCCTACCGAGTGACGTCCGTATGGGATAGACAGCTCTATTTATGTCGGAAGCAACCTCGCACAGATATGGTGCGGGGTTGCTTTTTTCCGGAAAGCCGGTCGGTGCGCCCTCTTTTCCGACGGGATGTCCCTGTCGGCAGTTACGGAAATTTTATGGAGAAATGGGAAGCTTTTATCGGTATTGCGGATACTGAAATATTTATATGTTATTGATTGCTGTTTTAAAATATACTATATTTGTCAATGCTGTAATAAGCGTAACCGACAACCTTTAACTATTGTAGCAAATGAAAAAAATTTATTCTCTGTGGATGATGCTCCTTCCGCTTGCCGTTGCAGCGGTCTCCTGCGGAAAGGAGCCTGTGGATACGGCTGCATCGCTTTCGGTGCAGCCCACGTTGTTGGAGTTCGCCGCAACGGGCAATGGCAGCCAAAGCGTCGCCGTCACGGCAACGAATACCGAGTGGACGCACGAAGTGTCGGGGGCGGCGCAGGAGTGGCTCTCCGCCTCGCTGGGCGAGGACGGGAAATCGCTGCTCATCTCCGTGACCGATAACCCGACGGCCGAGAAACGTTCCGGTACGGTATCCGTCAAGGCGGTGGACCATATCGAAATCAAACCCATCGGCATCACCGTGCAGCAGGAGGCCGGTGAAGGAGTGCAGCCGGGCGGTTCCATCACGGTCAGTCCCGAATCCCTCACCTTTGCGGGAGAGGGTGCGGAGGCGCAGCGTGTCGCCGTTACGGTCAGCAATCCGGAACTGACATGGACGGCAGCTCCGGAAGATGCCGCCAAGGAGTGGATTACGGTGACTGCCGACGGCGACGGAATTTCCGTATCGGTGAGCGATAATCCGGAAACCGACCAGCGTTCGGGGAACATCATCATTACCCCCGGTCTGGACGATGTAAGACCGCGGGCCGTGCGTGTGGTGCAGGAGGGGAAGATATTGCCTCCCTCGCTCGATGCCGACCCGAAGGAGGTCCCTGTTTTTGCGTATGACGGCAGTGTCGAACGGATTATCACGGTAACGGCCGTGAACTGCGATTGGGCCGTTCGCGTGGATTATACCGAAGGCGATGCGGGCGGTTGGGTAAAGGCGCAGACGATAAAAACAGAGGCTCATTCGGCCCTCAGCATATCGGTCGGCAGGAACGAGACGCTCGAAGCGCGTTCGGCCTCGGTGACCGTCTATGCCCTGGGAGTGGAGAATATTCCGGATATCGTCATTCCTGTCAGCCAGGAGGCGGGCAAAGAGTTCTTCTCTACGCTGACCGGCCCGGTGGCGATATCCGATATGGAATCGCTGGGGGCGCTTCAGTACCATATCTCTCCGAGTCAGACGTGGGATACCACGAATCCCGGTACCTATTGGATAATGGACATGTGGAGCAGCGGCGTTTCTCAGGAGAGCGATCTGTTTGGCAACCAATCGTTCCTCGGCAGCGGTACGCGCATTTATCTGAAGCTCTTTTCGGAGAATATTCCTTTCAATGACGACCAGGAGTTTACCCTGCCTGCCGGCGAGTATCGTGTGAAACAGTATGATGCCATCATCAATAAGGCGGACATAGTGCCCTATACCGTCGAAGCCGGAAGGGAAACGAAAGATTTGACCTATCCGTCCGGCAGTTGGTACATGAAAGTGGATGACGGCGGATTTGCGGAGGCCGGCCCGCTGACGGGAGGCAGCATGACCGTGGCGGTGGACGGTCCCGATACCTATACATTCACGTTCGATTTTGTGGACGACCGAGGCAATGCGATAACCGGTACAGCCAAAGGTACCGTAACCAAGGCGAGCTGTAACTTCTTCCCGGAAGAGCCGGGAGAGGACGTGGAGCCCGACCCTGACCCTGACCCCGACCCCGACCCCGGTTTCGGGCAGTAACGGTTGCCGGACCATCCGCCGGACGGCCGGAAACGGACAGCCTTGCGACATGCAGTCGCAGGGCTGTCTCCGTTTTTCCGGAGGCGCTTTTTCGCCCTGCGGTATCCGGGAGAAAAAAATATCGCCTGCAAGTTGCGATAAACATTCGGAATGTGTATATTTACCAAACGGTATGCACCGACAACACACAACCTTTAACTAAATTCTATTATGAGAAAATTCTTATTTTTTGCAGCATTCGCTGCCATGTTCCTCGTTGCATGTAAAGGAACGGAGACACCGCAGGAACAGCCTTCCTTAAAAGTAAATCCTTTGGCTCTGGAATTTGCCGCGAGCGGTAATGCGAGTCAAACTCTCACCGTGGAAGCCGTCGCCGTGGAGTGGACGCACGAGGTGTCCGGCGCTGCGAAGGAGTGGCTGACCGTTTCCAAGACCGATGCGGAAACGCTTACCGTGACCGTGAGCGACAACGAGACTGCCGAAAAGAGGAGCGGTACCGTCACCGTTTCGGCTACAGACCATCCGGAAATGAAGCCGATAGGCGTCACGGTTTCGCAGGAGGCCGGCGAGGTGACGGAGTATTCGATTTCGGTGAATCCCGTATCGCTCGAATTCGAGGCCGACAGCACCGAACCGCAGGAGGTTACGGTGACTGCCGTGGGTGAGGGGCTGACGTGGACGGCCGCCGCCGAGCAGGGGGCCTCGTGGCTTCATGTCGAGGCATCGGGCGATAAAATCTCCGTGACGGTGGATGCCTACGAGGATACGGAACTCCAGCGTGCCGCGAACATTATCGTCACTCCCGACCGGGAGGGTGTTGCGGCCAAGAGCGTAAGGGTGACCCAGCAGCCTGCCGAAGAGGTGCCTTCGCTGACGGTCTCTCCTACCGATGCCATGGAGTTCGCCTACAACGAGACTGCCAGCAGGATGCTGCGGGTGACAGCGGTGGCATGTACCTGGGTTGCCGAGGCGAAAGATGCCGAGGGCAATCCGGCCGAATGGATAGAACTGAGCGTCTCCAGGCTGCCCGAGGAGCTTTCGGGTAACGTCGTCGTGAGGGTACAGCCCAACTCCAGTCTGGAGGCGCGTTCGGGCGAGGTGGTCATCCGTACCAATACGGAGGGCATCGAGCCCATTACGATAGCCGTAACCCAGGGCCCCGGCAAAGAGTTCCTCTCCAGCCTGACCGACCACGTGACGCTGGAGGATATGAATCCGGCCGGCGGTTTCTACTATTATCTCTCGCCGGCTCAGAAATGGGATACCTCCACTCAGGCATCCAGTTGGCAATGCGAGCTGTGGGGTGCCGGGCTCACGCGTACGTTGGACGGCGGCACGTACGTCTATTCCGGAACGGGCGACGTACTCAAACTCGCTTTTTATACCTCCCGCATCAATTACAACGACGACGAACTCTTTTATATTCCGGACGGCGTGTATGATGTGCAGTGGTACGACTACTTTCCCAGCAAGGAGCAGTGGGTGCCTTTCACCGTCGTACAGGGAAGAGAGGCGAATAACCTGACCATCCGTATCTCGCATTCGTGGTACGTACATATCGAAGACGGGGAGATTACCGAGTCGGCCCCGATTTGGGAGGGTACCATGAATGTTGCCCTCGGCGCGGACGACACCTATACGATAGAGATGAACTTCAAGGACGATGCGGGATGGGATATCACCGGAACTGTCGTGTCCAAGGTCACCGAATCGAATGTCAATTTCTGGGAGAATCCGGCTCCGGAACCTGAAGAACCCGAGGAACCGGAAGACCCGGACCCCGGTTTCGGACAGTAATTTTACCCTGCGGCCCGGCCGGCGGTTGTTGCGTCCGGGGCGTGAGACAGCAGCGGTGCGTATCGTCGGGCATCCCCTTGCGGGATGCCTGTTTTTATGTCGGAACGGAGCGGCCTCCGGGCGTATGCCCGGTTCATGTCCGGTCGTTCGCCGTTCGGTGCCGGACATGCTTTCGGGTATTGCCGGATTCGTTCGCGGCCGTTTCGGACGCGCCGCCGGGATGGCTGTCGGCTGTGCCGGGTATCGTGACTGCCGGAAATCCGGCCGGCGGCCTCTTTTCGGCGGCGGCCGGCGGATTGGGTGCGGAACGCTTTTTTCAGACGCTTTCCGGCCGATGTGTGAAATCTACGCAGTCCGTGCTCTTTTCGGCCCGTCGGACGCCTGGTTCTGTAAGAAAATGGGGCTGCCGATTGCAAGAGTTTGTAAAATAATATATTTTTGTATCGAAGATATACGTTATATAGTGACGTATTTTAAACCCTTAATTGCAAACCTTATGAAAAAAATCGTTTCATTGGTTGCCGCAGCGTGCGCATTGGCGTTCGTGGCGTGCGACAAACCGACAGAGAGCGAACCAACACTGACGGTCGGTTCGACATCCCTGACGTTCGAAGCGGTCGGCAGTCCCGCACAGAACGTTGGGGTGACCTCCAATGTCGAGTGGAAATGTACCGTGGCGGAATCGGCGGCGGCATGGCTTACGGCCGTGAAGACGGATTCGGGCGACGGCATCACCGTCTCCGTGACGGACAACGGCCCCGAGCAGCGTGTGGGCAAGATAACCGTCGAGGCCGTTTCGGCGAAGGTCAAGGCGAAGGAGATAACCGTGACGCAGAAGGCCGGCGAGGCCGTGGCAGTGGAGTTCACCCTGACGCCCGACAAACTGGAATTCGTGGGTGAGAGCGCTCCCGCACAGGAGGTGACCGTCGTTCTGGACGGCGAAGGAATGACCTGGAAGGCAGCACCCGAGGCGGACGGTACCTGGGCTCATGTGGAGGCCGGCGACGGCAAGTTTACCGTGACGGTGGACGACAACCCCTCCACTTCGCCGCGTGCTACCCGCATCGTGGTGACGCCGAGCGACGAATCGGTGGCCGCCAAGAGTGTGACCGTAACCCAGAACGGCAAGGAAATCAAGCCTTCGCTGAGCGTTACGATGGACCCGCTGGAGTGTTCGTTCCGCTATAACGATATCAGCGTGTACCGGTGCAACGTAGAGGCCGTACTGACCGACTGGACGGCCGGAACGTCGGACGGAGCCGGCAATCTGGTGCCGTGGATTAACCTCACCGTAGTCAATAACGACGACGCTTATATCGGCATCGGGGTAGATGCGAACGACGAACCGGGTGCCCCGGAGCGTACGGGGTATGTGGTCATCACGCCGACGGCCGAGGAACTCGAACCGATTACCATCACGGTGAAACAGGGCGGTCCGACCCTCTCGACGCTGACCGGGCCGGTCGAGATTACGGATATGACGAATGTGATTTGCAACGTGGATTTCTTCCCGAATACTCCCGAGGCAGACGGCGGAGATACCCGTCTTTCCGCGACGTGGGATATGTATATCTGGGGGACGGGACTCGAATACGACACTTCGGGATGGCCCTATGTGTACCGGGGAAGCGGCAACAGACTCAAGCTCTCCGTTTACTCGACGAAGATACCGCACAACGACGATAACGAATATTATCTGCCCGACGGCGAATATACGGTTGTAAGGAACAGCGACAACCAGCCGAATACCATTACGTACGGTCAGGACAATCTCGGTGTCGTAGACCCGATTTTCCCGATGGGAAGCTGGTATTTCGATACGCAGAACGATGCGGCGGTCGCACAGGCTCCGCTGGCAGGCGGCAAGATGACGGTACAGCGGAACGGTGAGGTGTACACGCTGACTTTCGACTTCACGGATGATGCCGGAAACGCCATCACGGGTACCTGCACCGCAACGTTCAATATGACCGTTACCTATAATCCGCCCGAACCTCCTCTGGGAGGCGGCGGTGAGGATGACGGCGGTGTGGTATAGCGCCGCTCCGCTCTTTGCCCGCCGCGGTGCGCGTCGTGCGTACCCGGCCGGAAAGGAACGCCGGATTTTCAGGGGAGAGGCTCTGCGAGCTTTTCCCCTGATTTTTCTGCGGCCGCCGGTCCTGTCCGATTGCGGCGGTTTGTCCCGGAAGGGGCGGGCCGCGGTGCGTTGCGGTTCCCGGCAGACACCCGTTCCGGCGGCCTTGCCGGTGGAATCCGTACCGGTTACCGTATCGGCTGGAACGATATTTTGTGGGATTCGTCGTATCGGATGATAGCGTATAGCCAAAAAATTATATATTTGCAGGCAGTAACGGTCGTCTGCATCCGTACGGAAGCGGCGCAGGAAGCTATTCTGCGGCCTGCGTCATACTAAACCGGCTTTCGGCCGCGTTAGTATTGTGAAGGCCGCCGTACCGTTTAAGGTCTTGCCGGACTGTGTTTTAAAGAAAAAAAGCGGGAGGAACGGCGGGAACGGGGATTCGCAGCCGCCGGAAATTAATGCGGTGCAGCGAATGATTTGCACCGACAAAATTGGGATTTTAAAAAAATGTAAATATATTTGTAATGTGAAGGAGGAGCCGGACAGCGTCGGGGTTCTCCGTGTTGCGGAACAAGTGAATTGAATTAACCCTTTTATAAACGGAAATACATGAAGTGTTTTTCCTAAAACAACTAAATATTCAAAGACAGATGAAAAAACTATTGATTCAACCGTGTGTTTTGATGGTCGCTTCCCTGGGTCTGCTGCTTACCGCGTGTGGCGGTGACGAGCAAGCAGGAGGCGTAACAGTTATCGGCGAACCGACCGTGTCTATCGAATTCGTAGGTACTCCGGGCGTTTCCGACGTAACCGTTAAGTTCGTGCCTACCGAAGAGACTGCCAAGTTCAACTACGCTATCGGCTCGGAGCAGGACCGCGAGAACTTCGAGAACGGTGACATCGTAGGTATGCAGACCGAAACGAGCAACCAGGAGATTACTCACACCTGGAAAGACCTGGAGGCCGGCGAATATTATGTCGTATATGCGATGGCTTATGACGAAGACGGCGCAGCCGGTCCCGTGAGCGCTCACGGTTTCAAGACGGCTTCTTCCGATTTCGTTGTGGAAACCTACTATATAGGCGATAACAGCGCAGCGTTCCGTATCACCAATACGAACGACTACTACACCTACAAGTATGCGCTCGGTACAGCAGCCGACAAGGAGGCTTTCCTGAACGACGAACTGGCAAGCATCAAGACGCAGTCGGAGGTATTCGACTGGGCCGAGAACTATTTCGACCTTGAGCCCGCTACCGAGTATGTATTCTACTGCGTCGGTCAGGACCGCAGCGGCCGCGATACCCAGCTCTTCGAAATTCCGTTCACCACCTATGCAGAGGGCAGCGACGAGATACCGAACTTCGTATATACGGAGGGTGCCAAGGACTTCTACATGCAGAACTATACCGTAACTCCCAACGCGCTCTGCAAGCAGCTCGTTCTTTATCAGCACCGAAGGCGCTGCGGACGGAACGATGTTCGGCGTGAACAACTGGAAGGGTCTGACGCTCGACATGTTCGATGCTTGGAAGGACATCAACATCGGTGCCGGAGTGGCCGGGACGTATATCACGTCCGCTACCAATGAGGTGCTGGAGGCAGCAGCCACTACTACCGACCTCGAACTCGAGAATCCGCTGGATGTTTATGTAATAGCTTACGACGAAATGTACAAGCCGTTCCTCGTGAAGAAGTACGCCAACTCCACGCCGGCATTCAACGCGAATGCAGCGCTGCCCGATGCAAGCGACTTCACCATCACGGTGACCGACGTGACGATGGAAGGCTTTAACATCGCTATCAACTACACTTCGGATAACACGAGGGCTTACTTCTACGATATCATCAGCGGCGACTATTGGGACAACCAGATAGAGCATGATATGGCTGCCCTGAAGAACGAGATGATTACGACCTATCTGAGCCTCGGATGGTGCTATAATAGGAAATCGATTGAGAACAACTATGTAATCGACCCGTCGATTCCCGATTTCGTAGCGGGTGCCAAGTTCTACATCGGTGTGCTGGCCATGAACGAGAACGGCCCGATAGAGGGCGGTTGGGCAGAGGAAGTTGCTCTGAGCGAACCGTTCTATCTCCCGGAATAATCCGAACAGGTATTGCATGAATCACGGGGCCGCTGTCAGCGGCCCCGTTTTTTCGTATGCTATGGTTGCCGCCGTGCCCGACACTTTATCCTTCCTTGCATACTATTCGGAGCGGTCACACCGTTTTATTTATACAAACCGCATTCGGATAAATATATAATATTGGTGGGTGTGTTATAAATATCTATTCATGTAAAAACCGTGCAATACTTCGCTAAAAATATTCTTATTCGGGCATAAGTGTTTTTAAATATTATTTTTTCTTATTACATTTGCGCCGTTCCTCTCCGTGAAGAGGCATCAGGTTAGAGCAGCAATTCCATTACACTAATATCAGACTATGAAAAACATCTTATCGAAAACAGTTTTGGCGCTTGGCATTACGGCCATGGTCATGGCAGGATGTACGGAGAACGGAACTTCCGAAAAACAGTACGTATATCTGAGCGATGCAGCATGTACTTTCCAGAGCGCTGGCAACGAACCTTTTACTATTACGGTAGAAACCTCTCCGGCGGAGTGGACGGTTACGCCCGGTGCCTC
>ERZ827440.3417-NODE-3417-length-12010-cov-5.856127_pt1 | contig 12010 bp, 3 predicted proteins | sample MGYA00519774_ERZ827440 | MGnify/ENA primary metagenome ERZ827440 (study PRJEB31778, sample SAMEA3449302) | human gut metagenome | biome: human gut; feature: human-associated habitat; material: faeces | place: United Kingdom | collected 2010/2012 ... | reverse complement strand
GAACACAGAGCCGGGGAACCCCACGGATATGGAAACCAGCGGGCCTTCGCCCGTCCCAATAAAAGGCGATACGCGCCGACAACTGAATAGCTGCAGCAGGAAAGCATACTGCTTCCGGGGAAGCGCCGCGAGGATAGGAGCGCGCCAAGGGAGCTGAAAACGTGGTCTACGTCATCGGGCGGCGGGAGCACAGGAAACGATACTGTATCTGCGGTATGCAAGCATGTATTTAACGGCGAAACGCTGTTGAATAGAAGGAATCGGCGCGTCCATCTTCGCACGGGTGGGGAGCGCGAACGAAGTGCGGGCCGCGCAGCATCTCCCAACTGCGCAGGCACAGAGAGGAAGAAAACAGTATAAAGGAGAGCAAACACATGAAAACCAGAAAAATCGTAGCATTGCTTCTGGCGGTCGTCATGGTCTTTGCGATGAGCGCGAGCGCATTCGCAATCGACACCGGCGACACCTACAGCTCCTACACCTTCGATGACCTCAAGCTGAAGGTGCAGGTATCGATGGCCACGGAGGGCCTGACCATCTCCGGCAACGGACGTTCGGCAACAATTGCTGCCGACACGGGCCGCGACATCCCGCAGGCGTTCTCGCTGATCCTCAGCGACTCGACCGGCAAGGACTTTGTCCAGTCCGAGTACACCATCACCACCACGCGCGCCGCGATCTTTGACTTCGACAACAGCGGCACGCAGGACGCGAAGTACGGTTACGGCGTTGTGGAGCTGTACGGCGACCTGACCGAGATCACGATCAAGCGTTCCGGTTATAGCGGCCAGTGCATGATCAACGTCCCGACCCCGACCGCGCAGAGAGCAGGCACCGGTCTTGTGGCGTTCCTGCCTGCGGCTGGTCAGTTTGTGAACGAAGGCGCGAACAGCTCCGGCTGGGGCGGCGCGTTCACGAAAAAGAACGCCAACACGCTCAAGGGTATCGTGGAAGGCTATGTCAGCACCGGCGTTTCCCTCGGTTCATTCGGCGGCTATGTCGTGATGGACTTCGGCGAGCCCGCAAAGGATGCAACCGGTAAGGTCACCGGCGGTATCTTCAATGATGCGGCCAACGCATACGGCGTAGACTTCACGCTCTACGGCAACGCCATGGGCACATGGGCCGAACCGGGCTGCGTGCAGGTCTCTCAGGATGGCTCGACGTGGTACACACTTGCCGGCAGCCTGCATTATCAGACCCCGACCTATGCGGTCGCCGCAGATGAAACGGTGAAGGACGAAGACGGCAATGTGCTGCCCGGCTATAAGACCGTTACCGTCTCCAAGTCCGGCGCGATCTGGAACTATTCTGTCACATACGAAAACCCGGTTCCTGACGACGATTCGCTTGCAACTGGCGAGTCTGGCACGACGGGCAAGAACGTTGTGTATAGCTACACCGGCCTTTCTGAGAACGGCAAGGGCCGCGTGCTGTTCAACAACTGGCACCGCCACAACTACTTCCCGCTGCTCAACAACTATTTTGTTGGCGTGAATCAGCATGCAGCGCTGGATGGCATTGTCAACACCATCTCTCCGCTCGCGCTGGGCGACTACGCTTCCTACACGCCGAAGGCCAGCAGCACGGTCGGTGCGAAGCTGACGATGAGCGGCGTTCGCCTGATGCCGGCCAGCAACTCCACAGCCCCGGACACCTTCCTGTTCGGCTATGTGGACTGCCATCCGAACGGCACACTTTCGACGGTTCAGGTCAACCCGTACACCACGGGCCGTACCAGCAACGACAACAGCAACGGCGACCCGATGGATCTGTCGTGGGCGGTTGATGAAAATGGTACGCCGGTTGAGCTTGACAGCGTCCGGTATGTCCGTGTTTATACCGGCGTGATGCAAATGAACGGTATGATGGGTGAAAGCTCCACTGAGGTTCTTGGCTCCCACCGTGCAACGTTGAAAGGAACCGGTAAGGGTGCAGTTCCGACTATTGCAGTCAATGGCACAAACGTTGTACTGAGCGACGGAGATCACGCCAATACCTGCGACTATACAGTTTCGGGTGATCAGGCGACGATTTCCGTATCTGGTGGCACCTATGTCTACATCAATGGCGTTGCAAGTACTTCCACAACAGTTGATGTTTCGGACGGAGAAGCGCATCTGGTACAGGTTATCTCTCAGACTGGCACAGCATCTCCCTATATCGTTGTGCTGAACTTGCAGAAAGGTTAAACGAACGATAGATCATAGTGGGGCTTTTGCCCCACTATGATCACATTTTGAATATGGATAAGAATTCAAGAATAAGAATCGCATCATTCGTGTTGGTTCTAGCACTCCTTGTAGCAATTCTACCGACAATTGTCTATGCCGCTTCAACGCCAGAGCAAATAAATGGTGTGTATCAAATCAAAAGTGCAAACGATTTGACCGCGTTTCGAGATCTTACGAATAAGGCTGCCGGAAAAAACGCCTCAGCTGTTTTATGCAATGATATTGACATGAGTACGGTTACCAATTGGAAGACTCCAATCGGTAACTCGCTTGCGTATGAAGGTGTTTTTGATGGAAACGGATATTCTATCAAGAATTTGAAGTATAAGCCTACTCAACAAGCCAATCAGGGACGTGCACTATTTGGAAAAATAAGCAAAAAGGCCATTATAAGAAACTTGGGTATCTCTGGCGCAAAAATCACAGCAACAAGCCCCCAAGCTGACTCGAACATAGCTGTGTTAGCTGGTAATAACAGCGGTTATATTTATAACTGCTATGTTATAGACAGTGAAGTCAGTGTTAAAACAAAAAGTGCCCCGAATATTGGAGTACTTTGTAGCGTCAACAACGGAAAAATTGAAAATTGCTACTGCATTAACAGCACAATAAAAGATGCAAGCACAAAAACAACAAGTGGTGTTTATGGCGGTATTGCCGGTGCGAATACTGGAACAGTAAAGAACTCTTACGCAGTTAGTATCACTTTTTCAATTTACGCAAAGAATACAATTACTCCGCACCCCATTTCTTTTTCAAACACAGAAAATGTGTACTATTCAAAAGCCACTGGCGATGCAAGAATATATACGGGCGGCACTGAAAAAGACGATGCATGGTTCAAAAGCGATGCCGCAGTAGATGCTCTTGGCAAAGAATATTTTGCGAAAGATAGTGCAAATAAGAACAACGGCTATCCTGTTCTCACTTTCAAAAATATTTCTGTTGGTGGCGGCGATAAAACTGCGCTTGGAGAAGCACTGGAAGTTTTTCCAACAGAAGGCTATTACACAACAAATGACCGCTATAACGGCGTTTCTACCAGCGTAAATGGCTTTTGGAACGATATGCAGAAGCTCGCCAGTCCTGCGCGTACAGTATACGGAAAAGAAAATGCAACAGCCGATGAAATAGAGAAAGCCATAAAAAAACTTCAGGATTCGGCTGATGAAATTAAAGCGGCGATTGCAAATCTGATTCCGGATACCTGCGCCAACACGACGCTGCTCTATGAGGCAACGCAGGACGCAAAGAGATACGTCAGCAGCAGCTACACCCCTGCGACGTGGGCTGTGTTCAGCAAGGCGAAGGACGAAGCGGATGTGCTGATGGACAGCATGTTCGAAGCTGGTGAACCGACGAACGCCAATAAGCCTTCTGCAAATAAAGAAATTCAGGAGAAGGCAGCGAGTTTGCGCAGCGCCATGGAGGCGCTGGACCCGCGCATCGGCAAAAGCTCTCTTGCGCAGGCGGAGCTGGTTCACGACGGTATCGAGTATCTGGCGAAAAAATTTGACCCGGATACGCTGACCGGTTATACAAAGGACAGCCTGAACGCGCTGCGCGAAGCGCGTGATGCTGCGCTGAAAGCCAACAGCGCCTATCAGTCCTATTACGGCATCGGGCGGAAGCAGCTCAACGAATTGACCAGTCTATTCAAGGAGCTGCGATATGCCTGCTATGGACTGAAGACCGAGGCCGGAACGATCACCGTGCATCTTTCTATCGTGGACGCGACGAGTGTGTACCACGGTTATCACTGGTCGGAAAATTTCTCGAATACTGAGGATCTGACGCTGGACGCCAACACCAGTATTCAGACGGTCATGACAGAGAAGGGATTCCGCAACACATTTGACGTGGCGAATCAGCTCATGATCTATCTGAACGGCGATCTGTATTTCCAAGTGAACGACAGCTCCTCTTATTGTGACCGTACGAACCTCGACCGGCTCAAGCTGCACGACGGCGACCACCTGACGCTGGTGTGGACGCAGCCGAAGCAGATCCAGAACTCCAGTCAGGACGGCGGCACCTACGCCGCGCTGCTGACCGATGTAAAGGACACCTTCCGCTACACCACGATCACGACAGATTCGCTTGAGGTCGAGGCGGGCAAGCCCTTTACGATCACCGTCACGGCAGACGGCGCGATGCCCGGCTTCCGCACTGGCACGCAGACGCCCGTTTCCGGCGCAAAGGTCTACCGCAGCGAAGCGGGAGAAACCACGGCGAACGTGGCTGGCAACCCTGTCAGCACGGACACCTACGCGGTCACGGACGAAAACGGCAATGCGGAGCTGACGCTCTACTATGAGGGCTATACGCTCATCAATGCCTTCCTCATGGACGAGGATGGGCACATGACGCTCGGCCCGTCGATCATGGTTCACGTCAAGAAGGCGGACGATCTTTCCGCGCTCAAGCAGCAGCTCCGGAAAGAGCTTGACGAAGTCTACAATGACGAGAACTACCCGGAAAGCATCTTCACAAGCGAAAACTGGCAGAAGCTGCAAAAGGCGTATGAAGACGGCGTGAAGGGCATCGACGAAGCAGAAAACGCCGGCGACGCCAGCACCGCACAGGTGACGGCTGTTCAGGAGATCAAGCGTTTGCAGGCAAACGCGGATGCCGGAAACAGCAGCAACCTGACACAGTTCCGCAGACTGCTTTCGGAGCTGCCCGAAGATGTTTCCAAGCTGGACGAGAGTGCAGCGGGGAAGATCAAGCAGCTGAAAGAAGCCTATGCGGCCATGACCAAGTATCAGCAGGATGAGCTGACCAGCAAGGAAAAGGCCCGCTATGAGGCGATCATCAACGCGAAGCTCGGACCCGCAGTGCCCTATCAGATGCAGTTTGTGCAGAAGTTCGCGGATGGCGTTCCGAAGGAAGCACAGACAGCGATCCTTGATATGATCGACTATCTGAAGGAGCACACGCCGAAGGAGGACACGTATGACCTAAGCGGCGGCAATCAGCTCGCAGGGCTGTTCACGTTTAACGCACCGACGACGGTAAACTATGGTTATGCGTTTACCGACCTGAACGGAACAGCAACGGCATTGACAGAGGATATTTACGCCTGTGTCAGCCCGGAATACGCCGCGTATCTGCTTTGCCGTGATGCAGCCATTCAGGCAGGCAAGACGGACGGCCCCGGTGAGATTAAAGGCACCGGCTGGACGATCTCCGACGCAAGCACACAGATGGATGTGCCAGATCCGACCAAGAGCAACACAACGCAGTTGCTCGGCAAACTGACCTTCACCGTGGGTGAAACGCAGTACGAGATCCGCAGCATTGAGGTCACCGGACTTGACACCGCGGCCACCAATGCAAGCCTGCGCTTCTATGACACGAGCACTTATAAAGGCCGAGACGTTACCCAGTGTAATCAGGTCGTTCCGGATGCGTTCCTGCGCTTCACGATGCCGTTCGACAATGTGACCATTACCGTCACATGGGGACCGGCTGGCGGCACAGACAGCGAGTTGACAGCGGCAAGAACCAAGGCCCTTGCAATGCTCGATGCCGAGTATGCCAAGTATGCCGACATTACGGATGAGGCTAAGAGAACGAAGATCGATCAGGCGTATGAAGCCGGTAAGGCCGATATCGTAAAAGCCGCAACGGTTGACGGTATCAACGAGGCTCGTGCAAAAGCGATCCGTGCTCTCGCAGCGGCTGCGGCTGATACGGACAATTCGTTGTATCAGACAATCAGTGGCTGGGGCGAAGGCAGCGGCTTTAATGCCGGCCGCTGCGTTGGCTATGTAGATGTCATCATGGAGAATACTACCTGCGATGGCTCGAACCTTACAGGTGAGAACAAGACCGCAGCAGAGTATTTCTACAATGGCGGAAAACCGTTTGTGAATAAGACGCACTATCCCATTGGTGAGAATGACAACATGATGACTGTTATTCTCCGCGTATTGAAGGAAAACCAGTTCACTTGGGAAGGTACGGGCAGCACAGACATCTATAAAATCACATATCTTGCATCGATCACGGGTTCGGACGGCGCGGGTAATTCTTACACGCTTGCGCAGTTCACCGGCGGCAACGAATCCGGCTGGATGGGTACGCTGAACGACTTCTTTGTTAACCGCTCCTTCAGCGAGTTTACAGTTGAGGACGGAAAGCTGGCAGACGGCGATGTGATCCGTGTTATGTATACCACTGAAGGTCTTGGTAAGGACCTCGGCGGTACATGGGGCAATTCGAACACGACGTTGAAATCCCTTGAGGTTGAGGGCGGCAATCTGACAAGTGCGTTCGCCTCCGGCGTTCCCGGCGGCAGCTATGATTACACGCTGGCCATCGACGGCGACAGTGCCAATATCACCTTGACGCCGACCGCCGCGAACAAGAACTACCTTGTTCGAACGTATCTCAACGTCAAGGACACCGGCGCAGCAGAAGGTTCGGCCCTCTACAAGAGAACGGAATCCATCCCTGTTACGGCGGGCGACGTGATCTACGTCGGCTGCGGCGAACTGGCATGGCCCAGCATGAACAATCAGGGGACAGAGGCCCGAGATTACACTGGTACATGGTACGCGCTGCATGTTATCAGCCGCACCGGCAGCGGTTCCGAGGTGAACAACCAGATCACAGCCCTTCCCGCTGAGGATTCCCTGTCCTATGACAACCGGAATCTCTATCGCGACCAGATCGAAGATGCCAAGCACAATCTGGACAATCTCAATCCTGCGGCGGCAAATAACATTGCGGTGGAGAATCAGGAGAAGCTGGATGCGCTGCTGGCCAAGCTGGACGCCTATGATGCGCTGGATGAACTGAAAGCGGAGCTTCAGGGCATGACGCTTCCTGCAATCGGTCGTATGACGGATCAGGCAAAGATGGAAAAGCTGCTGAACGCTTACAACAATGCTGCAAATTCGGAGGAACTCAGGCAGTATCTGACGGATGCCGAAAAGAATAAGGCAGATGCGATCAAGGCAAGACTTGATACCCTTGCTGCGGAGAAGGTGATCAGCGCCATCGACGCCATCGGCCCGGTCACGAAAGACAGCGGTGCGGCGATCAAGGCAGCGAGAGATGCTTATAACGAACTGACCGACGCACAGAAAAAGCTCGTCACGAACTACGACAAGCTCACTGCCGCCGAAGCCCGTTGGTCTGAGCTGAACCCCATCCCGGCAGGCACCCCGGCGCAGCTCCCGCAGAACCCGAACGCAGGCGCAACGCTCCCGTTTACGGACGTTTCGGCCAATAACTGGTATTATTCCGGCGTCAAGTTCGCGTATGAGAAGGGCCTCATGAATGGTACGGGTAATGGGACGTTCTCTCCGAACGCGGACACGACCCGCGGCATGATCGTCACGATGCTCGCCCGTCTCGAAGGTGTTTCGACCTCCGGAACCCCGTGGTACGCCGCGGGCCAGAAGTGGGCCATGGATGCTGGCATTTCGGACGGCACGAACATGACCGGGGCCATCACGCGCGAGCAGCTGGCGGCCATCCTGTTCCGCTACGCGAAACAGAAGGGCTACGACGTGAGCAAGTCCGCCGATCTGAACGGCTTCGCGGATGCGAACACAGTCAGCACTTACGCCGCCGACGCCATGCGCTGGGCAGTTGCAAGCGGCCTCATTCAGGGTTCCAACAGCAAGCTGAACCCGAAGGCCACGGCCAGCCGCGCACAGGTCGCGACCATCCTCATGCGCTTTATGGAGCTCTACGCAAAATAAGATGAAACTACGATATTCAAAACCGAATATCGCCTGACCACCCCAAAGCTGGGCGGTTCCCCGCGTGAAAACGCGGGGAACCGTGCGGCTTATTCGTGCGTTTAAGACCACTTCTTAAAAATACGAATAAACCGCACAAATCTTCCATATTTAAGAGGAATTCGTATATATGAATCAGTTTTTTGAGAAATATCCGTGGCTGAAATCAGTCGGCTGCGGGATACTTGTCCTCGCGCTCGTGCTGAGCATCTGCCTGCCGCTCATGGGCATGCGGTCAGCCGAGCCGGACAATCCCATTTTGCAAGCCGAACCCCAAGAAATTACTGTTCTCCAAGCGGGCAAGGCCCCCGGCGGCGCTGGCTCCGGCGACGGCGCGGAGACCTCCGGCTCTGGTACGAATGGCGACACCGAAAGCGACCTCACCGGCGACGTGGAGCAGCCAGACCCCGAAGAAACCAACACCGAATCCGGTCAAGATAGCGAATCCAATACAGTTCCGCAAGACCAGCCCAGCCAGCCGGATTATTCCGAGGCCGACATTGGCACAAACACCGACTCCAATCAGGGCAATGACGGCGAAGAAGCGGGCGAAACCGGCGAATCCGACGAAGATCTGCCCCTCGCGCCGCTCGACCTCGGCGCGGCCCTGACGTGGTACAAATATGGCTCAGAGGCGACTTCCATCGTCTGCGCCCCCGGCCAGTCTGTCGGCAAGCGTGTTCTGCTCGCGCAGCTGGACAACGGATCCCTGCCCTACAGCCTCGACCTCACCGGCCTTGACGCACAGGACGCCGTCATCACCGGCGCGTTTTTTGCTTCCGGCAACGCCGTTCCAGTCCAGATCGACCCCCGCGGTGCTGTGCCCATGTCCCTGCCCGACGGCACGGAATACCAGAACTACGTCTTCATCGTGCAGGCCACGGCCACGCAGAAAAACCAGAAGGGCGAGACCGTCAAAACCGACGTCCAGTTCACCTTCATTCTGCGCTTGGAGTCCGGCATTGACTTGGATTTGCAGCTCAACTGGCAGACACTGACCGCCCCGGCCCAAGCGACGTGCAGCGCCAACGGTTCCGTCTCCCGCACCATCAAGGGCGACACGATCCAAGACGGCCTTTTCCAGTACGATTTCAGCTTCCTCGGTGAAAGCGCCCGCGAGGCCGAATTTGTCAGCGCGGACTATCGCGCCACAGATGGCGAGACCGGAACCCTGACACAAACCGGAACCCTCCAAATGGCCTCAGCGGACGGGCAGGACAGCGAAACATATTTCATCACGGTCACAGCCCGCGTCTCTGGCCAGACGATCCGCTACAATTTCGTCCTGACATACGAAGACGGCCTCGACCTGCAATTACAATTCACTTGGTACAAGAAACCGGTTACAGCGCAGAATCTCCTCTGTGATGCAGACAAGCGCGTAAACCTCACGATTAAGCATAATCAGCTTGACAATGGGCTTTTGGATTATCGCTTTGCCCTCAAAGGTAAAAGTGCCTCTGATGCTCAAATTCTCTCTGCGACGATTGACGGCACGGCCCTGAACACGGAAAAGGGCAGCTATCAGCTTCAGTCCTCTGAGAGTGGCACAACGTACACCATCCTCGTTACAGCGGATGTCAATGGCAAACCGGTCACCTTCACCGTGACCCTCCGCTATCAGAGCGACGTTTCTTTGCAGATGTCCTACACGATCACAGAGGATGGCACGGCAAAGCCGTGCGTTCTGACGTGCGAAAACAGCAAAACCGTGAATGCCAATCCCATCTACGACGACCAACTGGCAGACGGCCTGCTGACCTACCAGTTTTCGATTCAGGGTGAGGATGCCGCGAACGTCACCGTTTCCTCTGTGAAATGCTACCAAACCGGCGGCGATGGCAACAGTCTGACGCTGACTGCGCCGGACGGCTCCATCACGCTCCTGCTCCGCGAGAAGAAAACGGGCAATAACCTTTTCACTGTGGCGGCCTCCTCCGCGGACGGAACAAACTATGAGTTTAAATTCAATCTCCCGTATAAGCATCGCGGCGATAAAGAGGTCAAGATCAAGATCAATCTGGACGATGACATGACTGTCACCAATGACACGGACGTCAATCTCAACGTGGAGGCGTGGACAGAGGACGAAGCGACCGGCCAGCGCACCTACATCCTCGCCAGCGGTACGGATACTGAGCTGACCGTCACGCTGGATGGCGAAACTGTTCGTTCCAGCGGCATGTCCGGCACAATCCAGCAGTATGTGCTGCGTCCCAAGAACCCGGAAACCGGAGACAAGCTCGTGCATACCCTCAAAATCTATGCCGAGGATGCCTATGGCAACTCCAATACATTGGAGATCAAGCTGAACGGTGAGCGTGTCCAGAAGGGCCAGAAGATTGGAGAGGCGCAGATCTACATTGACCTCAGTGTCGTGGGCCTCGGAACTTATGGCCCCGTCTCCTATGACGTGCTCGCGGACGAGCCGGTATCCTATGTTGTCCTCAAGGCCATTCTGGGCCGGGATATGGGCGAACCCTTCGGTACGGCAAAGACCAGCCTCGGCTGGGCCACCTGTGACTACTCCGGCACGACGCCGGAGACTGGTTTCTATCTGCGTGCGCTGGACGATGGCAACAACCTCGGGAATCGGGCGGAGGCGCTCTCCGGAGATTGGAGCAGCTATGGTGCTGACGCCGCGAGCGTCTATACCGCAATCGACCAATACTTCCAAGGCTCTGCGCATAAGGAAGAAAAGGCAGCCCTCTGGCGCTGCATCTACAATAATAAAATCCCGCTGACACCAGCCTCCGGCATCCTTGGCGAACAGGCGTTTACCATCTATTCTGGCTGGCTGTATTCCATCGGCGGCGAGACCTTCTACCCCGGCACGTCCATGTCCAACTGGCGGCTGAAGGATCATGACACACTGGTGCTGCGCTATACGCTGGCCTGCGGCTGGGATGTCGGCGCGACGATGGGCAGCGAAGGCAAGGGCTCTGCCGGATACTGTGCTGGATGTACCAATGGGACATGGTGGGTCAATCACACCTTCCAAAAGCAGAAGGATGGAACCTATGCCTGCACTGCGTGCGGCCTGATACAGGATTGCCCGCACACCAACAGCCATTGGAAGGATCTTGGCAACGGTACCTGCATCCAGATCTGCGACGATGAAAACGGAAAAGAGATCGGCGCAGCAAAGGCCCATGAATTTGGCAGCTATACTGCAGACCCGGAAAACGAAAATCAGCATGTCCGCACCTGCAAGAACTGTGGCGCGAAGGAGATCGGCGAGCACCGCTGGCCGTCCACCACGGCACAGGCCAAATGCGAAGAGGACGTCACGCTGACATTGACCTGTGAAGACTGCGGCGCGACGAAAGAAGAAACCATCTCCGCCGCGGGACATGAGGCAGATCTCAGCAGTTGGCATAAGGACGAAAGCAGCCATTGGCATATCTGCGTCCGCTGCCAAAAGGAGTTGCCGGAGACGAAAGCCGCACACCAATATGCGCTGCTCTACGGCACATGGCGCTGCACGGATTGTTTTGCCAAGCACAGCGAAGCCTGTACCGGCGAGGTCAAGGCGACGTCCCTGAATGAAACCAGCCACCAATGGTCCTGCACCAGCTGTAATGCGGTGTCCGGCGTCGAAGAACATCACTTTGATGAAAGCGGCATCTGCACGGACTGTGGGCATACCAAAGCGCCCGACATCCCGGAGCACGACTGCGCGGCCAACGCCAGAGATTTCCACGACAACGGCGACGGCACGCACACCGGCACATGCAGCATCTGCGGCAAGTCCGTCACGCAAGCCCATGACACCCTCGGCCTCGGCGGTGGCTGCTCCGTCTGCGGCTACACCCCGCAGCCGATCGATCCAACTGTGCCTGTTGATCCCACAGAACCCACCGAACCTGAAACTCCCACCGACCAAGAAGGAGAACATACAGATGAATGAGAAAATCCAGAACATTTTGACGGAGATCGAATCCGTCATCGTCGGCAAGAACGAAAACGTCGAGAAGATCCTAATGGCCATTCTGGCCCAGGGCCACGTCCTCATGGAGG
>ERZ827440.3411-NODE-3411-length-12023-cov-9.764539_pt1 | contig 12023 bp, 8 predicted proteins | sample MGYA00519774_ERZ827440 | MGnify/ENA primary metagenome ERZ827440 (study PRJEB31778, sample SAMEA3449302) | human gut metagenome | biome: human gut; feature: human-associated habitat; material: faeces | place: United Kingdom | collected 2010/2012 ... | reverse complement strand
TCGCCTTCATCGGCCAGTTCGCCGAGACACCCCGGGACACCATCTTCACCACCGAGTATTCCATGCGTACCGGTATGGAGTCCGTTTACACCCTGCTGAACGTTGACCGCGGCGTGCCGGAGGTATGGGGCAGCAAGTACGATGTCCGGGAGCTGCTGCGCGCCTGCTACTACGCCATCGACAAGAAGCCCATCACCGATGTGAAGCTGTCCTTCATGGAGAAGCAGCTGCTGCACACTGTGATGAAGAAGGTCAAAGGAACAGACGTGGAGCTGCTGCTGAAAGAAAGCGGCCTGATCGAGTAAGATATCCCACAAACGCAAAAGGTGCTGCCGGTTGGCAGCACCTTTTTGCGTTATTTACAAATCGTTTATTTGACCCGCCTCCCTTTTTCTGATAGAATACTCCCCAAACACCATAAGGAGGAGATATTGATGGAAAAATTCATTCCCTACGAGAAGCTTTCCAAGAAGGAAAAGCGCAGTCGGGACTTATCCCGCCGGAACACATGGGGACAGCTGAACCCCGTTACCCGGAAACCTAAAAACAGCAAGGCATATTGCAGGAGCAAAGCCCGGAATTGGAAGCGTGACGCGCACGAACCAATTCCGGGCTGGTATTTTATTACCTGTCAAACCTCGTCGGTCTGGGAAGCCGCTGCCTCGGCCTGAATGTCGGGGAAATGGGACAGTACCGGTTCCTCCGGAATGCCCTTGATCTTACGGTTTACATAATTCTTCGTGATCTTCATGACCATGGGGCACAGAACCACCACGCCGATCAGGTTGGGCAGCATCATCAGGCCGTTGAAGGTGTCGGAGATGTCCCACGCCAGAGAGGACGTCATGACCGCGCCGGAAAGGATCATCACGACGAAGATCACCTTGTAGATTTTCGTGGCCTTTTCGCCGAACAGATATTCCACCGCCTTGGTGCCGTACTGCGACCAGCCGAGCACCGTGGTAAAGGCGAACAGCAGCATGGCCAGAGCCACAAATTTTTCGCCAAGGGGGCCAAAAACATTGCCGAAGGCACGGGCAACCAGCGTAGCATCGTCCACACCCGCCACGGCAAGGCCGGTCTCCAGATCGATATAGCCGGAAGACAGAACCACGATGGCGGTCATGGTGCAGACCACGAAGGTATCGAAGAACACCTCAAAGATGCCCCACATACCCTGAGCGACAGGCTCCTTGACGTTGGAGGAAGAATGCACCATGACGGAGGAGCCGAGACCCGCCTCATTGGAAAACACACCCCGCTTGCACCCTTGGGTAATGGCCTGCTGGATGGCGATACCCGCCGCGCCGCCCGCGACGGCCTTGCTGCCGAAAGCGAAGCGGAAAATCGCCGCGAACATGGCGCCGACGCTGCTGATATGGGTAAAGAACACGATCAGCGAGCCGATGATGTACAGTACCGCCATGAACGGCACGACCCGCTCGGCGACAGTGGCAATGCGCTGCAGGCCGCCGATGACGATCAGCGCCGCGAGGATCATCAGCACAATGCCGCAGGCCAGAGAAACCACGCTCATGCCGCCCACGGTAGCAGTCACGCCGCCGAAGAACGCGGATTTCATATTCAGGACGATCTTATTGATCTGCCCCATATTGCCGATGCCGAAGGATGCCAGAATGGCAAAAATGGAGAACAGAACCGCAAGGACGCTGCCGATGGTCTTGCAGTGCTTCCTGCCGCCCAGACCGTCTTTCAGATAGTACATCGCACCTCCCGACCACTCGCCCTGACTGTTGCGGCGGCGGTAGTAGATGCCCAGCACATTTTCGGAGAAATTGGTCATCATCCCAAAAAAGGCCGCAACCCACATCCAGAACACCGCGCCGGGGCCGCCGATGACAATGGCTGCCGACACGCCGGCGATATTGCCGGTGCCGATGGTGGCGGCGAGGGCCGTACACAGCGCCTGAAACTGGGAAATGGTCTTTTTGTCCGTTTTCGCGTGGACACCGCTGTCCCTGCGGAACATGCCGCCGATGGTCTGCTGCCACCAGTGGCCAATGTGGGAGATCTGGAACCACTTCGTGCAGCAGGTCATCAGAATACCCGTGCCGATCAGCAGGACCAGACCGATCTTCACCCAGATAAAGGCGTTGATCTTGTCATTGATCTCGGCGAGTGTGGTCAGAAAATTCTCCATACGTATCCTCTCTTTCCGGCTTCGCGTTCTTTGCAAAGCCAACAAAAAATAAAGACAGACTGCGCAAAACGCGCAATCTGTCCAAAAAAACAAACATTTCCCCTACGGACGGTATGGAAATCACTTTGTCCTTTTGCCTGAGAGATTGACGCGCAATGCGTTTTGCCCCTTCGGCACTCAATTCAATGAGCTTCTCCAAAGTTCTATCAGCTTACAGTCCTCATCCAAGCTGGACACCTGAGAGTGTTACTCCTTCGGTTGCGGCAAGCCGCATTTCCTGCAAGCGTCATATAGATGTTGATAATTATACTATGCTCTCCCCAAAATGCAAGTGCAAATCGGGAAAAATGCATTTTTTGTCACTTCTCCCAACTCAGAACCTTTTCCCGCAGGCCGTCCACGTCCAGAACGCCAAAAGCAAAGCCCTTTTTCACCAGCTCCTCCGGCAAATATTCGTCGTACTTGTCAAAAAGAGGCAGCTCCTTGGGATACACCAGCTCCATGGGGTCGATGGGCTTGCGGATCTCTTCGGCCAGCACCCGGAAAAAAGCGGATTCGTCGGCCTTCATGGTGAACTGAATAAAAAACGGGCGGGCGGAATCCAGATTCCGCAGGCCGAGGCGGTCGGCGCATTTGATTTTCAGGAACCGCTCCATGGTCAGGAAGGTGTACGTCCCTACCCATGGAAGCAGGCACCACATGTTGCCGCCCAGATTGATGAGCGGCTTTTCCGCCGCGCCGGAGTGGGCGGCGGTGAAGCGGGCCTGCTCCAGCCGCGCCACCGCGTTTTTCATCAGATAGGGGTACTGCCTGTCCTCCTGAAGCACCCGGCGCATTCTTGTGAGAATTTTGGTGTGCAGGTCGCCGGGGCACTGGCCGAAATAGGCGGGGACGCTGCCCTTCACCTGCCGGCAGTAGATCAGGCGGCGCTTGTGGTCCACGTCCAGCACCTGCCAGACATGTCCCGCAATGGCCAGCTTCTCCCCCACGGGAGGCGGCGAAACCACCGTCCCCAGCTCCTGAGACTCGCTGCGGACGGTGTATTCCTCACTTTCCTGAAACACGCCGTAGAACTTGAAGGAGTTGATGACCCGCTCCCCCGCCAGTCCCACAATCAGACCGCCCTGCTCCGTCTGCTGAATGTGGTCCGTGGCGATGAGATGCCGGAGCAGCACCCGGTAGTCCTCCTGCGTGATCCTGTGGAAGTAATGCAGCCGCAGCACCCGGTCGGCCAGCGCCCGTGGGGACAGCTCGCCGCAGGAAGCCAGTGTGGACATTGTTTGATGGTACAGGAGACTGAACGGCAGTCTGTCCAGCCGGGGCGGCTCCACCCAGCGTTCTTCCAGATACAGCTGCACCAGGGCAATGCCCTGCAATAGCTTCCAGGGAATGGTGGTTGGCAGCATGGCCCGCACCTCCGGCTCGTCCTCCCGGATGACGAACCACATTTCCGGCGGAAGCTCCCGCCGGCCGGTGCGTCCCATGCGCTGCAAGAACGAAGATACCGTCCATGGCGCGTCGATCTGAAACGCCCGCTCCAACCGGCCGATGTCAATGCCCAGCTCCAGCGTTGCGGTGGTCACCGTGGTCATGTACTGGGAATCGTCCTTCATGATTCCCTCCGCCGTCTCCCGATAGGAGGCGGAAAGGTTGCCGTGGTGGACGAGAAAGCGGTCGGGTTCGTGGTTCAGCTCGCAGTAATGGCGCAATGTGGTCGTCACCATTTCGCATTCTTCCCGGGAATTGACGAAAACCAGACACTTTTTGCCCCGGGTATGCTCGAAGATATACCCAATGCCGGGGTCTGCGTTGGCGGGGGCGTCGTCGGTTTTTTCTTCCAGCACAGGCAGTGCGCCGGGAATCTGCTTATCCTCCGCGGCCTGCGCGTCCTTGACGTAGAAATGCTCCATGCTCAGCCGCCATTTGCTGCCCTTGGCGTCGATTTTCGGGATGATGGTCTTCCGCCCCGTCCCCAGCGACAGGAATTCGCCGGTTCCCTCCGGGTCACCGATGGTGGCGGACAATCCGATACGCCGGGGATTGACTCCCGCAATTCGGGACAGCCGCTCGATGAGGCACAGCGTCTGCCCGCCCCGGTCGCCCCGCAGGAGGGAATGCACCTCGTCAATGACCACAAACCGCAGGTCGCCGAACAGCTTTGCAATGGCCGCGTGCTTGTGCAGAAGCAGCGCTTCCAAGGATTCCGGCGTGATCTGGAGAATGCCGGAGGGGTGACGCATGAGCTTTGCCTTATGGCTCTGGGCAACGTCCCCGTGCCAGTGCCACACCGGGATATCCGCTTCGGCGCACAGGTCGTTCAGCCGGGAAAACTGGTCGTTGATCAGCGCTTTCAGAGGGCCAATATAAATGCAGCCCACGCTGGAGGGCATATCCTCGGAAAACAGGGTGATGATGGGGAAGAACGCCGCTTCCGTCTTTCCGGAGGCGGTGGAGGCGGTGAGAAGCACATTTTCATCCGTGTTGAAAATGGCGTCCGCCGCCGCGACCTGAATGGAGCGCAGGTTTTCCCAGTGATTCTGATAGATATATTCCTGCACGAAGGGCGCGTATCGGTCAAATGCACGCATATTCAGCCACCTTACAGCTCAAATTCCGCAAGGGAATCGTCGGTCTGCTCCTCTTTTACCGCGTTCTGGGCGTAGTGGAACTGATCGGAACCCAGAAGCCCCCGCACGCTGATGCCGGGATTCTGGTAGACGATGTCCAGCACCTCGATAAAATCCCGGATGACCTCACGGGGGGTGATATGGGTGTCCGCCCCGATGCGGCCGAATTCGATCTCAATGAAATCCACCATATCCTGCTGTGTCACGATCTGGGAATAGTCGTACAGCCCCGCGTGAATGTCCGCCAGCTTTTCCGTCAGGATCAGCATTTCCTCATAGGTCAGGGGCTGCAAACGGATGACGGGGGCGAGAAGGTCCTTATGCTCCCCGGAGAAGTGGCCCTCGGCCAGGCGGGAGCGGAGGGCTTCATAGCTGTAAACGCCCCGGCGGGGGTCTTCCATGCACTGGGGCGTACCGCAGAGGATGAAGCCCAGATACTGTGCCTTGCCCTGCATGGCGTCGTTGTACATGGTCAGAATTTTCTCGTAATTATACTGCCGGGTGATGGCGTTGGGAATTTTGTAGATGTTCACCAGCTCGTCAATGAGGATGAGCATACCGGCGTAGCCCGCCTGCTTGAGAAAACAGGCGAATAATTTGAGGTATTCGTACCAGTCGTCGTCCGTGATGACAATATTCACCCCCAGCTCCTGCCGGGCTTCGGTTTTCGTGGCGTACTCGCCCCGGAACCATTTGAGCACCTTGGCCTTGGTCTCGTCGTCACCGGCGCAGTGGGCTTTGTAGTACAGCGTCAGCAGCCTCGCAAAATCGAAGCCGTGGACCATTTCATTCAATGCGCCGATCACCGCGGAGATCCGCTTTTCCACCAGCGGCGCAAGGCCGGGGTCGGTCACCCCAAGGCCGGAGGATGCCATGACCTCCTGCTGCACGCTGCTGATCCACCGATCCAGAATCAGGGGCAGCGCGCCGCCCTCCGGTTTGGTCTTGGTGGACATATTGCGGATCAGCTCCTTGTAGGTCGCCAGTCCCTGTCCACGGGTGCCCTGCAAGCGGCGCTCCGGAGAGAGGTCGGCGTCTACCACCACGAAATTCTTCGCCATCACATAGTTCCGGATGGTCTGGAGCAGAAAGCTCTTGCCACTGCCGTATTTTCCCACGATGAAGCGGAAGGACGCGCCTCCGTCGGCAATGATGTCCACGTCCCGCAGCAGGGCGTCAATTTCGTCCTTCCGCCCCACGGTGACGTAGGGCAGGCCAACGCGGGGAACGACGCCGCCTTTCAGGGAGTTTATCAGCGCCTGAGCAATTCTTTTTGGTATTTTCATGGATGAATCATCTCTTTCAAATCCGCAATATAGTCTTCGATCAGTTCCGGCGGGTCGTCGCCCAGCAGAACGGAATCGGAAAAGGTGTCGTACAGCTTGTCGTTGATGCCGTCTACGAGAACGGACAGCATCAGCCCGGAAGACCGTACCCAGCCATAATCCCGGCCATACAGCAGGCTTTGCAGCAGCCGGTACTCATCCTTGGTCAGGGGGGTGTCCTCCGGTTCCGCGGCAGGTTCCGGGGGCTGCGCCGGGGGCGCTTCTTTCTCCGCCTCCTCATCTACCATCAGCCTGTCCCGGGTGACGGCGGCGTCATTCCGGATTCTGGCCAGCCGGGAATAGTCGATGGTGATCTTCTTTTCCTCCGCCGCCTTCTTCTCGGCGAGAAGGTTCCGGGCTTCCTCCTGAATGATCTTGAGGATCCATTTGGTCTCCAGCCTGTACTGAATGGGGCGGCCGTAGCCATAGCACTCCCGCATTACGGCGTCGATGGCTTTCAGAACATCCCCCAGCTTCCCGTTGGAATGGGGAATGCAGCTGTACTTCTGAACGCTCCACAGGCCGTTATGACAGCGGTAGATATATTTTTCGTCCACCGTATACTGGCGGCTGCCCTGCTCCTGACGCCTGTGAAAAACCGCCGAGTCGAACAGAATCACCTGAGACTGGGTAAAGCTTCCAAAATACTGCTCCACCATGGTCTTCTTGCATCGGGTATCGTAATGCTCCGCCATCCTCCGCAGCACCCGGACGATCACGGTGTCGCAGTCCTCCCGGTATTCCCTGTAGAATTTGGAGCGCTCCAGCCATTTGGGCGACAGCTGCTTCACCGCGCGGATGACTTCTTCGTCGCCACGGCTCCGGATGCTGTCCAGTACGGCAATGCTCCTGTTGAACCGCACCCGGGGGTTATCCGCCAGAAGCCCGGCGTCCAGATTATAATAGACCACGTAGTCCATCAGCCACTGGTTCAGATATGGCAGAATACCGTCGTTCAGCGCGCCGTATGCGTCCCGGAACTCCGTCAGCTTCCGGTAGCCGTCCATGGGGTCGGCGACGCCGATCTGATTGAGCAGCTCGTAGATATACAAAAACGCATAGCTCAGGGACGTTTCCTGCAAATCCCCCCGGCGCAGTTTTGTCCGCCACGAGAAATACCCCCGCAGCTCCGGGTCGGTCAGGGACTGGTAGGTGGGGAAATAGCGGAGCACCTGCCGGTCGTAAACATAGTCGTCCTCGTAACCTGCCAGCAGCTTTCCCTGTTTGACAAAAATGGACTCCCGGGACTGCCGGTAGGCGGGCATACCGTTTTCCAGCGAGCGGGCAGCCAGAAGGGGCGAAGGCAGCGGCTCACGGGGCATCTGGGGTCTCGGCTGAATGGCTTCGTCCCGGAAAACGTTGATGTAGAACCATTCCGCGGCCTTCTTTACACGATTCGTGTCCGTAGCGTCTCTCCCCTTTCGCCCATATGTTTGATATTATCATACAATATTTGCCGCACGCAGTCAAGCACGCAGGCAATATTTTCCCAAAAAGCAGCAGGGACAGGCCGCCTTGGCCTGTCCCACGAAAAAGCTTGCCCGTTTACACGTCCAGATATCCGCAGATCACCTTGAGGGTGTTGTACACGCCGTCGATGTGACTGCGCTCGTAGCCGTGGCTGGCGTAGACGCCCGCGCCGATCAGACCGTGACGGATGTCGAAGCCTGCCCGCAGGGTCACGTCCACGTCGGAGCCATAGTGGGGATAGACGTCCACGGCGTAGTCCGCACCGGTCCTCTTCGCGGCGTCAATGAGCTTGCCCACCACCTCGTAGCTGTATGGACCTACGGAATCCTTGGCGCAGATGGAGACCTGCCGCTCGGTGCAGCTCAGGCCCTCGCCCACGCAGCCCATGTCCACGGAAATGGCCTCCGTCACCCCCGCAGGAACGGAACTTGCGCCGCCGTGGCCGACTTCCTCGTACACCGTCACATGGACGTAGGTTCTCCGGGGCAGGGTGATGCGGTTGTCGGCAAGATATTTGGCAAAGCCCAGCAGAATGCCCACGCTGAGCTTGTCGTCCAGAAAGCGGCTCTTGAGATAACCGGACGCCGTGCGGCGGGTGCGGGGGTCGAAGCACACAAAGTCCCCCACCTCAATGCCCAGCTTCCGGGTGTCCTCGGCGGTAGAGACGTCCTCGTCCGGCACAACTTCCACGGTGTCATAGCTGCGCTTGGTAGAGCCGTACTCCCCGTTGACATGGACGGAGGCATTGCACAGCTGGCAGGTGCCGTCGTAGACCTTGCCGGAACGGGTGTAGATACGGACGTTTTCCGCTTCGGCATTGTTCGGCTCCATGCCGCCCACCGCCGTCAGGCGGAGACGGCCATTGCCCTTGATCTGGGCGACCATTGCGCCCAAGGTATCACTGTGGGCTTCCAGAAAAAGGCCATCGTCGGCATTTTCGCCGCCAAGATCGGCCAGAACGCCGCCCTTGGTGGTAATCTTCGCCGGAAAGCCCAGCGCTTCAAAGGCCGTCTTCACCCATTCGGCCGCCCGGCGGGTAAAGCCGGAGGGAGAGTCGATGGCCAGCAGCGCGGCGGTCTGCTCCCATGCGTAGTCCGCATATTTTTCGTTAATCATAGTTTCCTCCCAGTAAAATATAGTGCCAGACACCAGCCACTTCCCGCATGAAATGGTTGATCTTCTGGGATAAACGGGATGTTTTTGCGGGAATTCCCACGAATTCCACGCCGCACGCTTTTGCAAACCGGCTGGCGCGGTACAGGTGGTACTCGCTGGACACCACCCCCAGCTTCTGAGGACGCTCACCGGTTTTTTCCTCGATGAGGTCAAGAGAAAAGTTCAGATTTTCCCATGTGGAGGTAGCATCCTCCTCCATCCAGAGGCGCTGGGGGTCAATGCCCAGATTCACCAGCTCCCGGTACATGCACTCCGCCTCGGTGATTGGCTCGTCCGTACCCTGACCGCCGGAAAGCACGGCGGTCACGTTTGGATGCTCGTCCAGATAGGTGTAGGCGGCGCAGATCCGATCCCACAACGAGACCGACGGGCCGTCCCGGTTCACCTTGGCGCCCAGGACCACCACATAATCCACCGGCTCCTCCGGGTTTCCGAAGCTGGCATGGATGATGATCCCCTCCGTAATGCCGACCACCAGCACCCCCACCGCGAGAATCACGGTGACGGCGGTCTGAACCGCTTTTGCAAAGGCGGGGAATTTCAGCCCCACAAGGGGAAACAGGGTGTAAAACAGGATAATGCCGATCAGACACAGGCACACCAGTGCGGAAAAGCTGTAGCCCGGGACGGCGAATTTGAGGATCAGAGCCGCCACTGCCAGAACGCCGCAGCAAATCAGCGCCGCGATTCGTCCCGCGCCGAGAAGATGAAAAAAGGCTTTCATTTCAGAAAACTCCAAGCAGAAAATAGTGTCACGGCCAATGCCGCTTTTCGCTCAGCAGCGTTGTGCCAGATTCTACCCTGCAGTTTACCACATTATCCCAAAGAAAACAAGCCGCCCCGGCGGGGGCGGCCTGCAAATTCAGGAAATCTTAATGGTGGGACTTGAAATCCCGGCTTGCCTGCACCAGCGCGGTGAAAGGGCGCTGCATCCGTTCCTCCACGGCGGCCACAGCCTCCGGGTGCCACTGCAGCCCCAGAAGGAAACGTCCGTCCGTAGCTTCAATGCCCTCCACGATTCCCGCAGGACTGAGGGCGCAGACCCGCATCCCCGGCGCGGGGGTGTCCACCGCCTGATGGTGGACGCTGTTGGTCAGCAGCTCGTCGCAGCCCATGAGACTGTGCAGAAACGTGCCGGGAAGCACCCGGGCGGGGTGATTGGGGGCATAACGGTGTTCATTGTCCCGGTGGTTTTCCCCGGCGGCTTCGGGGCGCTGGCTGGGTATGTCCTGAATCAGGGTTCCGCCCAGCGCCACATTGAGTATCTGCTCCCCCCGGCAGATGCCGAGAACCGGCTTTCCCGTATCCATGACGGCTTTCAGCAGCGCCAGCTCAAATTCGTCTCTCGCCAGGGTTGGCGTGCCGCATTCCGGGCGCATGGACTGGCCGTAGTATCTGGGGTCAGGGTCGCCCCCGCCGGTGAACAGGAAGCCGTCCAGATGCTTTGCCCAGAACGCCGCGTGCTCCGGCTTCCACGGCAGGAACACCGGGACGCCGCCCCCGCGGCGCACGGCCTTGCCGTAGTTGCCCCGGATAACCTGCTGCATCCGCGGGTCGCCCGTAAAAACCACACCGATCAGAATCATTTAGATGTCCTTGCTCTTGGAAGCGATCTCCGACAGGCACTTGGACAGGAAAGCGTCCATGGTCATGGCGCCCAGATCCTCGCCCTTGCGGGTACGAACGGAAACGGTGCCGTTCTCCATATCCCGGTCGCCCACTACCAGCATGTAGGGGATCTTCTGCATCTGGGCTTCCCGGATCTTGTAGCCCAGCTTCTCGCTGCGGCAGTCGTCCTCGGCGCGGATGCCCGCATCCACCAGCTTCTGGGTCAGGTCCTTGGCGTACTCATGCGCCCGGTCAGTAACGGGCAGCACCTTGACCTGAACAGGGGTCAGCCACAGGGGGAAGGCACCCGCAAAATGCTCGGTGATGACGCCGATGAACCGCTCGATGGAGCCGAACACCACCCGGTGGATCATCACGGGACGATGCTTCTGGCCGTCCTCGCCGGTGTACTCCAGATTGAACCGCTCGGGCAGCTGGGAATCCAGCTGGATGGTGCCGCACTGCCATGTACGGCCAAGGCAGTCCTCAATGTGGAAGTCCAGCTTCGGGCCATAGAACGCGCCGTCGCCCTCGTTGACAACGAAGTCCTTGCCCATGCCGGTGATGGCCTTCTTCAGGATCTCCTGATTGGCTTCCCACTCCTCCACGGTGCCGATGTGGTCTTCGGGCATGGTGGACAGCTCTACGGTGTACTTCAGGCCAAACACGTTGTACACCTCATCGAACAGGCGGACAACGTTCTGAATTTCGCTCTCCATCTGCTCCCGGGTCATGAAGATGTGGGCATCGTCCTGCGTAAAGCACCGGACGCGGAACAGGCCGTGGAGCGCGCCGGACAGCTCATGGCGATGCACCAGACCCAGTTCGCCCACCCGCAGGGGCAGATCGCGGTAGGAATGCGGCTCACTGGCGTAGACCAGCATACCGCCGGGGCAGTTCATGGGCTTGATGGCGTAATCCTCGCCGTCGATGACGGTGGTGTACATGTTCTGCTTGTAGTGGTCCCAGTGACCCGAGCGCTCCCACAGGCGGCGGTTGAGAATCATCGGGGTCGAAATCTCCACATAGCCGTAGCGCTTATGCACCTCGCGCCAGTAGTCGATCAGCGTATTTTTCAGCACCATGCCCTTCGGCAGGAAGAACGGGAAGCCGGGGCCTTCCTCAGTCAGCATGAAAAGTCCGAGCTCCTTGCCGAGCTTGCGGTGGTCGCGCTTCTTGGCCTCTTCGATTCTGGCAAGATACTCGTCGAGCTGCTCTTTTTTCGGGAAGGCCACGCCGTAGATTCTCTGGAGCGTCTGGCGGTTGGAGTCGCCGCGCCAGTAGGCGGCGTTGCAGGCGGTCAGCTTGATGGCGTTGCCCTTGATGCGGCCGGTGGAATCCAGGTGGGGACCGGCGCACAGGTCCACGAACTCTCCCTGCTTATAGAAGGAGATGTGGGCGTCGGCCGGCAGGTCGTTGATCAGCTCCACCTTGTAGGGCTCCTGCCGCTCCTCCATGTATTGCAGGGCCTCCTCCCGGGGCAGCTCAAACCGCTCCAGCTTCAGCTTCTCCTTGCAGATCTTGCGCATCTCGGCCTCGATCTGCTCCATATGCTCCGGCGTGAAGGCGAAAGGAGAGTCCAGATCGTAATAGAAGCCCTCGTCGATGGAGGGGCCGATGGCCAGCTTCACCTCCGGCCATAGGCGCTTGACGGCC
>ERZ827440.3407-NODE-3407-length-12026-cov-3.061733_pt1 | contig 12026 bp, 10 predicted proteins | sample MGYA00519774_ERZ827440 | MGnify/ENA primary metagenome ERZ827440 (study PRJEB31778, sample SAMEA3449302) | human gut metagenome | biome: human gut; feature: human-associated habitat; material: faeces | place: United Kingdom | collected 2010/2012 ... | reverse complement strand
TAATGCTTTTATTTGCTAATAAATTCATAGCAATAATTGAGACGATAAATAGAGCGACGACTACAGCGGGAATACTTCTTGTAAGAAGTACAAATTCTTTCCACTGTGTTTTGAGGTTTGTTTTCATTTCTTGATTCTCCTTTACAAATAAAAAACAGGCCCCAAGACAAAGAAGGACCTGAATTCGAATCAAGTATCTTTGTTCCTGGTTTTGTTTATAGACAGGATGGCAACAACGAACTGTCTTTAACGAAAAAAATAATAACTCATAAATCTTAATAATTCAAGAATAAATTCATTTAATCTAATTAAAAAAATAAAAGCAATTATGTTTTTTTAATTTTAAATTCATATATAAATAAGATATTTTTACAAAACAACTTTCCATAATTGTAAAAAGTTGTTATATTTTTTACTAAACCAACAAAATAATTGTTAAAATAAAAATATCCAAGGAGGATTTATGAAAATTATCCACACTGCCGATCTTCATCTTGCTTCTCCTTTTTCTTATTTGCCTAAAGAAAAAAGAAAAATAAAAAATGTTTATTTAAGCCAAAATTTTGAAAATCTAATTAAATACGCTAAAAAAAATAATATCAATCATATTATTCTATCAGGAGATATATTCGATAGTAATAGACCTTCATTAAACATTAAGTCTTTTTTCTATAACCAAATAGAGGCTCATCCTTCTATTACTTTTTATTATCTTAAAGGCAATCATGATATAGAAGCTTCGCTGAATGTAGAACTCAACAATTTAAAAACATTCAAAGAAATATGGACAACATATGAAATAGATAATGTTACTATAACTGGTATAGAAATTAACGGCGATATAGAAGATTATATTTATAAATCTCTTACTTTAAATGCTAATAAATTTAATATTGTCATGATGCATGGTCAAATTATAAATTCTGCTAGTTCAAACAAAAAATTAATTTCTTTGCCTAAATTAAAAGATAAAAATATCGATTATCTAGCACTAGGACATATACATAAATATAGCGAAATGGCATTAGATGAAAAAGGAATAGCCATTTATCCTGGATGTTTAGAAGGAAGAGGTTTTGATGAACTTGGTCCTAAAGGTTTTGTAGTTATAGATACTGAAACAAAAAAATATAACTTTCATCAATTAACAAATAGAGAAGTTATCGAACAAGAGATCAATTTAAGCGATACAACATCAGAAGTTGCAGCTCTAAAAAAGATTGAAAATGAAATAAACCTAATAGATAAAGACAACATTTTCCGCCTAATACTAAAAGGAGATATCAATTATAACTATGATAATCTTGAAGAGAGGTTACACTCATTATATAGCAATAAATTCTTCTACTTTGAAACTAAAATTTTTCTTCATGAAAAAATAGATATTGAAAATCTTAAAAAAGGTGTCTCTTTAAAAAGTGAATTTTTTAAAATAGTCGACGAAGACAAAAATACTAGTAAAGAAGACAAAGAAGAAATATACAATTTAGCTATGAACCTTTTTAATGGTGAGGAGATAAACTGATATGAAATTAATATCATGTCACATTGAAAACTTTGGACAATTACAAAATAAAGACTATGCGTTCAACGATAATTTAACCTGTATCTATGAAAATAATGGTGCAGGAAAAACAACGCTAGCCGCTTTTATAAAAGCGATGTTTTATGGTCTTGAAAGCACCAAAAAAACAGACAAAAATTTTGGGGATCGCCTTCATTATTATCCTTTTTCTAATGGAAAATTTGGCGGATATTTAATTCTTAATGCCTTCGATAAAGAATATAGAATTGAAAGATATTTTGATAAAACTTCTTCTACTAAAGATACACTTAAAATATTCAATCAAGAAACACATGAAGAAGAGACTTCAATAACAGATGTTGGAGAATTCTTTTTTGGAATTGATAAAGAAGCTTTTGAAAGAACAATTTTTATAAATTCATTAAGCTTAGAAACAAAGGCCACTTCTTCAATAAACAAAAAATTAAACAATTTAATCGATGATACAAACGATGATAATAATTACGAAAAAAACATCAAAGAACTCGAAGAATTATTAAAGAAATATACTAATACTCGATCAAATAAAAAAGGAGAACTTCAACAAGAAATTAACAATCTTCACGATGCACAAAAACAAGAGCAATCACTTTTATTAATCCAAGGCAAAATGGATGAACTCTATACATCATTAGATGAAGAAAGAAAGAAAAAAACAGATTTAGAAGATAAAATAAAAAAACAAAGAGAAATCGATTTAAAATTAAAAGAATGGGAAACATATGAAACTTATCTTAAAGAAATAGAAGATTTAAAAAACACCCAAGAAAAAATTATATCTCTTTATCCTTATGGTCTTCCTTCACTAGAAGAAATTTCATCAATCGAAAATGAAATAACTAATGTTACGAAAAATGAAGCTAGTCTAAAAGCATTAAATTTCAATCAAAATGATTTTGAAAAACTTAATTTTTATCAGACAAAATATGTTGAAAATCTTGATGAAAAAAGTTTAAACGAACTTCTTTCGTTGAAAGAAAAATACAAAAACATTGAAAATAAAATCTCTTCTAATTCTATTTTTCCAGATAAAGAAAAACTGGATAATTTAGAAAAAAAGTATGCTAACAAAATTCCAAGTTCCGTAAAATTTGAAGAAATATCAAACAAAATTAAAGAGCTCGATAAAATTTCATTAGAAAAAAGTAACTTAGAGCAAGAATATCCAGAATCACAAATATCCGAATATTCGCGAATGTTTTATAAAGATACTCTTCCATCAGAAAATGAAATAGAAACATTAAAGAATAATATCGATAAATATAAACAAAATAATGACCATATTAATTCTTTAAATGAACAACTAGCAGAAACAAAAGGAAAACAAAATTTAAAATTAGTTGCTGTAATATTAGTGGTTATTGGAATCTTATTAATTGCTGGAGGAATCACAAGTTTCATTTTAAATAATCTTATTTTAGGAATTGCTGGAAATGTCGTTGGAATCATTTTATCCGGAATATCAATTTTCCTGCTATTAAAAAAACAATCAACACCCTTAGAAAACAAAGAAAAAGAACTCATAAAAGAAGAGAATCTTGAATTAGGAAAATCAATAAAAGAAACCTTTAATAAATATATAATCTTTGAAGAAGATTATCAAAAGGCCTTGCAAATTTTAATTAGTAGCAAAGATAATTTTCAAAAATATCTTTCAAAGAAAAAAACAATCGATGATGCAATTTATCTCGCATTACAAAAAGAGATTTCTTCTTTCTTTTCTAACTATAGTATTTACTCAGAAAATTATTACGAAGCTCTAGAAAAATGCAAATCTGAAATAAATAGCCTTTATGAACTTCAAGAAAAAGAAAAGAAATATATAGAATATATCTTAAAACAGGCAGAAGCCCTTCTTGCCATCGACAGCCCTTCCGGATTTACCGAGAAGGTAACCGACTATCTCTGTGAAGAATATAAACGCCTCGGCTACAAACCGGTTAAGACCAAAAAGGGCGGTGTCCTCGTAGAGATCGGCGGTAAGGGCAATGCTGTCCTGACCATGGCTCACGTAGACACCCTCGGCGGCATGGTAGCTGAGATCAAGAGCAACGGTCGTCTCCGCCTGACTAGGGTCGGCGGCCTGAACGCGAACAACATCGAGACTGAAAACTGCCGTATCTACACGCTGGACGGCAAAGTATACGACGGTACCGTACAGCTGACCGACGCTTCCATCCATGTCAACGACGATTATCAGAAGTCCGAGAGAACTTTTGACTCCGTGGAAGTCCTACTGGATGAAAAGGTATCTTCCAAAGAGGAAGTAAAAGCTCTTGGAATCGAAAACGGTTCCTTCGTCTGCATGGATCCCCGTACCCGCATCACCGAGTCCGGCTACATCAAGAGCCGTTTCCTGGATGACAAGCTCAGCACCGCTATTTTGCTGGGATTTGCTAAATATGTAAAGGACGAGGATCTGAAGCTGTCCCGCAAAGTCTACCAGCATATCACCGTCTTCGAGGAGGTCGGCCACGGTGCCTGTGCTTCCGCACCGGAAGATGTGGAGGAATTGTTGTCCGTAGATATGGGTTGTGTCGGTGAAGGCCTGGAATGCACAGACCGTCAGGTATCCATCTGCGTGAAGGACGGCCACGGACCGTATCATTATGATGTTGTCAAAGCCCTGATCCAGGCAGCGAAGGACAATCATATCGACTATGCAGCGGATGTATATCCTTATTACGGTTCCGATGCCGATGCGGCTTTAAGCGCCGGCATCGACGCCAGACACGGACTCATTGGTCCCGGTGTCTACGCATCTCACGGTTATGAACGGTCACATAAAGATGCCGTTGCCGCAACACTGGAATTATTAAAGGCTTATCTGGCATAACTCCAAATATAAATTGCACATAAAAAGCAGTCCGGAGACCGACAGATTTTCTATCTTCTGCCGGTTCCGGACTGCTTTTATAATACTCTTGCAAGTAATATACCTATTTTGCCTCTTCCGCTTCGCCGTCTTTTTTCTTGTTGAATACGAACAGCTTACTGAACACATAATTTCCAATGATGACCAGAACCGCAGAGATCACGGTTGCAACCAGCAGGTTTACACCAACTGCGGTCAGCACCTGCATCACTACCATATCCAGGATCAGGGTAGATACTCTGGAAAGGACGAATTTCGGAGCCTCCGAAAGCATCGGTGCGTTGCTCTTGAATACGAACTTACGGTTCGTGAAATATGCAAAAATAACACCGGCGGTCCAGTTAATAATACTCAATACAACATTCTGGAACGGTGTGGGATACATCGTATTGTCAAATAACAGGAAGTTTGCTAAGAACTTTGCTGCCCAGGATACGACCGTGGTTAGTCCACCTACGATCAGATATGCGATGATCTCTTCATATTTGATCCACAGTGCTTTTATCTTTTCTATCATGTTATCCTCATTTCCTGTAGTATCCACGCTTACGCGATAATGTCCTACATTAATCTCATTTTTCATTGTTGAAAGCCGTAATTACAAATATACACAAATATCTCTATGAATGCAAGTATTTTACAGATTCACTACATTCCTGTTTTCCCCGCGCATAAATGCCTTGATGTTCTCATAGACACCCTGCACGCAGCGGGTTCTCGCTTCCACGCTTGCCCATGCCAGATGAGGGGTAATGATCAGCTTGTTGCTGTCCTTTAGTGTACTTAACGGATTGGACAACTCCAGGGGCTCCTTCTCCAATACATCCAGACCCGCTGCCTGGATCTCTCCTGCCACCAGTGCCTCATAGAGATCGGAATTGTTCACTACCGGACCTCTCGCCACATTAATGAGGACCGCCGTTTTTTTCATCTTACGGAAAGCTTCCTTGTCGATGAAGTTGCGGGACAGATCACTTAACGGACAATGCAGGGACAGAAAATCACTCTCTCTTAATAAAGTATCCTTGTCCACCTGGGGATAATCCGTGCAGGTGCTCTTACCGGTGATGGAATAAAAGATCACCTTACAGCCGAACGCCGTTGCGATTGCCGCTGCTCTCTTACCGATATTTCCCATTCCTACGATGCCCCAGGTCTTGCCTTCCAATTCATAAAAAGGTCTGTCAAAATTAGAAAAACGATCCTGCGCACTGTAAGCGCCGGATTTTACATATTCATCATAATAATGTAACTTTTCCAGCAGATAGAACAATAATGCAAACGTATGCTGTGCCACTGTCTCCGTGGAATAGCCCGCCACGTTGCGCCATGCAATCCCACGCTGATCCAGATATTCCTTGTCGAGATTGTTGGTTCCCGTCGCCGTCACACATACCAGCTTTAAGTGCTCCGCTTCACCGATGGACTGCTCGTTGATCACAACCTTGTTGAGAACAATCACATCCGCGTCTTTGGTGCGTTCTCTTGCCTCCTCGGGTGTGGAAAATCCGTATTTTACAACCTCGCCTAACGCGTCATAGCCGGACAGATCGATGTCATCACCGATCGTCTTTGCATCCAGAAATACGATCTTCATCGTTTGTTTCCTCTCTTTCTTATCCCAGATATGCACGCAGTTCCTGCATGCGCTTTTCTGTCAGTTCATAACCCTCGTCGTAAAGCCTCCGGAGCTTGATGACGTCCGTGGTCGTCCGTCCCACCCCATAGGTGGATTCCGGAGCGATGACGAAGATTTTTCCCTCCTGCTCGAGTTCCTGCAGTCTGGCCATACATTCATTGTAGCGCTCCGCCCGGGAATCCATGCTCTCCACAATCTTCGGATATTTTTTGTACAGCTTGTCCGTAAAGCGGACTGCCTTCTCCGTCTTCTTCACATATCCGCGCTCTCTTGTGAGCACCACGATGAGTCTGTCGCATCCCTCCGCCAGCGCGTGCTCATACGGGATGGAATCGGCAATCCCGCCGTCCAGATAATAATGTCTGCCAAGCTTCACTGGCTGGAAAAGAATCGGCAGCGAACAGCTCGCCACCAGCGTATCGCGCATGTCCCGTCCCCTCGGCACTTCGACATATTCGGCTTTTCCGGTATGAATGTTGGTCACTGCTGCTTCGACTTTTCCCGGATACGCCGCAAACGCGTCATAGTCAAACGGAATCAGTTCATTCGGCACTTCCTCAAACACGAACTTCGTATTGAAATACGCTTTCTCGTTCCGGTTAAAAAGATGCCGCATGCCCATATACCGCTTGTCCGCGATATAATTTTCCACAACCTCTATATTCCTGCCCTTCTGTCCCGACAGGTAGGATACACCGTACGCAATCCCGGCGGAGACGCCGATCAGATAATCCGGCATCAGCCGCTCCTTAAGAAACGCATCCATCACTCCACAGGAGAACACCGTACGGTTGGCGCCTCCCTCAAATACCATTCCAAGCTTCATATTATTCTGCCTCTTGCTCTGTCTGCGGCGGGATCGGAACCTGCGGCATCAGTCCGCTTTCCGTGACATACATGGTCACACCGCGGATCTCCTTTACCTTCACGATCGTTCCCGCCTCATATCTTTTTCCATCCTCGCTGGCTCTCGCCGTCCACTCCTGTCCCTTGTAGACCGCAGTGCCGGTTCCTCTCTGATTATCCACCGTCTCCGTCAGACACACGTTTTCACCGATCGCCTGCTCGTAGTTGGTCCGGATCAGGTGCGGCTTTAAATACTTCATCGCCCACGGCCGGGTAAATGCCACCAGAATCATTGAGACCACGAAAAATACGCCGATCTGCCAGCCCAGTCCCACGCCGCACAGGCACAGAATCAGGGAAATCAGCGCGCCCCCTGCGAACCAGATGGACGTCAGTCCTACCGTCGCAATCTCAACCACCACAAAAAGAATAATCAGACCTATCCAGATCATTGCTTCCATATGATATCCTCCTCTCATACATCCCAGTCGCCAGAATTCAGTATTTTCTGTTCCCAGGCTGAATTCTTTGGAATTTAGTATAGCATATCTGTTTTTTGTTTTCTATGGTTAATTCTATGCCGCATTCTGCCGAAACATATTAGAGAATCTTTTTAAGGAGGAATCACTATGTCAAATACAGCGTATATCGGATCCGGCACCACCTTAAGTTCCAAATATTACCTGCGCAGTTTCTACCGTTCCAACCGGGAAGCCGGGACTTCCTCCAAACGCCGTGAATTCAGTGGCAACCAGCTCGCTCTCGCAGACGGCAGGGCGCTTCGTCAGGCAGTACGCCGGCTGACTTCCTCTGATTTTTCGGATGACCAGGATGCCAACACACGCAACAGCGTGCTCGCCTATATCCAGACCTACAACAACATGCTTTCCTCTGCCGGCAGTTCCTCGGACCGTACCTTGGAGCGCAGTGCAAAGCAGTTGAAAAATATTACCAGCGAATACTCTTCCGAACTCGATAAGATCGGCATCACCGTCAATGATGACGGCACACTCACAAGCCGTACAACCTTATTTGAGAGTGCGGATCTCTCCAAGTTCAAGGAACTTTTTTCCGCTGATGCGGCTTACATGCAGCGCACCTCAACATATGCCAAACGGTTTGCAAGCCGCGGCGAGGCGCTCGTTACCTCTGATAACAACCTGCTGATGCAGAAAAAAAATGCCGCTGCCACAGGTTCTTCCGCAACAGACGGCACCACCACATCCGGTGCCACAGAGAGTCCGGATGACGGCACTGCCACCACTGCGGCACAGATCGTATCCCAGAGTCTGGATCTGGATACCCTCTTAAACACCGGCATCGGCAAAAATATTAACATTATTCTATAAATACTCCATCTTCACGGAGATGTCATTTCCGTTCACCTGCACCGTTGCATAGCTTCCGCACACCAGCGGCATCATCGGTGCGAGGTGTCCGATATCCACATCCATAATGACCGGCACCCCGTAATCTTTCAACAGATCCCACACCGCATGGTACTGGTCCAGCCCCATCAGTTCCTGCCCGTAGACGGCAGGTCTTCCGATCAGAAAAGCTTTCACATGGGAAAACCAGCCGGCATGCTTCATCTGCCAGACCGCCCGCCGGATCGCCATCACATTAAGATCACAGGATTCCAGGAACCAGATCATACCGTCATTCTTATACTTTTCCACAAACCCGGTTGTTTTATCATAAGTTGTCCCCAGAAGATTCACCAGACAGTCCACACATCCGCCGATCAGGCGTCCCTGCACCGTAAGTGCCTCCGTCGGTTCCGGGAAAACATGCAAAATCCGCTGTTCCGTGACATGGTATGGCACAAGCGGATGCTCGGCATCTTTTAAGCTTTCCTTTTCCCAGAGATCATATCCGTTTACCGTATGCTTCTGTCCGCGCAGAAGTGCATATGCATCCGAAAGACTCTGATGCCACGGCTCCATGCCGAACGCCGCCGCACACGGGCCGTAGACCGATGCGGTATCGCAGAGCGTCGCCAGAAGATATGTCATGTTCGTATTGTCGGAATATCCCATGTACCACTTCGGTACCGCTGCCCGGATCTGTTCAAAATCCACCGCGTCCAGTGTCTCACACATCAGTTCCCCGCCACCGCAGGAGATCAGCACCTCATTCTTATCGCTGCAATAATACTCTGTCAGTTCTCTGCCGCACGCCTCCGGCGTGTTGCTGATCCCGATTCCGCAGTCGGCATAACAATTCGGTCCGAGATCCAGGGGATGTCCCATTTCCCGGAATTTTTTCTGTGCGTTCAAAAATGCGGTGTGATACGGCTCAGTCGCACACCCGAAGGATGGCGCCACAAAACCAATCGTTCCATGTTCGGATAAATTTTTCGGATATCTCATCTGTGTCTGTCTCCATTTTCTTTTATTTTCCACCGGCAGATCTATGGGTTCTGCCGTCTCCACTCTGCTTCCCTTTTCTGTTCTTCCAGGGACGCCCGGTACCCCTGCATATTTTTCCGGATATGCGCCAGGCTGATGGTTCCCGTTATCTGCTCCGCCGGATGATCCATCCACGGCTTCTGTTTCTCAGGCGGATAGATCGATGCGATCGTATTGCTTCCGATCCGCAGTCTCTGCCCCTCGAGCAATATCTCATTCGTCTCCACAGCAAGCGCAGCCTCCCACGCATCCCACGTGAGCATTCCCTGCGCAAGTACCGTTGTACCGCGAAGCAGGAAATACGAGACGCCCGTTTCCTTCGGTGTCACCTGCAGCATCTTTGGTTCCTCCGGTCTGTGCATGATTTTATCCAACAGCCAGTCGAGCGGCTTTAAAATAAGAACCGTCAAAACAAGCGCCACACCGTAGGAGACATCACCGACCAGACCGCCCCAGCACGAAATCCAGACGGAAAATGCCGGCGTCTGCCGCTGTTTCACAAACAGATAAACGACCGTGGCACAGAGCACAAACGCGTCAATCAGGATCGTGGCAACGGCGAACGGCAGCAACAGTTTTTCTTTTTTTATGCCCCACGCGGCGTAACTGCTGCGCTCGTCCTCTGTATAGAGAATCGGCAGATGATAAGTCTCTGCGCCTGCAGCTTTGTATGAAATGTCTGTGTTGTCATAGCTTCCCATGTATATTTCTCCTTTTTTGCCTCATTCCTATCGCATTTTGTCTGCTACCGCTTCGGCTGATAGCGGATATCCGACACCGTATATACCGTAATAAATGCATGCGGGTCCTCACGGCTGATATAATTCATGAGTTTCTGATACTCCACCTTGTCTACGATAGCAATGATTTCGTTCCGCTTCTGCATATTATACGCACCAATCGACTCATAGATCGTTGCTCCGCTGTGCAGGTCTTCTATAATAAACCTGCGCAGTTCTTCTTCCTTTTCGGTGATGATGCAGACACGGCGCTTCATGTCATGGTCAAAAATAAAATGATCCAGCACAATGCCGTTAAAATAGGTTCCAAGGATACTGAGCACAACCGTCTTCTTGTCATAGACGAGTGCCGCCGAAAGCGCCACACACATGCCGGACAGCGACATGGCTTTTCCCAGTTCCATATGCAGATATTTGTTCATGATCTTTGCCACAATGTCCAGTCCGCCGGAAGACGCATTCCGGTTAAACAGAATGCTGAGTCCCACACTGACCACCAGAATATAGCACAGCACATCCAGTTCCTGGCTGCCGGTGAGCGATTCGTAATCCGGGAAGATTCTCTCAAAAATTCCCAGAAATACCGGCAGCGCCACACTGGTGTAAACCGTCTTCACGCCAAATTCCTTTCCGCAGGTAAAAAATCCAATGATTAAGAGCACAACATTTAAGATCATCGTGATCGCGGACAGCGGCAGCGGTATAAAGTTGGACAGCACGATTCCGAGACCGGAGATACTGCTGACGGATGCGTGGCTCGGCACCAGAAAAAAGTATACGGCTGCGGCGATAATCGCCACGGCAGCCGTCAGGATTGCCGTCTCTTTCGCTAGTTCTGTGTATGTCATCTCTTTTTTCATCTGGTTTCCAACTGTCTCCTTTCAGCATCTGTAACAACGCTTCGACATGCTTCGTCTCCGCAGCAGTATATCTTTTCTCCGATCCGGATTGCTTTCGCGTCATTTCCGTGACCGATTTCCTGTGTCTTTGCAATCGTAATCTTCGTTCCTGCCGCCTCCTTCACCAGTGCAGTGATATCCGGGCTGCATGCATGCGCCTCCATCGCCGTAAATGTTCCGAGTAAAATTCCTCCAACCTTCTCAAAAGCCCCCAGCTGCTTTAGCTGCGCCAGATACGTCGCCATCTGCGGCACCTCACCGCCGTATGCTTCCAACAGCAGAATCTTGTCCCAAAGATCCGGGAAATAACGGGTTCCCGCCAGCTTCAAAAAGCAGCGGATATTCCCGCCGACGACAACGCCTTCCATCTTCTCCCCCTGCACAAAGCGAACCTGCGGGTCAAACAGCGCCGTACGGTTCTCAAATCTCCGTCGCTGCACCTCTTTTATCTCTCCCCAGACCATGTTCTTGACCTGATAGAGCACGCTGCTTTTCCCGGTCTGTGCATAGATGGCGTTGATGACCGTCGTCAGATCGCTGTAGCCCCAGAAAACTGCCCTGCTTTTTCCGATGGCGGCATAATCCAGCCCGTCCAGCACCTGATTGGCGAGATCTCCTCCGGAAATGTCATAGATCTCCTCCACCTCCGGATCATTGAAGAAACGCATCAGTTCCGCGGCGCGCTCTGCTCCCGTACCTGAAAATGCGGCATTTTTTTCATAGATATCATTGCTCCATAAAACCTTGTGTCCTGTTTTCTCCAGATACCGTGCCAGTTCCTCGTTCTGGCTTCGATATTCTTCTTTCTGCCCGTTGGAACACGCCACGATTGCAACTGTTTTCATTGTTTTCTCCTCTGGTAGTAGCGCAGTGCCCGGCATGCAAATCAGCTACGCTCCGGCAAATGTCCGGGCGCGGCACAATAACTTTCCCTTTTCCTGTAGCGCAGTGCTCGTCCGGGAAATCAAAGATTTCCCGGACTGACGGGCATTCGCCCTATCATCTTTTTGCGCTGCTTTCTGCGCATCCGAAGTTCCGTAGGAACTTCTAAT
>ERZ827440.3405-NODE-3405-length-12030-cov-3.558413_pt1 | contig 12030 bp, 10 predicted proteins | sample MGYA00519774_ERZ827440 | MGnify/ENA primary metagenome ERZ827440 (study PRJEB31778, sample SAMEA3449302) | human gut metagenome | biome: human gut; feature: human-associated habitat; material: faeces | place: United Kingdom | collected 2010/2012 ... | reverse complement strand
CTAATCCAGATAATAAAGAAGAAGCAGAAGCAAAATTCAAAGAAGTAAATGAAGCTTATGAAGTATTGTCAAATCCTCAAAAGAGAAAAATGTATGACCAATTTGGAACTGCAGACCCTAGCCAAGGATTTGGAGGAGCTGGAGGCCCATTCGGAGGTGGAACATACACATATACAACATCGGGATTCGATGGATTTGGTGATATATTTGGCGATTTGGGTGATTTGTTTGGATTTGGAAACGGAAGATCATCTTCAAGAAATCCTAATGCACCTTCAAAAGGAGCTGATTTAAAATATAGCGTAAACTTGACTTTTGAAGAATCATATAGTGGAATAAGCAAAGAAATAAATATTACAAGAAATGAAAAATGTCCTACTTGTTCTGGAACAGGTGCAAAACCAGGAACACATCCTGAAACATGTTCTGTATGTGGTGGAACAGGGACAGTTACAAAAATGCAAACAACACTATTAGGACAAATGAGAGTACAAACAACATGTAGCAACTGCCATGGAACAGGAAAAATAATAAAAGACATTTGCGATACATGTTTAGGTAAGGGAACAGTTAGAAAACAAGCAAAAATAAATGTAAAAATTCCTGCAGGAATCGATGATGGACAGACAATTGTATTAAGAGGAGAAGGAGAACCAGGAAAAAACGGTGGAAGAAATGGAGACATTTATATCACAATAAACTTGAAAAAGCATAGCATCTTTACAAGAAAAGATGAAAATGTATACTGTGATATACCAATAACTTTCACACAAGCTACACTTGGTGCTGATATAGAGATTCCTCTATTAGATGGAACAAAAACAACTTACAGAATTCCAGAAGGAACACAAACAGGCACACAATTTACAATAAGAGACAAAGGATTTACTCGTATAAATTCTGGAAACAGGGGAAATTTAATATTCACAGTTCAAGTTCAAGTGCCAAAACGTTTATCAAAAGAGCAAAGAGATTTACTTGTACAGCTTGCAAAAACAATGAATGAACAACCTCCAATCAAAAAAAGAGGAATATTTGGATAAAATATTAGTAAATAAAAATTACATCAAGTGAAATCAAATGCAATTCTGTAAAGTAGATGAAATTTGTATATTAATAATAGTCACTAATAATACTTAAAAATATTTGCAACTAAAATTATAAAAATAAAAACTTATGGTGTTGCACTATAAGTTTTTTTTTGATATAATTTTGAATGAAAAAATAAGATTAGAGGAAAGAAATGCCTAAATTTTTTGTAAAAGAAAATCAAATAAGTAATAATAAAATAGAAATAGTCGGTGATGACGTTAATCACATTACAAATGTATTAAGAATGAAACAGGGAGAAATACTAAAAGTTTGTAATCAAGAAACAGGGGAAAACTACATAGCTGAAATAATTAATACTCAAAAAAATTCTGTTACTTGTGAAATACAAGAAAAATTAGAAGAAACTGCGGAATCAAATGTTGATATAACTTTATATCAGGGGTTACCTAAATTTGAAAAAATGGAACTCATAATACAAAAAAATACAGAGGTTGGAGTAAACGCAATCGTTCCAGTTATAATGGAAAGAACAGTTGTAAAACTTGATGAAAAACAAGTTTCAAAAAAACTTGAAAGATGGCAGAAAATTGCTGAAATTGCAGCAAAACAATCCATGAGAGATAAGATTCCAGAAATAAAAAATATAATAAAAATAAATAAAATATCAGATAGCTTAAAAAATGAAAAATTCGATACAATATTAGTGGCGTATGAAAATGAAGAAAAAACAATGCTAAAAAAAGAATTGAAAAAGTTAGAAAACTTGAAAGATAAAAAATACAAGATTGCAATAATAATTGGTCCTGAAGGAGGAATATCTGAAAGAGAGATAGAACAATTAAATAATTTAGGAGCAAAATGCGTATCTCTAGGCAGAAGAATTCTAAGGACTGAAACTGCGGGAATTATCATGTCTGGCGACATAATGTATGAATTAGAAAACTAAAATAAAGGAGAAAAGAGGTAGAAAGAATGCCAAAAAAGGTTGATGATACCATAGAGAATGAAGAATCTTCAAAACCAACTAGAAAACCAACTACTAAAAAAAGAACTTCTAGTTTGAAAGAAGAAAAAATAAATGATAAGCCAGCCAAAATTGAGAAATCAGACAAGTCTTCAAAAAAATCTACTACTGCAACTAATAGAACTCGCAAATCTAAATCTACTTCAAAAAAAGCAAATGAAGAAAAAGCGGTTGAAGAGGTAGTATCGAAAAAGAGAACAACAAAAAATACGAAAACATCACAAGGTGTAAAGAACAATAAATCAGCTGGAAAAACAACTAAAACACAGAAAAAAGAAACAAAAAAAATAGAAAAATCAGAACAAATTAAAAGGTCAAAAAAGAAAGACGAAAAAATAAAACAAATAATAAAAGAACAAATTGAAAACATAGACAAGATTGGACAGATTCCAGAAATTAAAGAAGAGACAAAAAAAGCAAAAGAAAAGAGTAAAAAGCCTTTTGATAAAGAAAAAATATCGGCAGAGATTGAAAATGCAATAAAGATGCCGAAAAAAGAAAAAAAGAACATACATAAAACTGTTTTAGATAACATTGGAATAGCAATACTTGTATTAGCATATTTTGCTTGTATATATTTTGGCTTTAAGAATGTTGCTAGTAAAACTTTTATTGAGGACATGAAGATATTTAGCATGGCGACCGTTATTATTGCAATAATAATGTTTGAATATTCTTATAATAAGGAAAATGGAAAAACAGCGCTAATTGGAGTCGAGATACTTGTTATAGCAATTTTAACACTAGTAATCACATATATAAATATTTTATATCAAGAGAAAATTCCAATTATGATTATCTCGATAATCGGAGCAGGGGCAATATATTATTTGATAAAAATTATAGTTGCGTATGTAAAAGAAAAGGAAAAATGGAAAGATGGAATTAGTGATATAAAACAAATAATTAAGGAGGATAGCAAATAGCTAGCCCTCCTTTTCGATTCCCAATTGAAATAGTTATAAAATAAAAAAGAGCCATTAAGAAATAGCTCTAATAATTTTGGTGAACTGAGTTTGTTTAAATACAAACCCAGCTCATTATTATTGCTATTAGTGATGTTATCTATTAGAGGAACATCAGCAGTTATTGGATTACTTCCAACATTAAATAGAATTGTCAGCTTATCATCATATAAGTAAATTTCAATACCTCCCAAAATGATTTATATATAATAACAACTTATAAAGATTAATTATTTATATTAAGCTATAATTACACCTATTAAAAACCCCGTTTTAATTCGCGTTAAAATTGATTTTAACAAGTTTTTTATTATTCCACATATAATTCCATTGCTTCAAATAAATAATATGTTTTTAACTAAAACAATTAAACTGTTCCAATTTTAAAAAAATGTAATTATAGCTTGTCCCTTATTAATAGTATTTTACTCTTCTTCCGTAGTCTTCTTTTTATAAAATTTCCCAGTAATAGTAGCAACTAGAAATCCCTTTGGTGTTATAAGATTACCGGAATAACCATAATAGAATTCATATTCATTTTCATTAGCAAATTGTTCAGCTTTTATATTTTGAATTGCTGTTGTTTTAGGAGCAATTATACCATCGCTTTTAGAATATATATTTTTATTTCTAGGAAGATTTTCTTTGGTTCTTATTTTGGTCATATATTTTCTTACTCTTCCTATTGCAGTCCTTTCATCTTTATTTTCAGGAATAACAAGTGTTTTTGTATCTCTTATATTAATTCTTGAAATCCATACATACCCTTTATTCCATAATCTTGTTAATTCTTGAAATGGAATATGTAATTCTGAATGCTTAGTATCTTTAATTAAAGCGTGTATATGTAAACTTTTTCTCTCTTCTTGCATTTCTACAACATACAAATATTCTAAATCCTGCATCTGCATTTTTAACCTTTTCCAAAAGTAATCATAATCTTTTTTCAGTTGTTCCATATCATTCATGGGATTTTCATATGTAAAGGTAAGAAATTTTTCATTGTTCCCGCCATTAAAATTGTTCATAACATAGTCTCCTACTTTTTTCATTGATTGACTTATTCCACTTATTGACCTAACATCACTTTTTTTATATTTCTTTACTTTCTTTTCAGCCTTATCATAATATTCATCTTTATTTAACCTTTTGTAATTTTTGATATGATTTTTTGTATTTGAAGTATTTACAATTTTTAATTTTTTTGATTCAACATATTCTGTCATTTTAACTATTTCATCATCAGCTATTTCTTTATCTTTATTTTTATCTTCTTTAAATTTCAAGCTCATTTTTATATTCCTCCTAAAAATTTTTATATATAGAAAATTTTTAAGACACAATTTGTCCTTAATGTTCCATATATAATATAATTAAATTAATATATAAATTTTTATATTAAAAAATCAGACCCTCAATTTAACCACCCCTTATTTATAACATCTTTACCTTAATTAACTTTAAAATGATTTATCTAATATTATTTTACTGAGGCTTCATCAATTTTTTGAAAATCTGATTTCTAATCTCTCAAACTATATATTTTTCAATATTTACAAGCATAACAAAAAGAGCAAGATATATTTTATCTTACTCTTTTATTATATTAATTTAATAATATTATATATGGAACATTATAACCCTAAATTTATTATAAAATAAAAGAAAGACCCATAAATTTATGAGTCTTTTGATTAACCAATAGTCATAAGTTTTGAGGATTTATTATAATAGCTATAATATAACTAATATATTTACTTAAGACGTATTAATCTATAAATAAAGGGTATGGACTGGCTACCAGTTTATTATGAAAAGTCTCAGGTACCTCAACAACCTTCTCACACGAGATGCTTTTCTAATAAAGTTGATTATAGCTCGATTCATACTTATATTATAGCATATCTTACTATAATTGTCAAATTTTCATAAAATATTTACCTTCTAAAATTAGTTCTATAGCTAATTTAAAACCAAATACAAAAACATTTTTATCTGTTACTGCTCCATTTAAAGCTTGTAGCTCTGTTAATTCTTCAAATTGTTTCTTCTGAATATCATTTAGGCTTTCATAAAAAGACTCTTCTATTTTTAAAATCTTATTTACAAGCTCTCTATTTTCATCTGTGTTACTATATAATTCTTCTTCATAAAAGTTAAATAGTTCCTCTATTCTTCTATTATTACAATTAGATTGATGATTTTTAATACACATACTACCACTCCTATTCAAATAATAAATTTATTATATAATCTCTTATATTAAAAATCACCCGTTTAATTGCTACATATATTTTTCTATTTTACCTAATATATCTCCTAGCCACTTCATACATTCCATCTGCATTCCTGCAATATCTTCCGCATCTTCATATAGTAACCTATCACGAGTTCTTAGATTTTCTATAGCTTCATTAATCATATTTGCCAGTGTTCCTAGATTTTTCATTACATCACTTTGTTCAATATCTACTGAATGAACTTTTCCAAACAACTCCTCTTCATTTAGTCTTATTAAAGCTTCTTCTAATTTCATAATACAACAACTCCTTTTGTAATCTATGAGCATACTACTAGCCCACAATCATTATATTTATTTATAATATTTTACTTAAATCAAAATAAAAATAGCTACTCTATATCTTATTGATATAAAATAGCTATTTTTATGTGTTTCTATTTCAATGCAAATGTTACTGCAAAGCCACCTACAAAGAAGTAAAAACTTGTATTTAAATGTTTTGGTGACCCCTACGGGAATCGAACCCATGATTCGGCCTTGAGAGGGCCGCGTCTTAACCGCTTGACCAAGGGGCCGATTAAGTACTTATATAATATACCATTTTTTTTTAGATTAGTCAACCGAAATGTAAAATATTTTTTTTATAAATTTTTAAGATAAGTGAAAAAGTAAAAGCAAGTTTCGACAATGTGCGTTGCAATAAGTCTTACATTAGGTCTTAGAAAACTTAACGAACAAAAATTTGTAAAAAGTATTGACAAGACAAAAAAATAAGAGTATTATATTAACGAACAAAGATTTGTAATTGCATTGCGTTAGGAGGTAAAAAATGATTACATCACTTCATATAAAAAATATTGGAATAATTGATGATTTAACAATAGATTTAAACAAAGGCTTAAATGTCTTAACTGGAGAGACAGGTGCCGGAAAAACATTAATAGTTGATTCTTTGGGAATTATTGCAGGGGGAAGATTCTCTAAAGATATGATTAGAAGGGGACAAAACGTATCATTTGTAGAACTTTCTCTAAACTTGCCTAATTACGAAAACACAATTGATGGAAATGTAATAGTTTCAAGAGAAATAAATACCTCAGGAAAAAATTTATGCAAAATCAATGGAAGACTTGTAACTGTAACTGAACTTAGAAATTTTATGAAAAACATAATAGACATACACGGTCAATATGATAATCAAACACTTATGGATTCTGAATTTCATACAAAATATTTAGATAAATTTATAGGGACAACCATGTCTAATAAATTGAAGGAGTATCAAGACCTTTATAATGAATATAAAAAACTGAATGCCATGCTAAAAAATAATTATGGTGATGACATGGAGAAAAGAAGAAAATTAGACCTTCTAAAATATCAATACAAAGAAATAAAAGGGGCAAAGTTGAAAAATGGAGAGGATGAACAGCTAGAAGAAAAAAGAAAGATAATGATGAATTCTGAAAAAGTTGCAGAAGCTCTAAATTTAGTTAGTTCAAACCTAGAAGGGACGGTTATAGACGTTGTAAATGAATCAATAAGGGCCTTTGAAAAAATAGAAAATGTAGATGAAAGATATAGTCAAAAATTAAGTGAATTGAAAAACATTTATTATGAAGTACAAGAACTTTCTAGAGACGTATGTAGTATGAATGAAGACACATATTTTGACGAAAATGAAAGAAACCAAGTCGAAGAAAGATTGGATGAAATATATTCATTAAAAAGAAAATATGGAAACACAATAGAAGAAATATTGAAATACCAAGATGAACTTGAAAGTGAAATTAATAGAATAGAAAATCTTGATGAAGAAAATCAAAAGACAAAAGAAAAAATTCAAAATCTTACACAAGAAATGAATGAAATTTGTGAAAAGATTACAAAAGAAAGAAAAGAAAAATCAATTATACTTAATGAAAAAATAAATAATGAGCTAAAAGAACTAGAAATGAAAAATGCAAGATTTATGGCAAGTGTTATAGAAGATGAGGAATTTTCAATGAATGGAAAGAGCCATACAGAATTTATGATAGCAACAAATCTAGGAGAAGAAGCAAAGAAACTGGATAAAATTGCATCAGGAGGAGAAATGTCTAGAATAATGCTTGCAATAAAAACAGTTCTTTCAGATATTGATGAAGTACCAGTCCTAATATTTGACGAAATTGATACAGGTATAAGTGGAAAAGCAGCAAATTCTGTTGGCATAAAACTAAAAAGAATAGCACAAAGTCATCAAGTATTAATTGTAACACATTTGGCACCAATTGCTGCAAAAGGAGAATATAATTATTACATCTATAAAGAAGTAAAAAATGAAAAGACTAACACAAAAATAAAACTGCTTAATGAAGAAGAAACATTAAAAGAAATAGCTAGAATTTCATCAGGGGAAGTAACTGAAATTGCAATGTCTCATGCAAGAGAATTAAGAAATAAATGTGCATAGAGTAAAGGTATCTTCTGTCAAAAATATTTACATATTTAGAAATATATTATATAATATTGAACATTAAGAGGTGATTAAATGTTTAATTTTGATAAAAGAATTCTATATGTAATTATAGGAATATTTGCGATTACGACAATTGCTGGATATGCACAAAATCCTGAAGAGCTTGTGGCATTATTATTAACTTTGCCAGGAGTAATTATAGCAATAACATTCCATGAATTTGCACATGCTTTTGCAGCAGATAAATTGGGAGATGATACTCCAAGAAGACAAGGAAGACTTACTCTAAATCCACTTGCACATATTGATCCAGTAGGATTTCTAATGCTTGTATTTGTACACTTTGGATGGGGAAAACCTGTAGAAATTAATCCGACAAATTTTAACAGAAAAAGATCTATGACTGCACAAGAAGCAATCGTTGCTTTTGCGGGACCATTAATGAATATTATTGTTGCAATTATATTAACAATAATTTTATTTGCGGTAGTAACATTTGCTCCGGCATTTTGCTTAACTACAGCAGGCTCGCTAGTTGTAATAGCAATTCAAATGGCGATTAGCGTAAATATCGGACTAGGGGTATTCAATTTAGTTCCTTTACCACCACTAGATGGTTCAAAGATATTAATACACTTTTTGCCTTATAAAGCAAGAATGTGGTTTACAGAGAATAAACAAATATTTTACATGGTGTTTATTGTTTTATGGGTTACAAATTTAGTAAGCTATATAATTTCACCAGTAATATCTGTGGTATCTAAAGGAATATATTTACTAGTTTCAGCAATATTTGGATTATTTTAAAGAAGTAGAAGGTAGAAAAATGAAAGATATTTATATAATGGGAATAGAATCAAGTTGTGATGAAACATCTATATCTGTTGTAAAAAATGGGAGAGAAGTTCTATCAAATGTGATAGATACACAAATAAGTATTCATGAAAAATTTGGAGGGGTTGTGCCAGAAATTGCATCAAGAAATCATGTAGAGGCAATCTCAAATGTAATGAAACTTGCAATAAAAGAAGCGGGAATAAAACTTGAAGATATAGATGCAATCGCATGTACTTATGGACCAGGATTAGTTGGAGCACTATTAGTAGGAGTGTCTTATGCGAAAGCTTTAAGCTATGCAATAAATAAACCTTTAGTAGGTGTGAACCATATAAAAGGACATATAGCAGCTAACTACATAACACACCCAGAGTTAAAACCACCATTTTTATGTATGATGATGTCTGGAGGAAATACTCAAATAATACATGTAAAAGATTATACAACTTTTGAAATACTTGGAAAGACCAAAGATGACGCTGTAGGAGAAGCTTTTGATAAAGTTGCAAGAGTAATAGGACTTGGTTATCCAGGAGGACCTAAAATAGATAAACTGGCTCAAGAAGGAGAACCAAATATAAAATTACCAAAAACACATACTGAAATGTTAGATTTTAGCTTTAGTGGAATAAAAACAGCAGTCATAAATTTGCATCATAAAGAACCAGATGTGAATAAAGCAAACCTGGCTGCAAGCTTTGAAGAAACGGTATCTGAAATGCTTGTATCGAATATTAAAAAGGCTGTTGAAGAAACAGAAATAAAGAAAATAGTACTTGCAGGAGGAGTTTCTGCTAATACATACATAAGAAATAAATTTGATATTTTCGCAAAGAGTGAAAACATACAAATTTACTATCCAGAATTAAAACTTTGTACTGATAATGGAGCTATGATTGCTTCAGCAGGATACTATGAATTTATGGCAGGTAAGAGAAGTTCTCTTGACCTAAATGCAATACCAAACTTGACTCTTGGAGGTGAATAAAGACAATGTCAATATATGCAATTTCAGATTTACATCTATCATTTAACACAAACAAGCCAATGAATATATTTGGTTGGGATGATTATGAAAATAAAATAAAAGAAGACTGGATAAAGAAAGTTAAAGAAGAAGACTTAGTTTTATTGCCAGGTGATTTTTCATGGGAGATGAAACTTGAGAATACATATAAAGACTTTAATTTTATTGCTGAATTACCAGGAAAAAAATTACTACTAAAAGGTAATCATGATTTTTGGTGGACTACGCTTAAAAGCATGAGAGAATTTTTACAAAAAAACAATCTAGAAAACATAGACTTTTTATATAACAACAGTTATTATTTTGAAAACAAAATTATAGCTGGTACAAGAGGTTGGAACATATTATCAGAGGAAGAAAAAGATAAGAAAATAGTAAAAAGGGAAGCTACAAGACTAGAATTATCAATAAGAGATGGAATAGAGAATTTTCAAGACGAGAATAATTCAAAGGAAATAATTGTATGTATGCATTATCCACCAATTACTACTGAAAACACTAGAAATGAATTTACAGATATACTTGAAAAGTACAATGTAAAAAAATGCATATATGGACATTTGCATGGTAAAGCACATGCAAATGCAATAGAAGGAATTCACAATGGAGTGGAGTACATAATGACAAGTTGTGATTATACAAAATTCACTTTGATAAAAATTTAAAAATATGATAAAAAACACACTGCAAATTCAAAAAAAGCTTGCAATATGTGGAATTTGTGGTATAATAGACTAGCATTTATAAAACAAGAAAGGATTTGAATTAAATGAGTACAAAAATAGAGAAAACAGAAAATAAAAATGAGGTAAAATTAGAATTTACAATCGAAGCAAAAAAGTTTGATGAAGCAATAATGAAAGTATACCAAAAAAGTGCAAGATATTTTAATATACCAGGATTTAGAAAAGGAAAAGCTCCATTCAACATAGTAGAAAGAATGTATGGAGATGAAATATTCTATGAAGATGCATTTAATGAATTAGTTCCATCAATATATGAGAAAGAAATTGAAGATAATAAAATAGAAGCTGTTAGTAAGCCTGAAATAAACATCGTAAAAATGAAAAAAGGCGAAGATTTAGTATTTACAGCATTAGTTCAAACAAAACCAGAAGTTAAATTAGGAAAATATAAGGGAATAGAACTTAAAAAAATAGAATACCCTGTAACAGACGAAGATGTTGAACATGAATTAGCACACGTTCAAGAACATAATGCAAGAATAATAACAGTTGAAGATAGACCTGTACAAGATAAAGACATTGCAGTAATTGATTTCCAAGGATTCGTAGATGGAAAAGCCTTTGAAGGTGGAAAAGCAGAAAAGCATGAACTAGAAATTGGAAGCAAAACATTCATACCTGGATTTGAAGATCAAGTAATAGGAATGAAAGTAGGAGAAGAAAAAGATATAAAAGTTAAATTCCCAGAGGATTACTTCTCAAAGGATTTAGCTGGAAAAGATGCTACATTCAAAGTAAAATTACATGAAATCAAAGAAAAACAATTACCAGCTTTAGATGATGAATTTGCAAAAGATGTTTCTGAATTTGATACATTAAAAGATTACAAAACAAGTATAAAAGAAAAGAAACAAGCTCAAAATGATGACAGAGCAAAACATGAAACAGAAAATCTAGCTATTGAAGCTGTATCAAATGAAACAAAAATTGATATTCCATCTGGAATGATAGAAACAGAAATAGATGCATTGATTAGAGACTTAGAACAACAACTATCATACCAAGGAATCAACCTTGACCAATACTTAAAAATAATGAATAAGACTAGAAAAGAAATTGAAGAAAACTACAAAGAGCAAGCAGAAAAAAATGTAAAATCAAGATTAATACTTGAGGCAATAATAAAAGAAGAAAAAATAGAATCAACAGACGAAGAAATAAATGCTAAAATAAAAGAAATGGCAACAAACTATGGCAGAAAAGAAGAAGAGCTAAGCAAAAATGAAGCTTTAAAAGAATATATTTCTAATACTATAAAAACAGAAAAAGCTATAGAATTAATAATAAAAAATGCAAAAATAAAATAAAAGAAGTTATTATTTAATTGAAAAGCCAAAATTAGCAGAATAAATAAAAATATATATCTATTAAAATAGTTAGGGGGGATTATTTATATAATATATAAATATTTTTATGCTCACTAACTATTTATATTTATATAAAACTTTATACCTATATAGATTATAATCGGAGATTAATATAGTATAAATAAAAGCCGATATATAAAATTAATAATATCAAATTAAATTGATAAATAAAAAATGGAGGAATTTAATTATGTTAGAAAGAGACAGTTTAGTACCTTATGTTATAGAACAATCAGCTAGAGGAGAAAGATCTTATGATATATTCTCAAGATTATTAAAAGATAGAATAATATTTTTAGGAGAAGATG
>ERZ827440.3403-NODE-3403-length-12033-cov-11.198865_pt1 | contig 12033 bp, 8 predicted proteins | sample MGYA00519774_ERZ827440 | MGnify/ENA primary metagenome ERZ827440 (study PRJEB31778, sample SAMEA3449302) | human gut metagenome | biome: human gut; feature: human-associated habitat; material: faeces | place: United Kingdom | collected 2010/2012 ... | reverse complement strand
TACCCCTTTTGTCCCTTCGGGACATTTCCCCCTGATAGGGGGAATCGGCCCCTGAGAGGGGAGCCTTAGGAGGTCTCGGGCTCGGTGGGTTGCGCCTCCGGGGTCTCGGCAGGATCCTCCGCGGGGTCCTCAGAGGCAGGCTGGTCTTCGGTGGGGGCGGGAGCTTCCGGTTCTTCTTCCTCGGGGGCGGGTGCGGGGCAGGCCGGGACGTCTTCGGCGTCCCAGTAATAGCCGCCCGCCATGTCCTCATCATACCGCAGCCGCAGCGTGCTGCCGTCCAGCAGATCGCGCAGCACGTCCACGTGGCAGGACACGCCGTCGAGCGTCACGATGTTCCACCAGTAGGCCTCGCCGCCGCGCAGACCGCTGACGGTCCGGCAGCTGAGACCCGCCTCGTCGCACAGCAGCTGCCAGCTCTGCGCCATGCTTTTGCTGTTCGCCACGCCCTGGCAGAGCGCGGAATAGACCGGCGTGCGGCTGTCGCCCTGCTGATACGGGAAGCGCTCGGCCAGATAGGTAAACAGCAGCGCGGCCTTCTCCGTCTCGCTCGTACAGTAGCGGACGTAGACCTCTGCCGCCGCCAGACTCTCGCGCACGTCCTGCTGCATCTCCTGCAGCTCCTGCCGGGAGGCGGGATAGGAAAAGACCAGCTCCACGATCCGGTTGCGGGCGTCGGCGGGGTATTCGGTGACGGTCAGCTCCGGCTCGGCCGCATGCTCGCGCAGGTGGCTGTCGCAGTAGTTCTGCACAAGGGCGGCATAGTCCGGCCGGCCGGGATAGGTCGCGTAGAGGGTCAGATGGTCGTCGTAGTCCTCCAGCGCCCGGCTGATAAGACGCCCGGCCTCGGTCTCGCCGCCGACGTATTCGATCTCGTCCAGCGGCGTCAGGACGTCCCGGAACGTGATGTCGACCTTGATCTCGTAATAGGCGACGATCAGGGTGCAGTCGTGCGTGATATAGTCGATGGCGTAGGCGCCGATCGGATCCTCGCGGGCGATCTCATAGACGGCCTGCGGCAGATCCGCTTCGATATCCGCCTCGTACTGGCTCGTATGGATAACGCCGTGCTCCACGCCGTTTTGGACGAGCGTGCGCAGGGCGTTTTTGAGCATCTTGTAGTTGCTGACCGTCAGCACGTCGCTCTGCTGCTCGGTCTTGGTCCCGGGGTTGTGCGGGGTGACGAGGGTGTATTCCGACGGCACCAGCGCGGCGCAGCCGCACAGAAGGAGCAGAAGCAGGGCGAAAAGGACGGTCAGAAGTCTTCGTTTCAAGCCGGTCCCTCCTTACAGCTCGTCGCCCGCGCGGCGGAAGCCCTCGCCCAGCACCTGATGGGCCGGCAGGAGGATGACGAACGCGTCGGGGTCGATCTCGCGGACGATGGTCTTGAGCTCGGGCAGCTCGCGCTGACGCACGGCCGACATGAGGACCGGCCGCGGCTGGCCCGTATAGCTGCCGCTGCCGTCAAGGACGGTCGCGCCGCGGTCGAGCCGGGTCTCGATCTGCTTGGAGACCTGCTGGTAGTGCTCGGAGATGATGAGCGCGACGGTGGAATGGTCCAGCCCGTAGAGCAGCTGATCCATGACGACCGACGAGACTGCCAGCGGCAGGGCGCTGTAGAGCGTCCTGGAGATATCGCGGAAGACAACACCCGTCAGGAAGATGATGAACAGGTCGATCGCCAGCAGGACCTTGCCAAGGCTGGCCGAGCGGAAGCGGCGGCGCAGAAGCTTGGCCGCGATGTCGGACCCGCCCGTCGTCGCTCCGGAGAGGAAGACGAGACCGAGCCCGAGGCCGACCAGCAGCCCGCCGTAGAGACTGTCGAGCAGGATCTCGGTCTTCGGGGCCGGGATCACGGCGAACAGATCGATGAATGCGGAGCTCAGGAGCATCCCGGCCAGCGACCCGAACAGGAACTTTTTCCCCAGCTTGCGCGCGCCGAGGACGAACAGCGGCACGTTCAGCAGCATCGTCAGCACGCCGATGGAGCCGAAGCCGAGGAGCTCGCGGAGGATCATGGCCAGACCGCTCATGCCGCCGACGTTCAGGCTGTTCGGCTCCAGAAACAGGTCGAAGCCCAGCGCGAAGATCGCGCAGCCGAGGGTGATTTTCCATCCCATCTGCCAGATGGTCCTGCATGTTTCTCGTTTCAAACCGTCATCCTCCCTATTGTGTTCGTGCGGGTTTTATCATTCCCTGCGTCAGATATCCAGCTTCATCTGCGTTTCGCCGATGTCTTCGGGGCGGACGAGCGCGCCGGCGGCGGGCAGCGCGCGGGCCAAATAGCGGCCGACGTTGCTGATCAGCGTTTTTTCCAGCTCCGCAGCCGATTCGACGACGGCCTTGCGCTTGAGGCTCATCACGGCCACGCCCTGCGCCGAACGGGTGGTCTTGACGGCGAGCTGGGCCGTGGAGAAGATGAGCGCGCGGCCATCCGAGGCGCGGACGACGATCTGTTTCTCCTCCGGCAGGTCGATGATCGCCCTGACCGGGCTCTTGTCGGAGTAGGCGCCGGTGAGCCGCTTGCGGTTGGACTTCGTGTCGTAGCAGCTGGCGGCGATCTTGGCCGCCTTGCCGTTTTCGAAGACGAAGAGCAGGTTCCCCTCATATTTTCCGGGGAATACGGCCGTGAGGAAGCTCTCGCCCTCGTCGAAGCCGAGCTTGCCGGGCAGGTAATCGCCGAGCGCGGAAGCCTTGCCGTCGGCAAATTCGGAGATGCGGGTCTTGTAGACCTGATATTTGTCGGTGAAGACGAGCATTTCGCTGCTGTTCTGCGCGGGGCAGGTCAGAAGCAGGCTGTCGCCCTCCTTGAATTTCTGCTCGCCGGACATGCGCAGCGACTGCGCCGTGATCTTCTTGAAATAGCCCTCGCGGGAGAGGAAGACGGTGACGGGGTAATCGTTTTCCGGCTCGTCGTCGGGCTCCTGCTGCAGCTCGTGGTCGTAGACAAGGGTGGTCTTGCGCTCCTTGCCGTATTTCTGCGCGACCTGCTCGAGCTCCTTGCAGATGAGCGCCTGCACCTTCTTTTCGGAGCCGAGCGTCGCTTCGAGCTCGGCGATCTCCTTTTCCAGAGACTCCGTCTCCTTCAGGCGGTTCAGGATGAATTCCTTGTTGATGTTTCGCAGCTTGATCTCGGCGACGTATTCGGCCTGGATCTGGTCGATGCCGAAGCCGATCATGAGGTTCGGGACGACCTCGGCGTCAAGCTCCGTCTCGCGGATGATGGCGATGGCCTTGTCGATATCGAGAAGGATCCGGCCGAGGCCCTTGAGCAGGTGCAGCTTGTCCTTCTTTTTGTTCATCTGGAAATAGAGCCTGCGGCGCACGCACTCGGTCCGCCACGCGGTCCACTCCTGCAGGATCTCGCGCACGCCCATCACGCGCGGCATGCCGGCGATGAGGATGTTGAAGTTGCAGCCGAAGGCGTCCTGCAGCGTCGTCGTCTTGAACAGCTTCTGCATGAGCTTGTCGGGGTCGGCGCCGCGCTTGAGGTCAATGGTAAGCTTGAGGCCGTTCAGGTCGGTCTCGTCGCGCATGTCGCTGATCTCGCGGACCTTGTTGGCCTTGATGAGCTCGGCGACCTTGTCGAGGATGATCTCGGTGGCGGTGGTATAGGGGATCTCATAGATCTCGATCATGTTCCCCTCTTTGACATAGCGCCATTTTGCCCGCAGGCGGAACGAGCCGCGGCCCGTCTGATAGATCTGCAGCATCTGCGCCGGATCGTAGAGGATCTCGCCGCCCGTCGGGAAATCCGGGGCCGGGAGCGTGTCGAGCAGGTCCGCGTCCGGGTTTTTAATGAGCGCGATCGTCGTGCGGCAGACCTCGGCGAGGTTAAACGAGCAGATGTTCGACGCCATGCCGACGGCGATGCCCATGTTGGCCGAGACGAGGACGTTCGGGAAGGTCGTCGGCAGAAGGACAGGCTCCTGCATGGAGCCGTCGTAGTTGTCGACAAAGTCGACGGTGTCGGCGTCGATGTCGCGGAAGAGCTCCTGACAGATCGGCTCGAGCTTCGCCTCGGTGTAGCGGGAGGCGGCGTAGGCCATATCGCGGGAGTAGACCTTGCCGAAGTTGCCCTTGGAGTCGACGAAGGGGTGCAGCAGCGTCTCGTTGCCGCGGGCGAGGCGGACCATGGTCTCATAGATGGCAGCGTCGCCGTGAGGGTTCAGCTTCATCGTCTGGCCGACGATGTTGGCGGATTTTGTGCGGGGCTTGGTGAGAAGCCCCATCTCATACATGGTATAGAGCAGCTTGCGGTGCGACGGCTTGAAGCCGTCGATCTCCGGGATGGCGCGCGAGACGATGACCGACATGGCGTAGGGCATGTAGTTCGACTCCAGCGTCTGGCAGATCGGCTGCTCGAGCACCTCCGCCCGCAGCCCCATCACATTCGGATCGTCCTGCTTTCTGCTTTCCGGTTGTTTTTTCTTTGGCATAGTGATTCGTTCCTTATTGTCTGGCGGCCGGAGACCGCCGGGAATTCTGGGTCATGGAGGTCGCATCCCAGACGGAGCAGATTCCGCAGACGGAACCTCTCCGCCTCACTTCGTTCGGCACCTCCCCTTAGCAAGGGGAGGCTTTGGGCTTGCGCAAACGCAAGGCTCCCCTTGTCAAGGGGAGCTGGCCCGAAGGGCCTGAGGGGTTAGTCCGCCGCAGCGGACATGGCTCCCCTTTCAGGGGAGCTGTCAGCCGCAGGCTGACTGAGAGGTCGTCGCAAATTTGCTGCAACCTCTCCGTCTCGGCTGCGCCGAGCCACCTCCCCTGAGAGGGGAGGCTTTGGATTTTCACACGCACCAAGGCTTCCCCTATAGGGGGGAGCCTTTGGACGGGTCACGACACATCCAGCTGGTCGAGGTATTTGTAGCCGTTTTCGGCGATGTGGTCTTTGCGGCCCTGGAGGTTGTCGCCGAGGAGGAGGTCGAAGACCTGCATCGTGCGTTCCATGTCCTCGGGCATGACCTTGATGAGGCGGCGGGTGGCGGGGTTCATGGTGGTCATCCACATCATCTCGGGGTCGTTTTCGCCGAGGCCCTTGGAGCGGTTGATGGAGAGCTTCCTGCCCTCGAGCTTCTTGACGATCTCGGTCTTCTCCGCGTCGGTGTAGGCGAACCACGTCTTGTCCTTGCAGGTGATCTCATAAAGGGGCGACTCCGCGATATAGACGTAGCCCTCCTGAATAAGCGTGGGGCAGAGCCGGTAGATCATGGTCAAAATCAGCGTGCGGATCTGGTAGCCGTCGACGTCGGCGTCGGTGCAGATGATGACCTTGTTCCAGCGGAGGTTCTCGAGGTCGAACGCGGACAGGTCCTTCGTCTTCTTCGTCTGCACCTCTACGCCGCAGCCGAGCACGCGGATGAGGTCGGTGATGATGTCGGATTTGAAAATGCGCTCGTAATCGGCCTTCAGGCAGTTGAGGATCTTGCCGCGGACGGGCATGATGCCCTGAAACTCCGCGTCGCGCGAGAGCTTGACGGAGCCAAGGGCGGAATCGCCCTCGACGATATAGATCTCGCGCTTCGACACGTCCTTCGTGCGGCAGTCGACGAACTTCTGCACACGGTTGGCGATGTCAAGGCTGCCGGTCAGCTTCTTTTTGATGTTCAGGCGGGCCTTTTCGGCCGATTCGCGGCTCCGCTTGTTAACGAGGACCTGATCGGCGATGCGGTCGGCCTCCTGCTTGTTTTCGATGAAGTAGACGTGCAGACGGTCGCGGAAGAACTCGGTCATGGCGTCCTGCACGAATTTATTCGTGATGGCCTTTTTGGTCTGGTTCTCGTAGGAGGTCTGCGTGGAGAAGCAGTTCGTCACGAGGACGAGGCAGTCGGCCACGTCCTGGAACGTGAGCTTCGACTCGCCCTTGGTGTATTTGCCCGCCTGCTTGCAGTAGGCATCGATGGCGTAGACGAAGGCGTTTTTGACGGCCTTTTCCGGCGCGCCGCCGTGCTCGAGCCAGGAGGAGTTGTGGTAATACTCCAGACGGCTGACGCGGTTGGAGAAGCACAGGGCGGCGGAGATGCGGACCTTGTACTCGGGCTTGTCCTCGCGGTCGCGGCCCTTGCGCTCGGCCTGCCAGAACTGCGGCATGGTGAGCGTCTGCTCGCCCGCGATCTCGTTGACATAATCCAGGATCCCGTTGGGATAGCAGTAGTCGGTCTTCGTGAATTTCCCGTCTTCCTCGTTGCGGAAGGTAAAGGTCACGCCCGCGTTGACGACGGCCTGGCGCTTGAGGATGTCCTCAAAGTACTCCTTGGGGATATCGATGTCGGTGAAGACCTCGAGATCGGGCTTCCAGCGGAAGACGGAGCCGGTGGCCTTGCGGTCGGTCGGTTCCTTTTTCATTTTGCCGACGAGCTCGCCCTTTTCAAAGTGGAGGGAGTATTTATAGCCGTCGCGGCGGATGGTGGCGTCAAAGTATTCGGACGAATACTGCGTGGCGCAGGAGCCGAGGCCGTTGAGGCCGAGGGAGAATTCGTAGTCGCCGCCGGTATTGTTCTGATATTTGCCGCCCGCGTAGAGCTCGCAGAAGACGAGCTCCCAGTTGTACCGGCCCTCTTTTTCGTTCCAGTCGACGGGACAGCCGCGGCCGAAGTCCTCGACCTCGATAGAATGGTCGGCAAAGCGGGTGACCAGGATCTGTTTGCCGTAACCCTCGCGCGCCTCGTCGATGGCGTTGGAGAGGATCTCAAAGACGGCGTGCTCGCAGCCCTCGAGGCCGTCGGAGCCGAAGATGACCGCCGGCCGCAGCCGGACGCGGTCCGCGCCCTTCAAAGACGAGATAGACTCGTTTCCGTAGGCTTTTTGTTGTTTCATGCGGATTCCTCACAATATTTCGTGCTGTAAGTTGGGTGAATGGCCCACTATATTGATTATACTATACTTTCTTTCCCAGCCAAAGTCAAGGTTTCCACTTCCGGCGGGGAGTTGTCGAAACCTCTCAAAAAGGAGATGGAAAGTTTGGTCTATTTTTTCCCCGGCAGACGGTTGCAGTCCGGCGCGATTCGCGGTATCATTTATGGTGAATGAATATGATTCTGTGCAACTACGAAGAAAAGGAAAAGAACATCATTATGGCAAAAATCGGATTTGATCTTGAAAAGTATCTGCGTCTGCAGTCTGAGCGGATCCTCGAGCGCGTGCACACCTTCGGCGGCAAGCTCTATCTGGAATTTGGCGGCAAGCTGTTTGACGATTACCACGCCTCGCGCGTGCTGCCGGGCTTCCTGCCGGACAGCAAGATGAAGGTGCTGCTGCAGCTCAAGGACCAGGCGGAGATCGTCATCGCCATCAACGCGGCCCACATCGAGATGAACAAGCGCCGGGGCGATCTCGGCATCACCTACGATCTGGACGTGATGCGGCTGATCGATACCTTCCGCTCCATCGGGCTGTACGTCGGCAGCGTCGTCATCACGCAGTACGCCGGGCAGCACGCGGCCGACCTGTTCCAGCGCAAGCTGGAGGCGCTGGGCGTGAAGGTCTACCGCCACTACCCCATCGCGGACTATCCCTCGAACATCGGCCTCATTGTCTCCGACGACGGCTACGGCAAAAACGAGTACATCGAGACCAGTCGCCCCATCGTCATCGTGACCGCGCCGGGCCCCGGCTCGGGCAAGATGGCCACCTGCCTCAGCCAGCTGTATCAGGAGCACAAGCGCGGCGTGAACGCGGGCTACGCCAAGTATGAGACGTTCCCGATCTGGAATCTCCCGCTCAAGCACCCGGTCAACCTCGCCTACGAGGCGGCGACGGCCGATCTGGCCGATGTCAACATGATCGACCCCTTCCATCTCGAAGCCTACGGCGAGACGACGGTCAACTACAACCGCGATATTGAAATTTATCCGGTCCTTGAGACGATCTTCCGCTCCATCTTCGGCGAGTGCCCGTACAAGAGCCCGACGGACATGGGCGTCAACATGGCGGGCTTCGCCATCTGCGACGACGAGGTCTGCCGCGAGGCGTCGTATCAGGAGATCATCCGCCGCTACTTTGCCTCCGCCTGTGCTGTCAAGAAGGGTGCCGCCATGCCCGAGGAGCTGCGCAAGCAGGAGATGCTCATGAACTCCCTGCATCTGGACGTCAGCATGCGCAGGACCGTCCCCGCCGCCCGGGCCAAGGCCGCCGAGACCGGCGCGCCCGCCGCCGCCATCGAGCTGCCGGACGGCCGGATCGTCACCGGCAAGACCTCCGGGCTCATGGGTGCGTCCTGCGCCGCCCTGCTCAACGCCATCAAGCTCTCCGCCGGGATCGACGACCGCGTAAACCTCATCTCCCCCATGGTCCTCGCACCCATCCAGCATCTGAAGATCGAGCATCTTGGCAACTCCAACCCCCGCCTGCACACCGACGAGGTGCTGATCGCGCTGTCCATCAGCGCCGTCACGAATCCGACGGCGGAGCTGGCCATGGAGGCGCTGGCCTCGCTTCGCGGCAGCCAGGTGCATTCGTCCGTCATTTTGTCCTCCGTCGACGAGGGCATGTTCAAGCGTCTGGGCATGAACGTCACGTTTGAGCCTGTCTATCAGTCGCACACGCTCTATCATAAGTGAGGTACCGCATTCTATGGATCACCCGCGCAGCAAATTACCCGCCGTTCTCGCCATCCTGTTCTGCATCGCGCTGCTCGGCGGTGTAGGCGTGCTTCTTTGGAAGACGCTCCCGGAAAAGCAGCAGCCGCAGCAGGCCGAGACCATCCAGACCGACTCCGTCTTCTCCTCCGAGCAGACCGCCGTGGAGCCGGAGCGCGAAGCGCCGTATGAGGGCGAGCTGCCCGAGCAGGCCGAGGCCGCGCAGCCGGAGCAGCCGGACAGCGAGCAGCCGTCCGAGCCCGCCGCGGATCCCGCCGCGCCGGACGACACCCCCGTCACCGACGCGCAGAAGACCGCACAGGCCACCCTCGCCTCCATGACGGAGGATGAAAAGCTCTGGCAGCTGTTCTTCGTCACGCCGGAGGCCATCACGAACGTCAATACCGCCACCGTCGCGGGCGAGGCGACAAAAAATGCGCTCGCGCAGTATCCGGTCGGCGGCATCGTCTACTTTGCCAAGAACCTTGAAGACCGGGCGCAGGCCGCCGCGCTGCTCGCCAACACGCAGTCGTATGCGAAGATCCCGCTGTTTCTGGGCGTGGATGAGGAGGGCGGCACGGTCAGCCGCATCGGCGCAAACGAGGCGCTGGGCGGCACGAAGGTCGCCGACATGCGCTCCTTCGGTCAGAGCGCCGATCCCGCGCAGGTCTATGCCGCCGGGCAGACGCTCGCGGCCAATCTGACCGGCCTCGGCTTCAATCTGGATTTCGCGCCGGACTGCGACGTCGTCTCCGGCGTTGACAGCGTGATCGGCAGCCGCTCGTTCGGCTCGGATCCGGAGCTGTGCGCGTCGCTCGCGGGCGTCATCGTCAAGAGTCTGCGGGCAGAGGGCGTCGTCTCCTGCCTCAAGCACTTCCCCGGCTACGGCAGCGCCACGGTCGACGATCACAACGGCACGTCCATCGTGGAAAAAACGCTGGATGAGCTGGAAAGCTGCGACCTGGTCCCCTTCCAGTCGATCATCGCGCAGGAAGGGAGCGTCCCGTTCGTCATGGTCACGCACCTGTCCTACCCGAACGTGACCGGCAGCGACACGCCCGCCGATCTTTCCTCCGCCATCGTGACCGACATCCTGCGGGACAAGCTCGGCTACCAGAACGTCATCATCACCGACTCGCAGTCCATGTCCTCCATCACCGACCACTATTCCGCAGGCGAGGCCGCCGTACAGGCGCTTGCCGCCGGGTGCGACATGATCCTCATGCCGTCTGACCTGCAAGGCGCGTTCGACGCGGTCAAAGCCGCCGTGGCAGACGGCACGCTGACGCAATCGCGCATCGACGAGAGCGTGCTGCGCATCCTGACCGTCAAGGCGGAATACGGGATCTTACAGTAAAGCAAGCCAGCGCAGCCATACAGAAAGGAAGTGCATCCGATGTCCGTGAAGCCGAACAAAAAGCCCTCCTTTGCCCTGGGTCTGATCCTGATCCTGCTTTTGCTGGCTGCCGTCATTCTCGGCGGCAGCTGGGTGGTGCGGCAGGCCTTTCTGCCGCGGCAGTCCGATGCACGGCCGGCGGCGGCAGCCGTCTCCGGCCAGCCGGACGCTGCGGCGCAGCTGCCGGTACAGACCGCGGAAGAGACCGTCTCCAGCGCGCAGCCGGAGGCGGTCCCGGAACCTGCGGCCGAGCCGGAGCCGGAGCCCGCGCGCGTCACGCTGATGGCGGTGGGCGACGATCTGATCCACAACTGCGTCTACTGGTCCGCCGAGACGCCCGAGGGCGGCTACGACTTCACCCCGTTTTTTGACGATATCCGCCCCATCGTGCAGCAGTACGACCTCGCCTGCATCAATCAGGAGACCATTCTGATCCAGGACCGGTCGCTGATCGCCAGCTATCCGATCTTCGGCTCGCCCATCGAGGTCGCTGACGCGCTGGCGGACGCGGGCTTCAACGTGGTGACCTTCGCCGGGAACCACTGCTTCGACAAAAAGGAGACCGGCGTCACCGACACGCTCCGCTACTTCCATGAAACTTACCCCGACATCACGACGCTCGGCATCCACGACTCGGAGGCCGATGCTGCGGTCATCCCCATCGTGGAGAAAAACGGCATCCGCATCGCCATGCTGAATTTCACCTACGGGCTCAACAACTCCATGCCCGAAAAGCGCTGGATGGTGGATATGCTCTCGAGCACCGACACGGTCTGCGGCCGCATCGCGCAGGCCAAGCAGGAGGCCGACTTCGTCATCGTCTTCCCGCACTGGGGGACGGAGGACGAGCTTTCGCCGGATGAGAGTCAGCTGCGCTGGGCGCAGGAGATGGCGGACGCGGGCGCGGATCTCATCATCGGCGGCCATCCGCACACGCTGCAGCCGACCGGGCTGCTCACAGCCGCGGACGGCCGGGACGTTCCGGTCTACTACAGCCTCGGCAACTTCCTGTCGCACCAGAAGGAGATGATCAACCTGCTCGGCGGCATGGCGAGCGTCACGATCGTCAAGGACAAGGATGGCACACGCGTGGAGGAATACGAGCTGAAGCCCACCATCAACGTCATCCTCCGGGACCCGGCGTCCGGCTGGTATGACTACCGCCCCATGCTCCTGGAGGACTACACCCCCGAGCTCGCCGCCCAGAACCGCTTCACCGACTGCACCGTCGAAGCCATGCAGACTCTGTATGAGGATATCGTCGGATAACCAAAGGCTGGACAGCGCCGCGCAGATGCAAGTGCCTCCACCTCATTCGTCACGGCTTCGCCGTGCCACCTTCCCCTCGTAGGGGAAGGCTTTGGGATGCTCTGCCGTCAATTTTCACGCGCATTTTCCTCTGGATGCTCATATACTAAGCAGGATCGCAAAAAGGAGGAAGCGTATGGACAGAAGATTTTGTGGGTTTACGGATCACGGGGATCTGGATGATCTGATCTTCCGGGATGAGGAATACGAAGTCAGCCGCCGCTGAGGCGGAAAAGCGTCTTCTCCGCGTGGGAAGGCGCTTTGCCTCTTTACATCCCATTTGTTTTCCTGTATAATATTCTTCGATAATTTTGAAAAGTGTGGGGAAACCATGATCGAATTTGATGAATATAAAGTAAAACTCAACAATATCCGGCCGAAGCTGGACGCGCTGTCCGACTCGCTCGGCATTGAGGCGGCGAAAGAGGAAATCGAACGTCTGCACGCGCAGATCGACTCCGACGGCTTCTGGGACAACCAGGAGGTCTCACAGAAGGTCATGAAGCAGAGCCGCCAGCTCGAGTCCAAGGTCGAGCTGTATGAGAGAATGCGCAGCCAGTGGGACGATCTTTACACGCTGTGTGAGATGGCCATCGAGGAAGGCGACGACTCCATGCTCCCCGAGCTGACCGAGGGCTATGCCCAGCTCGAGCAGGAGATAGAAAAGGCCCGGCTCGAGACGCTTCTGTCCGGCGAGTACGACAGCAACAACGCCATCGTCTCCTTCCAGGCGGGCGCGGGCGGCACCGAGGCGCAGGA
>ERZ827440.3397-NODE-3397-length-12048-cov-3.172267_pt1 | contig 12048 bp, 10 predicted proteins | sample MGYA00519774_ERZ827440 | MGnify/ENA primary metagenome ERZ827440 (study PRJEB31778, sample SAMEA3449302) | human gut metagenome | biome: human gut; feature: human-associated habitat; material: faeces | place: United Kingdom | collected 2010/2012 ... | reverse complement strand
AGATAATTATTGGTGGAGGTGTTTCAGCAAATTCATATTTAAGAATGAGGATGAAAGAGACTTTCGAAAAAAAATATGATTTGGTATTGCCTCCATTATGGTGTACAACTGATAATGCTGCAATGATAGCAAAAGTAGGCCACTATTTATTAGAAAGAAATATTGTATCCTCTTTAGATGCTGAATCTCGAGCCAGTTATCAACTTGATGAATTTATGAAAAAATCTGCATAGCTGCAGGTTTTTTTAATTTGTGTTATTAAGATAAATATTTTATAATTAAAGAAATATGCAGTTTTATTTTAAGGGAGAAACTATGATGAAAGCTAAATTGATCAATTTATCATTAGAAGAAAAAATCAGGTTTCTTGTATCTAATGAAAAAAATACGCTAGGGTCTTTAGAGAAATATGTTTTTCCTAAAATTACATTTTCGAATGAAAGCGTAAGTTATACTGATACAGATAAAAAAATATTTGCTTTTCCTTCAGATGTAATGTTAATTCAATCTTTCGATGATGAATTAATTGAAAAAGTATTTGATGTAAAATTTAGAAATTTATCTTGCACACAAAATTTAAAATATAATTATATTTCTAGTGAAGATAATTATACGGAAGATAGTTTTTTATTTTCTAAATTTCAAATATCTAAAGCAAAGGCTATGAATGAAAATTCTTTTTTCAGAGCTATAGATGGAGAAGTGAATGATTTGAATTGGATTAATTATTTTTATTTTATAGATAAAATATTTTTTAAAAAATTCAATACTGTACTTTGCTATTCTAAAGAACAGTATGACAAATATAAAAAATTGCCATATATACAATATATAATAGGCAATTCTTCTAAATTCGAAGAGATAGAATATTATTTGCAAAATGGTGTTTTATTTTCTTGTTATACTGGAAAAGATTATGAAGAACTAATTTCTTATTTACTTAAGAAAACAGGTATAGAAAGTTTAAATAATAAAGATAGAAAAAGTATTTCGGTATCACAAATTGATTTGATGATAGATAAGATTTTTACTATTTTTGAAGAAACTAAAAATAAAAAAGAAAATAATATATTGGAAGAAAACACAGATATATATTTAAGATCTTGTTTAGATTCGATTGTTTTATTAAAAGATGAAAAAAGATTGTTGCCTTTAAAAAGAGAAAAGAAAGTCTCTATTATAGGAGATTTCTTTTCAAATAAAGAATACATTGAAGAAATTTGTAATCATCAATGTTCTTCAAAAATTACTGGTGATGAAATTATTAATAATTATTACAATATTAATTATGTTGGTTTTGCTCATGGATATTTAAAAGAAAAAAATATTGAAAATTTAATATCGTTTTCAGCTATTGATTTGGTACAAAAATCTGATTTGGCTGTTATTTATTTAAGAGCAAATGATGGAATTATATCAAATGATCAATTGGATTTAGTAAATAAAATGATTGAAACGAAAAAAGATTTGATAGTTGTTTTGGATGCTGATAATTATGTAAGTATTCCTTTTTATGATAAGGTTTCAACAATACTTTATGTTGCTGGTGGTGGAGAAAAAGTTCATGATGCAATTTTAAATGTTTTGAGTGGAGAAAAATGCCCTTCTGGAAGAATTACAAAAAAATGGAACGTTTCTAACAGTATTGAATTACCATTTGGATATGGTTTATCATATGGCAACTTCGAATATTCAAACTTAGAAGTAAATAACAAAGTTGTTTCTTTTAATATTTTGAATATTTCAAATGAAATTTGTATATCTGTTCCTCAATTATATATTCGCTTAAACGATAAAAGCAGTAGTTTTTATAAACCACAGTTAAGAGGTTATAAAAAAGTATCGATTTCTCCTGAAAAAATGATAAAAGTTGAATTTGAATTAGATGATTCTTTCTTTAAAGAGTATGATTTCAAACGAAATTGTATGATTATAAAAAAAGGAGTTTTTGAATTATTGATTGGGAATAACATTGATGATATATGTTTAAAAAGTCAGATTGAGAAAAGTGAAGAGATTGAGAATGGCTCTGAAAAATCTTTAATTAAAGAAAATATTTCTGCTGATTCTTCTATTATAGAAAATAGATTAGATAACAAGAAATCAAAAAGAATTTCAAAGAAAGAGATAATTATTCCTGGTTTACTTTTTTTGTATTTTATTGGTGCAACTATATTTTTGTGTTTATCCCTTAAATCTGATAAGAATATAATGTTTTTATGCTTATTTTGTGGTTCCACAATATCCTTTATTTGTTTAATTTTCTTTTTAGTATTTTTAATACTTTATTTTAAAAGAAGAAAAAATAATGATGATACAATTGTCAATTTTTTACTCAGTGCTCCGGACTTTAATATTATTAGTAAAAGAGAATTTGAAGTGTTAAATCAAAAAGAAGAAAGTTTTGTTAATGAAGAAAATATTGAAGAAATCGCTGATAATCAATTGATAAATAAAGAAGATATTAAGCTTGATAAAAACACTTCTTTATCAAAAGAAGAAATTGAACTTCATGAAGAAGAATTAAAAAAATTAATTGAAGAAAAAAATAATAGTATTTTTGAAAAAGTTGATATTAAAGATAAAATTGATTTTGACTCAAAATCTTCATTAGTTCAACTGACTGAAAATTTGAAAAAAATATTTTTGAGCAAAGGACTTATTGTTGAACTAAGCACTATACGTTCATTAATTAGTGCGATTGTTTCTACCAAAATTATTATTTTAGATTCTAAAGTTAAAGAATTGTTTCCTATATTTTTCGATTCCTTGAAGGAATTTTTAGGCTTTGAATCTCATGCAATTACAGCTAGTGATGATTGGTCTAGTTCATTTAATTTGTGTTGGAATAAAAATGATGAGAATAATTATGTTATTACAGACTTTATTACAGATATTTATTGTGCAAGTAAATTAAAAAACAATATTTGTTTTAGTGTTATAAATGAAGTAAATATGGAAAATGTAGATATGTATTTAAAAGAAATTTTAGAATATGCTTCTAGTCCTAATTTAAAACATACTATTAAAGTGAATAAGCAAATAGATTTAACTATCCCTAAGAATATGTTATTTATCATTGTTCCTAAAAGTAATGATTTTATAAATAAAATACCAGCTAAATTATCTCAATATTCAACTATTATTCATTTATTGATGAGAGAAGAAAAAAAGATTCCACTAAATGAAGATATTTCTTGTTTATCATATTCATATTTGCATTCATTAGTTGATGATTATAAAAATGATTTCTATCTTTCAGAGAATAATTGGAAGAAGATAGATTCTTTCATTTCTTGTTTAAATTTAAAAGAGAATATAGAATTATCTAATAAATGTTCTTTGAGAATAGAAGATTATGTAACAACATATATGGCTTCTGGCGGAGATGAATTTCAGGCTTTAGAAGCTGTTGGACAAGAAATATTATTACCATATGTCTCTTTTTTAGATTATTTTAAGGATAATAAAAATTATAGTTCATTTATTGAATTAACAAACAATTGCTTTGGCGAAGAGGCAAATGAGATTTTGCGTTACTTTAAAATACAGGAAGTTAGTGAGGTATGATGTATGAATGTTATTATCTTCACTAATTTTTTTGAAAATGTTTGGAAATTTCTAAGTTCTAAAACAGCTTTTTATATATACGCTTCGATTATTTTGATTTTAATTATTGTTTTATTGGTAATTGTTTATAGCAATTATTCTAGTTCTTTTAAGTTTAATTTAAATGAAAAAAATAAAAATTTTGAAAATGTAAAAAATGATGAAGTTAAGATAATTTTTAACGGAAGCAATCATGATAATATTTCAAATAGTGAATTAAAAGAATCTGAACAAGAGGATGAAGCATCTAGATTTTATATGCTCACTAAAATAGATAAAAAGATGGAAAGTTATGTTCCACCTAAATACGATGACGATATTTCTTTAGAAGAATTTTGTATAGAATTTAGAAAATTTTCTGCTGGCAAATTACACTTATATTATGATATTGAAGATATTAGAAGATTTGTAGCTTCATTAGCAGTAACAAAACTTATTATTTTGCAAGGTATGTCAGGTACAGGTAAAACATCTTTAGCATATGCATTTGGAGAGTTTGTTGATAATGAGGCAGTTGTAATTCCTATTCAACCAATGTGGAAGGAAAGAACAGATTTAATAGGGTATTATAATGAATTTACTAAAAAGTTTAATGAGACAACGATGTTATGTACATTATATGAAGCAAACTTAAATAATGATTTATATGCTTTAGTTTTAGATGAGATGAATATTGCAAGAATAGAATATTATTTTGCAGAATTTTTGTCATTGTTGGAATTGCCAAATCCTGAAGGACGAAATTTAGATGTAGTATCAGATAAATGGGAAAATGATCCAAAGTTATTAAAAAATGGGAAATTGCGATTACCAGTAAATATGTGGTTCATAGGTACAGCTAATAATGATGATTCGACATTTGCGATATCAGATAAAGTATATGATAGAGCTATGCCAATAGATATCAACGAAAAAGGTATTGCATTTGAACCAGACGATATAGATGCATTAGATGTAAATTATTCATATTTAAATGGTTTGTTTGAAAAAGCAATGGTAGATTACGCAATATCTGCAAGTACTTTAAAGAAAATAGATGATATGGATAACTACACAATTAAGCATTTCAGGGTTGCGTTTGGTAACCGTATCGTAAAACACATGAGAAAATTCGTTCCAGTGTATGTTGCATGCGGAGGAGATGAAACTGATGCGGTAGATTATTTCATGGCCAAAAAAGTATTAAGAAAATTCGAAGGATTGAACTTAACTTTAATTAGAGATGAAATTGATGGATATATAGAATTCTTGGACAAAAATTTTGGAAAAGGTAAAATGGCAGAATGTATAGAATTTTTATTGAGACTTAAGAAGATGTCTTAGTTCATAACGGGGGAAAGAAAATGAAGGACTTAAATATTTTGAAATTAGCCAGTATAGAAAGAGAAAAATCAGTACAGTTTCTTGGTCAGATAGATTCGAAATTACTTATGGATGTAAGCAAAAGTAGGGTTACAGAAAATAATGAATGGATAGATATGGTAGAATTTACAATGCCATATCTTGAAAAGGCATTAACCAAGCAAATAAAAAATATTGTTACAGAGGAAGAAATCATTAAAATAGAGTTGATAAAAAAAGTAACAGTAGAAAGTGTAAAACATTTAGCTAAAAATGTAAATCTTGTAGATAGATATAATCAACAAAGTGGCGAAGTTGTACCAAAGAAAATATTAAATGCCTATAAAGAAGAAACATTTCTTACATATGAAAATAGGTTTTTATATACATTAATAAAATTAATAGAAGATTTTATATATTTAAGAGAAAAGCAATCTCCTAACGAATATAAAGGAAAGAACTATCAAAAGGCTAATTATGAAGCTTCTATAAAACTAAAAAAAGAAAAAGTAAATGTAAATGTAGAGTATAATTCAGAAGTACTAACAGGAATTAGAAAAAAAGATGGTAGTGCAGAAAGAATTGCTGATATAAAAAAGAAATTAAAGGTTTTAAAACAAACTGATGTATATGTAACATTAGTTTCCAAAAAAGCTACATATGTAAAAGCACCATTAAAGATGACAAATGTTTTGCTTAAAAACGTAAATTTTCAATATGCTGTAAAACTATGGAATTACTTAAGTGAGCAAATTGAATTAAATGATAAGATTACAAATGAGAGTAGCGAATTTGAAGAAAAAGGAATGGTGAAAAAACTACTAGATGAAGATATATTCTTGATGCATTCTATATTTAAAAGCACAGATCTAGAAAATCAATTTAAAGGAAAAGCGAAAGCAGCAATAGAAGATAAAAAAGTTACAAAAGAATTAACAGATGCCTTAATTGAAAAGATTATAGAATTAAATCCAGATATGTCAGAAAAAGACATAAATAAATTGATAACAGATAAGTTGTTAGTAATGAAAACAAGAAAATTAATATCATTAAAACCAATAGAAGATAAATTTAAAGAAAAAATTGATAAATATATGGCAAATGCTAAAGAAGTGAGGTTAAAATAAATGGAAAGCGAAGAAGCAAAAGAAAAAGTTCCGACTAAAAAAAATAAAACTGTGAGGAAAACATTTAAAATTTTATGGGATATCATAGTAAAACTAGTAACATTATTAATTGTACTTATATCTTTAATTATAATAGTACAAAAAGTTACTAATAATAAAGAATCTTTCTTCGGATATAGAATCTTTAGAGTACAGACAGGAAGTATGATTCCTAAATATCAAATAGGAGATGTTATATTAGTAAAAAAACAAGATGTTGACAAAATTAAAGTTGGAGATGATGTAACATATTTAGGAGAAAGTTCATCTGTAAAAGGAATATTAATAACCCATAGAGTAATTGATATTCAAGAAGTAGATGGAAAAAAGGAATTTCACACACAAGGTATTGCTAATAATCTAGAGGATCCTGTAGTGCATGGAAATCAAATAAATGGTGTGGTACAATTTAAAATGCCAATATTAACATTACTATGCAAACTTTTAAATAACAAATATATCTTTTACTTTGGAGCAGTATTGCCATTAACTTTATATATATTCTTTAGAGTTTTAAAGGCAAATTATGATAAAAAAGTTGAAAGGGATTAGTATATGAAGAGAAAAAATACGATAAGAATAATAGAAATATTATTTATTATATCAATATTAATTACATTTTTTTCTATACAAAGAACCTATGCAAAATATTTCGAAAAGGTTGGAACAACATATAATACCAACATAAAAAAATGGGTAATAAACATAAATAACAATAATATTCATGATATGGACTCATTAAGCAAAATAATGCAACCAGTGCTTGTAGAAAATGAAAATATGAATAGTAATGAAACTCTAATTCCAGGAAGAGAAGGTTATTTTGATATGGTTTTAGATTATAACTATGTAGATTTAGCTTTTGAATATACATTTTCTATAGAGCAATTAAATAACACAAAGTTAGCTGATTTTGAAATTTATGGATATTCAGTTATTGATGGAGAAAATCCAGAAGTAGTAGAAACTAAAGAAATAAAAGGTGTTATTGATCCTACAACAGAATTAGATAGTAATGGAGAAAAGAAAAAAGACATAAGAATTCTATTTAGATGGAATGATGGTGAAGGCAGTACTATGAACAATGCTTCAGATACTCAATTTAGAGGAGAAAAAAATACAGCTAGTGATGCTGATAAAGTACATACAATTTTAAAATATAAGGCAATTGTGACATTTTCACAATATATTGCTTAAGTATCAAATGATAAAATAGAGGGGTGAGTTTTTTGGAAATAAAAAATGTTAAGACAGAAAAATTAGAAGATGATGAAATATTAAATGTGAAAAAACAAGTAGAGAGCTTCTTAAAGTTTCTAAATAGCGAACAGGATAATATTAAGAAATTAGAGGAGGAAAATTCATGAAAGAATTAGTTGAAAATATTGAAAAACAAATAAGTACAGATAAAGATGTTATAGCTGTTCTACCAAGAAATGGAATCAAAGCAATAAAAACTCTATTAGAAACAATAAAAGAGATGACTGAAAAATATGAATACTTAAATGATAAATTAATGAAAGACATAGAAGAAAGATACAATAAACTTATAGATGTAGAAAAAAATCCACAGATTTCAGAAATAGAAGCTGAAATTGAAAAATACGTAAATTCAATAAATACAATAAATGATCGTTCTCCATTTGCGAAGATGGGATTAGACAAAATAATGTATAATGTCAATGGATATTATAAGAGTGATTTACAAAGATTAAACAGTGAATTATTGGAAACTGTAAAAAATTTTGAAACAGTAGGAATTAAACTTACTGCAGAAGATTTTAATATAAGCGAATATGCTAAAGAGTATATGGAAGTCTTATTAGAAGAGGCATATAATGGAGATATTAATTCAGAAAGAGTTAAAGCAACATTTGAAAAAGTATATTTGAAATGTTCAGAAATGGTATCACATTTATATGCAAATATAAGATATATATATGACAAGCATGAAGAACATATAAAGAAATTCTATGATATGAAGACAGAAGAAATTACTAAAGATTTAAAAGCTACACAAGAAGAAATTGAAGAAAGCAAAAATAATCTTATTAAAAAGAAACATTTATTAGAAGAAGTTGATAGTAAGGTTATAATACAAAACTTTTTTAGTGGATTATGGAATATCAATGATTACAAAACAGATAATTATCAGAAAATGTATCTAGAGTTAATTTCTAAAGACATTACTAAAATATCAGAACAAGAAAAGAAAGAAATGGACGAGAATGTTGAAAAATTAAATGATAATTTAAATGAATATTCAAGATTTTGTGCATACAAGTTTTTAAATGATGAAGTATTAAAAATTAGAGAGGAAGAATTAAAGAAACAAGAGGCAGATAAAGAGAAAAAGGAAAAAAAGGCAAAGAAAACACAGTATGATCTTTTGAAAGAAAGTATCAAGAAATTAACTGTGGAGATATTTAAATTAAATGAAAAAATTGATAAACCAGAAAAAGGATTCTTTAAAAAAGTATCTGCAAATGAAAAAAAAGAAAGTGAAATGATTTTACAAAGAAATAATCTAATTCTTGATTTGAAGAAAACTTACATGGATTTAGATGGAGAAATAATGAAGAAAAATATAATGGAAAAAATTAATGAAATTTCATCTATTCTTGATGTATTAACATTAGCAAGCAATGACTATGGATTCATGGCAAGAGCAATCATAAAGAAAAATGATGAAATAACAGATAAAGAATTAGGAGAAATGATAAAAGAAATAAGAGATTATATTACATTTACAAATTTCGGAGTAATAAATTATGTACAAATAAGCGAGAAAAAAGAATTAGCTATTATAATTAAAGACAAGTATAAATTATTTGGAATACAAGTTTCAAAAGATAATTTTCAGGAAGATAGCATCGAAGATTTTATGAAGAAAGTTGCTATCATTACAAATTACAACAATATTTTGAAGAGTGAATTTTCAATTGAAAATTTACAATACATTATGACTGTAAAAGGAATGCTAAAGAAGTAATTGGGTGTGAGAAAGTGGAATATAATGTAGATAAAATTTCTAGTAAAATTAAAAATAAGAAAATAAAACATAAAATATTTAAAATAGTTTTATTGAGTATTTTGTTTATTTTGTTTATTATTAATTTGATATTATCATTTGAAGAAAATACTCATATATGTGGAATTTACGTTTTTAACATTATATCTGAAAGTATGGTACCTACATTAGATGTAAATGATGTAGTAGTTGTTAAAAAGTGCAAACCAACAGAATTACAAGTTGGGGATATCATAACATATGAAATAGATGGAAGAACAGTTTCACATAGAATAATACAAATTACAAAAGATGCAAATGTTTTAATTACTACTAAAGGCGATAATAACGAAGTACAAGATCCAGTGCCAATAAAAGGTGACCAAGTCTTTGGAAGAATGCTATTTAGAGTAAGAAAAATAGGAAAAATTGTTGGTTATATACAAAATGTAAGAGGACTTATTAATATAGTTATATTTATTTTTATAGTTTATATTTTAATTAGTTTAAAAGAGCAAAAAAAGAATACTAGAAAAATTAAAAGAAAAAAGTATGAGATAAAGAAACTTAGAGACAATTATCATCTATAGAAGAGGTAATGAAAATGGAAAATGATATTTATTCGAAAAATGATATAATAAAAAAAGTAATATTTAAGATTTTCTATCAAATCTTAATAATATTTTGCTTTATATTAACGGCAATCATTATTTTACAAAAAATTACTGATAGTAATGGTTCAATTGGTGGATATAGAATATTCAGAGTTATTACAGGAAGTATGATTCCGCAATATGATATAGGAGAAGTAGTAATAAGTAAAACAACTGATCCAAGTGCTATTAAAGTTGGAGATGATATTGTTTATAGAGGAACCTATGGCGAATACAACGGGAAGATAATCATGCACGAAGTTATAGGAATAGATAAAGACCAGAATAATAATTTTACATTTCATGCAAAAGGACTTGCAAGTGGTAGTGTGGAAGATCCACAAATTAAACCAAGTCAAATATATGGTGTAGTAAAATATAAATCTGCAATTTTAGCTATATTATATGATTTAGCAACAAATATATATACTGCATTTATAATTATATTTATCTTAGTATTAAATGTATTTATTGCATTTAAATTTCCAGAAAAGATAAAATTAAAACAACTTGCAGAATCTGGAATTACAAGTGATTCAGATGAAGATGCAGAGCTGGAAGACGAAGAAAAAATAGAAGAAAACAACGATATAGACGTTGAAGAAAATGCAAAAGATGAACAAGAAGATAAAACAGATGAAGAATAATGTTCTATTTATTTAAGTTTCAAAAGATAGGAGGGTTTATGAATATATTACGTGAATTCAGAAGAGTTAAAAAAAGAAGCATAGCAACTAGAGTAAAATTACTTTTAGTGTTTTCAGTAATATTAATAGTAAATACCTATGCGTGGTTTAGTGCAGACAAAGATGTTGATTTAAAAGGACTGGAGGGAGATGTTACCTCTTGGGATGTGGCTTACTATGTTAATGAGGATGAAAATGAGATTCTCGATCAAACAGCGGTATTTACCATAGATGAACTATATCCTGGAATGCCAGAAAGGCAAGATGTAGTTCACGTTTATAATCTTGGAACAACTAGTACAACAATCAAATATGAATTACTATCTGTAAAAATATTTGGACAAGAAGTTTTAGACAAAATAAAAGCTGATAATGGAATTGTAACAGAAGGCAATACAACTTACATATTTTCTGATAACACGCAATATCCATTCAATGTTAGTTACACATATGATAGAGACAGATTAGATGGAAAATATGTTAGTGATTCAAGTACTCCTAATGCAGTGACTACATTTAAATTTAATGTAGATTGGCCTTATGAAGAAGGAGCAAATGAAGAAGAAAAATTGGCAAAAGATATATTAGATACCAAGTTTGGAAAAGATGCGTATAATTTCTATAAAGAGGGAACAAACAATTCTCAAAAAGCAGTGGAAATATATGTGAAAATAACAAGTAGTATATTACGCCAAAACTAGTAAAATCAAGATATTATGGCTATTTTAAAAAACAAAATGAATTGTAATATAAATGTAACACAAATGTAATATTAAATTCGTTGACAAACATTAAAAGACTAAGTATAATGTTAATAGAATTTGTTGAAAAAAATATTTTTTTGGAGAACCAGGTGAGATTATGGCGAATGAAACAATAGAAAATGAAGAAACATTAGAAGACAAAGTTGATGAAACAACAGCGGCTCAAAAACTGGAAGAAAAGGCAAAGAAGGAAAAAAAGAAGAAAACACGAAAGACAGTTTTTAAAATATTGCTAGTAATAATTATATTATTTTTAATAAATGTATATATAATATTATCAATATTTTATAAGGGTGAAAATTTTACAGTAACTCTTGATAGCGAATACGGAAGAGAAAGTGGTCTGGTAATATATGAAGACCAAAACAAATATACCAGAACATTCTTGAGATCAAAAGATATCGACTTTTTTACAGACATTTCAGTGAATTGGTTACCAGAGAATATAGACAACGAAGGTGATGGTTCACACAATGGTAAGAACTATATTGCTTATACTTTTTATGCAGAAAATATGGGGCAAGATACAATAAATTATTGGACAACAATTAAAATTGATGATGTAATAAAAGATGTAGATGAAGCAATAAGAGTTATGGTCATAAAAAATGGAAACAAAGTTATATATGCAAAAAATAATAGGTCTACCGAACAACCTGAGCCAAATACAATACCATTTAAGGATAAAGAAACAGTTATGCTTGAAAAAGCAGAAAATTTTAAAGTTGGTGACATTGACAAGTATACTGTTGTTATATGGGTAGAGGGGGATGATCCAGAGTGTACAGATGACTTAATTGGTGGAGAAATCAAAATGCA
>ERZ827440.3396-NODE-3396-length-12049-cov-3.897115_pt1 | contig 12049 bp, 13 predicted proteins | sample MGYA00519774_ERZ827440 | MGnify/ENA primary metagenome ERZ827440 (study PRJEB31778, sample SAMEA3449302) | human gut metagenome | biome: human gut; feature: human-associated habitat; material: faeces | place: United Kingdom | collected 2010/2012 ... | reverse complement strand
TGTTTTTACAAGATTTACGGCACAGTTGTGATTTGTGTAAATCTCGCCATCGGGATTAAACTTGCTCTTTAAGCTGTAATATATCCCTACATCCTCGACCATCTCACCTTTGAGGTACTTCTCATAGGGTATTTCTTTCTCGAACACCTTACCTATTCTGTCATACACACGACTGTCCATAGTTCCCACAGGGTCGATTGCATCAATTACAAGGGTTGCACCGTGGTGTGCGCAGGTAAGAAACACCGAGCTTGCCATCTCATTTTCCGATTTTGTAAGCGTATGCGAAGCAAGCGTAGGCTTACAGCGTGAAAACATATATTCAAACGGCTGATTTTTCGTTGCGTTTTTATAAAGCTTGCAAACAAAGGACTGGGCATAAATTCCTCCGTAAAGATCTCCGCCCGCATAGTCTGCCGCATCAAGAACCTCCTCCGCAAGTGCCTTTGTCGCATCGGGCAACCCCGCAAATGCGGCATTGTGATAAACGCTTGCAAAGGGAACGTGCTTCCTTACCTCATCAGCGGCAAATTTAGCAAAATCGCCCATCCATTCCCGTCTCTTTTTTATATTCAGAAGCCACCTGTCGTCATTCCAGTCAGCTTTTGTGGGAAGCTCTCCCCCAACCTCATCTTTCCAGCGTTTTTTACAGCTTTCGCAATAGCACACATGAGGCCAGAAAAGCATATCAAAAAACATCCCGTCAAATGTAAAATACTCGCACATTTCCTTTATCTGCATTGCGGTAAACTCACGATATTCCTCATTATTCGGGCAACAGAACTTATATCTGTTAACGTGCTTTCCGGTTGCACACTCTAATGCGGCATCGCGTTTTTCCTCCGGGAAAGGCACCCCGCTTTCAGTAATCATTCTCCACTTTGGATGCTCGTCATATGCCCAATTATTGTAGACAAGACTGTAATATCCCGTAACATTTATTCCGTTATCCTTGCACATATTGCAAAGCTTTTGAACGAGATCTTCTCTGCCTATAAACGAATTATGCATTTTGCCGACTTTTGTGGGATAGTAACAAAGCCCGACGTGCGACTGAAAATAAATCATAGCATTCTGAATTTTTGCTCTTTTCAGATTATCAAGATAACTCTCGGGTGAAAATTTCGATAAAAACTCAGGACTCCAATCATCTATATGCATATCGCAAAGATGCCTTCTGTAAACATTTTTATACCACATAAAGCTCTCTCCTTATTTAATTATGCATACATTATAGCACAGTGACGGCAAAAATGCAACATATAAGTTAAGGTTTAATATTGACAAGGAGTGTATAATTTTATATAATATTATCAGTACATTAACCTTTTTCCAAAGGAGGAATAAATATGTTACACGATTTTTCGTTTTATAACCCCACCAAAATTCATTTCGGAAAAAGTGCTATGGAGCATCTTCCTTCCGAGCTTTCCTGCTACGGGCAAAATATTTTGCTTCTTTACGGAAAGGGCTCGATTAAAAAGATTGGGCTTTACGACAAGGTTATCAAGATTCTTAAGGACTGCGATAAAAATGTTACGGAGCTTTCCGGAATCAAGCCGAATCCGTCATACAGTCAGGTGCTTGAGGGCGCAAGGCTTTGCTCCGAAAACGATATTGATTTGATTTTGGCTGTCGGAGGCGGCTCGGTAATCGACTGCGCAAAGGCAATTTCCGTTTCTGCATATACAGAAGGGGATCCGTGGCAAAAATACTGGATTAATTATGAGGAAGTGGACAACAAAATCATACCGGTAGGAAGCATTCTCACAATGGCAGGCACGGGCTCTGAAATGAACGGCGGAAGCGTAATAACAAACGAAGATGTAATGATTAAAAACGGAAGAGTTTTTCCGCCGTCTGTATATCCCAAGTTTTCTGTTTTAAATCCCGAGTTTACATATACGGTTCCGAAAATTCAAATGGTGAGCGGCGTGTTTGACATTATGTCCCACCTTATGGAAGCGTATTTTTCGGGAGAGGATGACAACACAAGCGACTATGTAATAGAGGCTGTCATGAAATCCCTTATTAAAAGTGCCGAGATTGCCTATGAAAACCCTGAGAATTACGAGGCTCGCAGTAATATCATGTGGTGCGCAACCCTCGCTCTTAACGGAATAACAGGCGTTTCAAAAACGCAGGATTGGGAGGTTCACGCCATTGAGCATCAGCTCGGAGCATACACCGACTGCCCCCACGGGCTCGGGCTTGCGGCAATCTCAATGCCTTATTACAGATACATATACAAAAACGGTATTGATAAATTTGTTCGTTTTGCAGAAAATGTATGGGGTGTTGATGCGGACGGAAAAACAAAGGATGAAGCGGCTCTTGAAGGCATTTCGTGCCTTGAAAACTTTGCAAGGAGAATTGGAATACCCCTTACCCTCCGTGAGCTGGGTGCAACGGAGGATATGCTCCCCAAAATTGCCGAAAGCTGTGAAGAGGGCGGCGGCTATATGGTGCTTACTCATGCGGATATTCTGAACATTTTGAAAGAGTGCTATTAATGTATGATTGATTATCATAAAGCATTGGTTATTTATCTGATATCAATTAACGCTGTCACATTTGCAGTATATGCTTTCGATAAGCTTCGTGCCGTACGGGGCGGCTTCAGAATACGAATTTCAACGCTTTTGCTCCTTGCCCTCATCGGCGGCTCATTAGGTGCACTTATTGGGATATATGTATTAAGACACAAAACCAAAAAGGTCTATTTTACCTACACCGTACCGATAATGCTTGCGGTTCAGATATTTTTTATTGTTAAATTCTTGATATAGAAAAAAGAGGAAAGCTCGAAAAATGAGCTTTCCTTTTTATTCATAATTCTAAACACGCGCACGGGGATGAGAGCGGCTGTAAACATCCTTAATTCTCTTTTTAGCCATGTTAGCGTAAAACTGAGTTGAAGATATATCGGAATGTCCCATCATTTCCTGGATTGAACGAAGGTCCGCTCCGTTTTCCAAAAGATGCATTGCAAAGGAATGCCGAAGGGTGTGGGGAGTGATGTCCTTTTCAATTCCGGCCTCAGCGGCATAATGCTTGATAATCTTCCAAAAGCCCTGACGGCTCAGGCGGTTGCCGTTACAATTAACAAATAAGGCAGTTTCCGACGGGTCGATTATCATAACCTTTCTTGAGTTTGAAAGGTAGTCTGAAATTGCGTCTGCCGCAACGGTATGTATCGGAACAATCCTTTTGTTTGCTCCCGAACGGCATTTTATGTAACCCAATTCAATGCTGACATCGTCAATGTTGAGCGAAATAAGCTCCGTAACCCTTATTCCCGTTGCGTACAAAAGCTCAAGCATTGCCTTATCCCTATAGCCTTTAAGGTCAACGCATTTAGGCTGATTAAGAAGCTGTGTTATCTCGTCGGACGAAAGAATTTCAGGCTCTTTTTTAGGTATCTTCCCTGCCTTTATGTTCGCCGTCGGGTCATATGAAATAAGCTTTTCCCGAAGCAAAAACTTATAGTAAGCCCTGACGGAAGCCACATTTCTTGCCAATGTTGAAGCCGCCTTGCCGAGCTCCTTTAAATGCTCGATATACGCAGAAACAGATGCGCTCGTTGCAAGAAGTGAGCTTTCAAACTGTTCGTCATGCTCCAAAAATCCTATAAACTGACATATATCTCTTTTATATGATTCCAAAGTATTATCCGACACTTTTTTCTCATGCACAAGATAATCCTCAAATTCTGTTATGTAAGCTGTCATTTTCCATTCCCCTAATATTTTTTGGTTACCATAATATTTTACTCCAAAATTGAGGATTTGTACAGTCTTTTTTACAAAAATATTACACAAAAATTACTGCTTATTTTCGTGCAAGATTTTTCGCTTCATATATATTGTGTTTATATATACAGTCCGCAAACAACATTTAGGATTGGAGGAATAATGTAAATTTCCGCCAATCTTGAAAAAAGCATAAAAACAAACATAATAACGCAGGAAATAAGCATAAACCGAGTGTTCACGGAAAAGTCGGGAGAGGTCTTTCTCCGGCAAATTTTAATCATAGAAATTGATGCTCGCACAGAATTTACAGAGGCAAAAACCAAAGGCGGAAGCCATAGCAGTGACGGAATAACCAATGCAATAAGGATAAATACGATAGACTTAAAGCCGTACACACTGTAAAATGCCGAAGCCAAATAGCCTACGGCAAAGCCACGATAAGCGTCAATCAGCGGAATTACCGCAATACCGAACGGCGAAAATCCGAACACCACGGCAGCCGCCGAAATAAGAAATGCCGAACAAAACGCACGAAAGACAAGCGTCGAGTGGGAAAGCCCGTCCAATCCGCCGAAAAATGCGGAAAGATACTCGCTGTCAGAAAAGCTTTTTCCTCCCGATATTCCCAAAAGTACACCTACAATCGATGCGGCAAAGGTTATAACATACAAGCTTTTGTTTTCGCAAAAATGATTATACAGAAACCTTAAAACTCTTTTTAACATAAAAATTCCCGTCCCTTCAATAAAATATATGAAGGAGACGGGAAATAAATTCGTTTTTGATTACTTTGATAATTGCTTCGATTTCTCTGCACACTTGTCCATAGCTTCCATGAGCGAAGCACGGAAACCGCTCTGTTCCAACACCTTAACCGCCTCTATGGTCGTCCCTCCGGGAGAGCAGACCATGTCCTTTAAAACCGCCGGATGAAGGTTTGTTTCAAGAACCATTTCCGCTGCGCCGGCAACGGTATGCGATACCAAAACATAAGCCTTGTCCCGAGGAATACCGAGCTTAACCGCGGCATCCGCCATGGCTTCAATCATCATAAAAACATAAGCCGGACCGCTTCCGTTCACCGCAACGGATGCATCAAGAAGCTTTTCGTCAAGCTCGATTGCATAGCCAAAGCAGGAAAGAATTTCTTCGGCAATCTCCGCATCCTCAGAAGAAGAATCACCATTTCGGCAAAAAACCGTCATACCGCTGTTTATCTGCGCAGGCATATTCGGCATCGTCCGAATCACACGGGCATTGCCCCCGAAAAACCCCGAAACATATTCTATCGTAAGCCCCGGAGCTATTGTAATATAAAGCTTATCCGAAAATTCCGAGATTTCATTAAGCACCACAGGATAAACATTAGGCTTTACAGCCAATATAACCACATCGGAATTTTGTACAGCGTCTATATTGTTTTCGGCGGTGTTTACTCCAAGCTCGGCAATCTTTTCAAGCTTTGCGCCGTCATTATCGCTAACGGTTATGTGCTTTGGGTTGACTGCCGATGCCATACCCCGAACTATTGCCGTTGCCATATTTCCGGCTCCGATAACGCCAATTTTCAAATTCTCAATCACGATAAATCACACCTTCAGTTCGGCATGCAAGCCGATTTCATTTTTGTACGCTTCCAAAACGGGCGCAATAAATTCGTCAACAAACTCATCCACCTGCTCGGGGCACCTTCCGATAAAGTTCTTACCGTCAAGAATTGAATTAATCTCGCTTTCGGAAAGCCCGAACACTTCATCCGCAGCGATACGCTGCACAAGGTCATTCTTTTCGCCTTCCACCTTAACCTTTGCGGCGGCTGCCATGGAATGCTGCCTTATTCTTTCGTGAAGCTCCTGACGGTTTCCGCCCTTCTTAACAGCGTCCATCATAATATTCTCGGTCGCCATAAACGGGAGCTCGCTTTGAACCCTTGCAGAAATAACCTTGTCATAAACAACCATGCCCTCGGCAACATTCATATAAATGTTGAGAATTGCATCGGTAGCAAGGAATGCTTCCGCAACGGATAATCTCTTGTTTGCAGAATCGTCGAGAGTTCTTTCAAACCACTGAACGGAAGATGTCATAGCGGGGTTCAGCGCATCCGCCATAACATATCTTGCAAGAGAGCAAATTCTTTCGCTTCTCATAGGATTGCGTTTATATGCCATAGCGGACGATCCGATTTGGTTTTTCTCAAATGGCTCTTCGATTTCCTTAAGATTTTGCAATAACCTTAAATCGGTTGCAAACTTATGTGCGCTCTGCGCAATTCCGCTCAGCACATTAAGAACCCTGCTGTCAACCTTTCTGGAATATGTCTGTCCGGAAACGGGATACACACTTTCAAATCCCATTTCCGAAGCGATAATCCGCTCCATCTCTTTTATCTTTTTGCTGTCGCCCTCAAAAAGCTCCACAAAGCTTGCCTGCGTACCGGTGGTTCCCTTTGAACCGAGAAGCTTCAGACTTGAAATAACGTATTCAATATCCTGATAGTCAAGATAAAGCTCATGCAGCCAAAGCGTAGCACGCTTACCTACGGTTGTGAGCTGAGCAGGCTGAAAATGCGTAAACCCGAGGGTGGGCAAAGCCTTATATTTTTTCGCAAAATCCGCCAAAAGTGCCATAACATTGATAAGCTTTTTGCGGATGAGCATAAGCCCCTCACGCATAATGATAATATCGGTATTGTCGCCGACATAGCAGGATGTTGCTCCGAGATGTATTATCCCTGCGGCGTTCGGGCACTGAACACCGTATGCATACACATGCGACATAACATCGTGCCTTACTTCCTTTTCCCGTGCCTCCGCAACCTCGTAGTTTATATCATCCTTAAAGCGTTCAAGCTCCTCAATCTGTTCCTTTGTAACGGGGAGTCCCAATTTATTCTCCGCCTTTGCAAGGGCAATCCACAGCCTGCGCCATGTTTTGAACTTCTTGTCGGGAGAAAAAATATACTTCATTTCATCGCTTGCGTATCTTGAATTAAGCGGAGTTTCATAGGTATTTTTCAAATCCTTCACCTCAAAAAATTAATATTCCTGTTTGATAAACTTTTCTATTCTGTTAAGACCTTCCACGATATTTTCCATAGATGTTGCATACGAAAGCCTTGTATAACCTTCAGCCGCAAAGCTTCCTCCCGGAACAAGCCCGACCTTTGCAACCTCCAGAAGCTTTTCACAAAACTCATATGAGGAATTAATCTTTGTGCCGTAGAAATCCTTCCCGAAGAGCTTTGAAATATTCATCATTACATAGAAAGCCCCGTCAGGCATAGCGGCAGATAAGCCTTCAATGGAATTAATTCTTTCAACCATATAATTACGGCGCTTAACAAATTCGCCGCACATCATATTTGTAAAGTCATCATTGCCCTCGTAAGCCGCAAGAGCCGCCATCTGAGCAATGGAATTGGGATTTGAAGAAGCATGGCTCTGCATATTCGCCATAGCCTTTGTGATTTTCTCGTCAGCGGCGGTAAAACCTATTCTCCACCCCGTCATTGAATGGCTTTTTGAAAGACCGTTAACAATTATTGTCCTCTGCTTTATTTCATCCCCGAATGAAGCAATGCTCACATGCTTTTCGCCGTCATATATAAGCTTTTCGTAAATCTCATCAGAAATTACATACAGATTGTGCTCAACTGCAAACTCAGCCAAAGCACGGATTTCGTTCTCATTATAGATAAGACCTGTGGGATTATTGGGGCTGTTGAGCACAAAAGCCTTTGTTTTATCCGTAAGAGCCTTTTCAAGGTCGGAAACCGTAATCTTAAATCCGTTTTCGCCTCTTATGATTACGGGCGTTCCGTCCGCAAGCTTTACCATTTCGGGATAGCTGACCCAATAAGGTGCCGGAATTATTACCTCATCGCCCGGATTGCAGATTGCGGAAAAAGCATTTACCAAGGAATGTTTTGCGCCGTTGCTTACTACAATCTGGCTTGGCTTATAGAAAAGACCGTTATCACGCTCAAGCTTTTTGCAAATTGCCGATTTAAGCTCAGGAATTCCCGAAGCGGGAGTATATTTCGTAAAGCCGTCACGAATTGCCTTGATAGCGGCATCCTTAATGTAATCCGGCGTATCAAAATCAGGCTGACCAGCACCGAAGCCTATGACATTTTCACCTGCCGCCTTAAGCGCCTTAACCTTCTCATCAATCGCAAGAGTCGGCGAAGGATTTATTGTACCAATCTTTTTAGATATAGAAATTTCCATTCAAATCGTCCTCACAATAGTATTATATATATATTGTAATACAAAATCGAAATTTTTGCAAGTTTTTTATTACATAAATTCATAAATTGTTTTTGACAAAAGTTATATAGTTTTCATAAAAACCCATAAAACAAGTTTTCATGTGCAACGGTTTATAAAAAACCGTGCCGTTTTTCGTCATATTCGTCATATTATGAAAGAAAAACACCGATAATATTTCAAGAAAAAAGTATTCCAATAAGACAGCAAAAACCTGCACCGTATTTTATGCAGGTTCCTTTTTTTCTGTATTATACTCCGAATGCGTTTTCGATATGATTAACCTTAACCGTTTTAAAACCGCCGAAAACCGACCTTTTGTACATTACCTCGATTACATCGAATCTGTAATCGCTGTCGCTTCCGTTTTGCATTATAAAGCTCATTGCGGTATTAACGATTTTTTGCTGTTTTATTACATTAACCGCCTCGGAGGGTGCTCCGAAATCCTCGGAATTTCTTGTTTTCACCTCAACAAAGACGATGTAATCATCTTTCCTTGCAATAATGTCAATCTCCCCGCCGCGATTTCTGTAATTTCGTTCAAGAATTTTATAGCCCTTATGCTTCAGGAAAGTGCAAGCCGATGCTTCACCGAAAGTCCCAACGGATTTATTGTCAGTTTTCATATCATTCACCCAGTATTTTTTTAAGAAAGCTCTTTCTGTGTATAGGGCACGGGCCAAGCCTCTTAAGCGCATCAATATGTGCCGCCGTACCGTAGCCCTTATGCTTATCAAAGCCATATTCGGGATACTTGTCCGAAAGCTCCCTTATGTACCTGTCACGGCTCACCTTTGCAAGTATCGAAGCCGCCGCAATGCACGCAACCTTCGCATCGCCTTTAACGACAGTTTCATGAGGTAAATCCATATTCTTTATGCTGTTGCCGTCAATAAGAACATAATCAGGCTTTACTCCAAGAGAATCAACAGCGGCATTCATAGCCTTATGCGTTGCATTCAGAATATTTATTTCGTCAATTTCATGCTCGTCAACCGAAGCAATGGCATAGTAATCCGCATTTTCGATTATATAATCAAAAACCTTCTCACGCTTTTTTTCGCTCAGCTTTTTTGAGTCCTTAATATCGGGAATATATTTATCCTCGCTCATAATGACAGCCGCCGCAAAAACAGGCCCTGCCAAAGGCCCTCTGCCTGCCTCGTCGACTCCGGCGATAAGCCTAAAGCCCTTTTCGTGAAGGAGATGTTCCGTTTCTGTCATAACCTATTCAGCCCTTTCAAGAGAAATACAGCCAAGCTTACAGCCTCTGAATTCATCAAGCAAAATCTTGGCCGCACGCTCGGTGTCAATCACTCCGCCGCTTCTTAAAAATCCCCTGTTTTTGCCGATAAGCTCCAAAATCTCATAGGATGTTACCGTTCCGTCAGGCTTTGGAAGCTTGTAACGCTCACAAAGATTTTTTTCATAGCCTACCGTGCGAAGTGCACCTATAAGCGCACACGCAAGCTCTTCCGGATCTAAAATTTCATCCTTTATGGCACCTGTGAACGCAAGCTTGTAGCCAACATTTTCGTCCTCAAACTTCGGCCACAGAATACCGGGAGTATCCAAAAGCTCGAAGCCGTTGCCGAGGCGAATCCACTGCTTCCCTCTTGTAACGCCCGGCTTATCCCCAACCTTTGTGCTTGCCCTTTTGGAAATTTTATTTATAAAAGACGATTTGCCCACATTGGGCACACCGACAATCATCATTCTGATGCTCTTGTTTATGCCCCGTTTGGCATTGGCTTCGATTTTATCCGAAAGGACATTGCGCACCTCGCCGATGACCTTATCGGTTCCTCTGCCGCTTTGGCAATCGGTAACACAAACACGGATATTGTTTTTTAAAAAATACCTGACCCATTCCTCGGTTCTTTCCTTGTCCGCCATATCCGCCTTATTGAGCACCACAACTCTGGGTTTGCCGCGCGTCAGGCTGTCAATGTCGGGATTTCTCGACGCAATGGGAATTCTTGCATCAAGAAGTTCAATCACAACATCAACAAGCTTAATGTCCTGCTCAATATTCCTTCTTGTTTTGGTCATATGACCGGGAAACCACTGAATACTCATAATTCCACCTATTTAAGCAATCCGAATGAATTAAACGGATAAACTCTGAACACAGCCTGCCCCACTATATCCTTTTTATTTACAGGGCCTATGTCACGGCTGTCACGGCTGTTCGCACGATTATCTCCCATGACGAAAATATAGTCATCGGGAACCTTATACGGGTTATCCTTTGTGGGAGTAATCCACTGATATACAAGGTCGGGCTCGTCGGAGGGCACGGGCTTTCCGGCAGCGTCCGCCGCAAAGCTTATACCGTGATTTGAAACCGAGCCGGTATAATCCTCCGAAAGTGCGGTACCGTCAACAAAAACCGTACCGTCACCATCCACAAAAACAGTTTGCCCGGAAAGTGCAATAACCCTTTTGATGTACGGTCTTGAATCATCTCCGTACGGGTCAAACACAACAATATCGCCGTTATCGGGCTCATAGTTCAGTTTTATAACACAAAGCCTGTCGCCGTCTGCGAGTGTATAATCCATGGAATGGCCGTCAACCAAAACCATAGTAAACAAAAACTTTCTGATCAGGAAAGCCGCAACAAATGCGACAACTATAACCATAATCCAGTCAACAACTTCTTTTAAAACCTTGTTCTGAATAGCAAACATAGGGACAAACCTCCAAAAAAGCAAACGAGGCCGCTGTCAGCCGCCTCATTTATCTTGAAATTATATTCTTTCTTTAACCTTAGCTGCCTTACCAACGCGATCTCTGAGGTAATAGAGCTTAGCGCGTCTAACCTTACCGTGACGAACAACTTCAATTCTGTCGATAAGGGGAGAGTTAACAGGGAATGTCTTTTCAACACCCACACCGTAAGATACTCTTCTTACCTTGAATGTTTCCTGGATTCCGCCATGCTTCTTAGCGATAACGGTACCTTCAAACATCTGGATTCTTTCTTTAGAGCCTTCCTTGATTTTAATGTACACCTTAACGGTATCACCGATTAAAACCTCAGGCAAATCGGTTCTGATCTGCTCAGCAGTAATTGCCTTAACTATATCCATGAGTTGCGTCCTCCTTTCCCCAAAGACATTCATGCCGAAATCAAATCGACAGAGGACTGCCCGTAATTCTATAAGATTATATCACACTTATTAAAAAAATGCAAGCCTTTTTGGAAAACTTTTTAAATTTTTTTATTTTAGAGCAAATAGTACCAAAGATACGGCCAAACAAAGCGTTTTGGGCGGCTGTCCCCTTCTTCCTTGACCGATACGCGGCGCATTAAATACCACTTTTTATCTCTGTATCTGAAATCAATAATATCCGCTCTGTCACCACATTCGTAATAAACCTGTGCGTATTCGTCACTGTAAAATAAAATCTTAATGCTGTCTGCCGGAACGACAATGTCCTCCTGAACATACTCGTCCTCAAACTCACTCGCATGAGAGGCGGTGTATATTTCACATTTCAGAACAGCAATTCCCCAGAAGACTAAAGCGGCAAGAATTCCGAAAAGAATCACTTTTTTAATAAACTTTCTCATAAGAATCTCCGATATTGATTATTTTATCCGGGATAGTATTCGGAAAGCGCAAAGCTGATACTGAGCTGAGTTTCGTTTCTGAGAACAACATATGTAACGGTATCACCGATACTCTTTTGCTGAACCACATTCTTTATGTCATTTGCAGACGAGATTTTTTTACCGTCAACCGACAAAACAAGGTCGCCCGACTTAAGCCCTGCCTTTTCTGCGTTTGAACCGCTCTGGACATTGTTTATATATACACCCAAGTATTTCGCACGGTACATCCAGGCAGATGCGGAATTATTTATGTCAATATAATCCATGCCGGTAGAAATTCTTCCCCGTACATATCCGTACTCAATAATATCGTTAGCTATGGGCTTTACAGTATTTGCCGGAATTGCAAAGCCTAAGCCCTCAATATCACTTCCCGAGGATTTGGCATTCACAATACC
>ERZ827440.3394-NODE-3394-length-12052-cov-4.133367_pt1 | contig 12052 bp, 9 predicted proteins | sample MGYA00519774_ERZ827440 | MGnify/ENA primary metagenome ERZ827440 (study PRJEB31778, sample SAMEA3449302) | human gut metagenome | biome: human gut; feature: human-associated habitat; material: faeces | place: United Kingdom | collected 2010/2012 ... | reverse complement strand
CTTCTGAATTGCGGTATTTCTTGAAAAAAATGCCCAGTGCAGGTTTAACCTGTTCCATACGCTTTGTCTTTATTCCAATTAGAATCTCCCATTCCAATGTGCCAACATACATCCCTGCCCTGCCCAGGTATTGTTCTTCCGCCTTGATGCGTTGAAGTGTGTCCCATGCATCATCAAGCTTATCCTCATAATAATATAGTCTAAGTTCTGCCATAAGCTGATTGCGCTTTGTATTAGCGAATTTAGTGCTTCCTTCTCTACGCCAGCGGCGCAGGACAGTCCATGCGTCAGGAATCTGCCCATTTAGGCGATAAGCTGTCACTAAATCTTCGAAATAAACACTGTCATCATAGCTGGGTGACTTATCTATCTGGGAGGCAAATGCCTCCTGGGCTTTTGCCAGCGCTTCTGCATCTTTACCACAGGAAGAAAGGAAAGAATATTCAGATTCCAGTACCATGCTCTTGGAGCCGCCAATCTGCTGCGAGTCCTTATAAGGGCCAAGCTTATCTAACATAGATTGGATTTCTGCCCGTGGCAAATGTAAATTCATGGCAACCTCAAACAAGTCTATAAGATTGTAGAACTGGGTGGTAGCATCCAGGCCATTAAGCTGCTCTGCCTTAAAAAAACAGGACAAAGACTTTTTTAATTGATTATCTCGTCTATAGCAGCTGCCTTCCCAATAGAAATTCATACATTGCGCTGACAAATCTCCTTTCTGCCTTGCCAATGATGCTGCCTGAGAAAAAAGAGCTGCGGCCTGTCCATAACGGCATTGACAATATAATTGATATCCGTCATTATTCAATTCATCTATATTCTTTTGTTTCTGCCTTCGCACCTCCGCTTCATCCAACCGCTTCCATCGTTCTGCATCACCCCTCATATCGGCGGCACTCCTCCATTACTTTTTTCAGCTCGTCCTGGAGTCCTAGTAAAATGTGCATGTTGACGCCAAGAGTAGAAAGCACGTCCTCCTTTGCGGACACATAGCTATCAACTGTCTTAAACTTATTGCAGATGCTGGCTCTCTGGGAATCATTCAAGTGTATCTCCGTCAGGCCTGATAGCAGTGTATGTGACAGATAGAGTTCTTTCCGACGGCGTATAAGCTCTTCAATACGGGCATTCTTAATCCGGCCTCCTTCAATTAGATGGCTGGTAATCTCATTTACTAATTCGTCTGGTGAACTAGACCTGCCGCTGTAAGAAAAGGTGAGCCGGTCCCCAAAGTCAGCGGGTTTTCTTAGCGTGGAATGTGTATCCCAGAGTGCGAAAACCGGTCGTTTATCCCCGCTCATTAAAATTCCGCCAACTTCCATCATAACGTTGGGGTTCAAATCACTGATTTCCGCTATAAAACACTGTGCAGCGGCGATATGTGATTTAACGTTCTCTACTAAAGTGTCTGCATTGTATTTATCCCTGGCCAGGCAGACCTCAAAACAAAACGGAGCCTGTTCAAAGACCCGGCGGACAGCTAACTCTACGGATCTGTACTCGTCGGCAAAAGGCGTGATCATAAACATAAGGATATGTTTACTGCCGTTAACTATATTGCTGGCGTTTTTCACTTGCATATCTTTTCGCAGTTTCAAGAGTTCATCGCGTAAGTCGAGGTTCTCATGTTGCGTTTCTATAAGCATCGTCATGATCTGGGCAACATTGTCATGCACAATACTCATGTTGCGTTCGTCCAGCCGGTGAGAATAAATCAAGGCATTATTGTAAAGCAACGTCATCACCGTAGAAGTTACGACGGAATCCAGATTTGCTTTTGAAAGAAGCTGGATAAGGGTATTCCGTCCATTCAAAGCCAGCTGCACAGGCCGGTTATGAATACGTTCCTGTATGCTACGGAACGCATCGCCAAAATTCATGCGCAAAGAGGGCGTGTTCAGGAGATCCTGCAATTCCCTGTCTGTCTTGGAGACTTCTGTTTCAATAATGACAGCTGGAACAGCTTTCGGGGCATAAAGCTTCGTGTTAAGCACGATATTTAATCCTAGGTCATGGTTAAGGTGGTAACTCATCCGTTCTTCCAAACGCCGGAATTGCAGCCGCTCTTCTGCTGAAAGCTCATCAAAAAAGATCCCTTTGTCCAATACATTGAGTTTTTCCAGTGTAACTTCCGGATGGTGCTCCCCGTATTTTTCCAGAAGCTCTTCATCATAATTGCGTCCTGCATTGATGACAACGAGACCCTTTTCGTTTGCCATACGATAATACTGTGCCGCACTGTCATAATGGGAAAAGTAGTAGATAGGGTTTCTGCCTTCTATCAAAGGGTTCATGGGGATATACCGTTGCAGTGATACATCTCCCTGGTTTGTCTCAAAAAGCAAAAGATCTGCAACCTGGCTAAAAAAGTCTTCATTAACCATGGCCATACCCTTCAGATGGTCATGATGCCATTGGTTAATATAGGAAAACTTATCCAGACGGTTTTCTGCAAGGTATTCCAACCGTTCAATAATCTTTACACCTAATTCAGCCTGGATAACTTTGAATGCTGTGTTCTCCTGGTTGATGTTGTCACGTCCGGCAGTGGGACTCAAGTCAGGGCTATCCACAACGCCGCGCACAAATTTTGCCCAGGTAGGAAGTAAAGAGGTATCTCCTTCCTTAACAAGCATTTTCCGTACAAAGATGTCCAGCGTACCAGTAGAATTCAGGCCAGCCAAATGCTGATTGGAAATATACAGAACTCCCTGTGCCCGATAGTCCTTACCCTCTACCTGTTTGTTAATGTTGATTGGGAATACATCCATAGACATGTCAGGGAAACGCCGATTGACAAATGTGCTGTAGGTATCCATTTCCTGCTCCGCAGTTTGATATTCCTTATCCCAAGGAGCGAAAATTGCATTAACAGGGCCAGTGCCATTTATTTTGACAGGAACTGAAATAAAGTCACAATAGCGGCGGATGATTTCTTCCAGCTTTTGCCGATCCAGTAAATAGGTAAAATCCGGGCGCACAAATACCGTGACAGCGGTGCCGACCTCTTTTCTGTCTATCAAAGAAAGCTCACACTCAGTTGAACCATAATTAACCCACTGATATGCAGTATCTGAGTTGACTTTATGGGTTTGAACGCAAACTTTGCTTGCCACAAGAAAAGAGGACAGCATCCCAATTCCAAACTGGCCAATCAGTTCCTCGGAAAACATATCTTCTAGTTCCCCTTTGGAGATACCAGTACCTGTAGAACCAATAACAGATAAGAAGTTTTCAATATCAGATTCGTCCATTCCAATTCCGTTATCCGCAAAAGTAATGCTTTTTTCTGAACTGTCATAGGTAATAGAAATCTCCCCTTGGTAAAAAGATTCCTTTAAAGCCTCGCGGCGAACAATGCTGTCATGTCCATTTTGAATTAATTCTCGGACAAAAATATCTGAAGTGCTATAGAGACCATCTGCTAGCAAACGAATAAGTCCTTCAAAGTTCGTTTTCATAGTAATTGTTCTTGTTTCACTCATAATATTTCCATCCTTTCTGTATCGTCTTAACAACCTGCACACCATAAAGGAGCTATCCCTCATAGACATTTTTTCTGAGTAGGCAAGTAGAGCAACTATCCTTAAAATGCATTATACCTGATAATGTGCATCTTTTCAACAGAGAATGTGAAATTATGAAAGGGAAACTAACAAATGAGCATTATTGTATTATGGGCATAATGCTTCAAATGCAAATTTCAGCATTTGAAGCAGAGAGCATTTCCTACGCCGTCTGTGCCTATTTTGGCATTGAGACCGGCGAGAACAGCTTCGGCTATATCGCCACCTGGTCAAAGGGCAAGGAGCTGCCGGAGCTGAAAGCATCGCTGGAAATCATCAACCGCACGGCATCCGGCCTGATTACAGACATCGACCGAAACTATAAAGCGCTGATGAAGGAGCACGGTCTGGATAAGGAGCCGGAGAGCCTTGCTGCCGAACCCGTGCAGGAGATCACGGTGCAGGAGCCAGAACCGGTCAGCGCACCGGACAACGCCTGCATCCCTGACCCCGCCATCTCTGTTGAGAGCATGAACGCCTACGGCTACACCGATGCCAATATGCTGCCGCTGACAAAGGAGCGTGCGCTGGAGCTTATGGAGCGTGACGTGACCGTGTATATGCTTCACACGGACAACACCGAGGCCATGGCGTTCGATGCCGACGAGATTCGCAGCTTTGACGGAATCTTCGGCGTGGAGGCTTCCGAATGGGAGACGGTCAAAGACCGCTTCGTGCCGCAGGACTATGAGAAAGCGTTCCTTGATAACCCTGCCGACAGCTTTGCCATCTATCAGCTTCGGGATAATGATGACACGGCGCGGCTCCGCTATATGAACTCCGAGTATCTGGAGAAGAAAGGGCTTTCCGTCCAAAAGGAGAATTACGCCGCCGTCTATGCGGGCGACCTTGACCGCGGGGGCGATACGCAGGACAGATTGAATGAGCTGTACGAGACCTTCAATATCCGCCGCCCGGAGGATTTTCGCGGTCACAGTCTGTCCGTCAGCGACATCGTAGCGCTGAAGCAGAACGGCGTGGTATCCTGTCATTACGTCGATTCCTGGGGCTTCAAGGAGCTGCCGGGCTTTCTCAAGCCGGAAAACTATCTAAAAAACGCGGAGATGGCCATGGAGGATGATTACGGTATGATCGACGGTATCATCAACAATGGCCCGCGCAAAACAGTCGCGGAGCTGGAGGAACAGTCCAAGACCGGCACGCCCATTTCTCTTCTGGAGCTGGCACAGGCCGTCCAGCGCGAAGACGCAGAAAAGCGCCGTGCCCAGCAGCCGGTGCGCAGAGAAAAATCCGGCGAAAAGCCCTCCATCCTTGCGAAGCTGAAAACGCCGTCAGTAGCCGACACCAAATCTGTGAAGAGCGCCCCGAAACGGAGCGCGGAAAGGGAGCTGTGACATGAGCAACTTTACATTTGACGAGATCAACCTGATGTGCATCTACAATACCGGCACCCGCGCCGGTCTGATGCAGGCGCTGACCGACATGCGCGGACAGTTGGAACCCGATGAAGCCGAGCTGCTGGAGCTGACCGACAGTGCTCTTCGCAAGCTGGGCCGCATCACCGATGAGCAGTTTGTGGAGCTGGAGCTAGTGCCGGACTTTGACTGAACAGCAAATGCAGAGAGACGGTTCCACTTGGAGCCGTCTCTCTGCTGGTACTATCGGTGTTGCAGCGAACCTAAAGGAAAATGCAAGGATTCAGACAGCAAAATATTGAACATTTTTTCGCATCTTTCAAAATCCCCTTGCGTTCGTACTTGACCGTTGCTATAATATACTTGCATAACTCCCACGGAGTTTCGCTGGTATGAAGATACAACTCCGTGGAAATGCTACCTATAAGGAGGTGCTTGTATGGCAATCGTAAGCGATGAGCAGGTCATCAAGGTGCTGCGGCAGTACAATCCCTGGTGGCGCAATCCGCTGGCAATCAAAGAGGAAAATAAGCCGCAGAAAAGGCTTGCCTACTACGAAGCATTGAGAATGATTTCGCATAAGACGATTCGGCGGTTTGCCGTTTTATCCGGCGCAAGGCGTGTCGGCAAGACGACGATCATGTATCAGATGATGAACAGCCTGATCGACGAGGGCGTAAGCCCCAAAAATATCCTGTATGTATCTTTCGACAATCCGATTGTAAAGCTCGTCAATGTGGAGACAGTCCTTTCCATCTATGAGTCCCTTTACCCCATTGAAGGAACAAGATATATTTTTCTCGATGAAATTCAATATACCGAGCATTGGGAGCTTTGGATGAAGGTCATCTACGACAGCCGGAAGGACATACGGCTTACAGCGACCGGCTCGGCCAGCCCGATATTGGAAAAAGGCTCGACCGACAGCGGGACGGGGCGTTGGAGCATCCTGAAGATACCCACCATGTCGTTTTATGAGTATTGTCGTCTGCTGCAAATTGAAGAGCCGATTCTCCCGGACAATTTGCGGCTCACAAAGCTCGTAAAAATGAGCAAAGCGGAGTTGGGCGATCTGATGGATCGCTTTGCGCCGCTGGAAGTGCATTTCAACCGTTACCTTATGATCGGCGGTTTTCCTGAACTTGTATTATCCGACGATGATATGTATGCACAGCGGATGCTGCGGGAAGATGTGGTGGATAAGGTTATCAAGCGTGATGTTCTGACACTTTTTAATATCCGAAGCCCGCTTCTGATGGAAAAACTGTTTTTGTATCTCTGTATGAACTCAACGGAAATTTTCAGCGTTACCACGGCGGCAAAGGAATTGGAAAATACCTCTGCCGCTACAATAGACAGCTATATCGAGGCGCTTGAAATGTCTAACCTGATTTATCTGTCGAAGCCGATGGATGTGGGCAGCAAGGGGGCTTTGAAGGGTAAGCCGAAGATATACATTGCCGACGCAGCTATACGCAACGCCGTTCTGATGATAGACGATGTTCTCTCGGATGAACGGGAGCTTGGGGCAATGGTGGAAACAACGGTATATAAGCATATCGTCTCCTTCTATCAGGGCAGCACGGCGCAGCTCGGCTACTTCAGAAAGGCAAAGGACAATCAGAAAGAGGTCGATGTGGTCATTGAGCTGCCCCGTGAAAAGATTCTCTGTGAGGTAAAATACCGCAACAACTCCCATATACCCGCTACGGACGCCATCGTTGAACTCTGCAAGGATGAAAGTGCAAAGGTCACAAGCGCATTTCTCATCACGAAGCAGTTGGATGATTTCGGCATTGCAAAGCACGAGACCCGTGTGCCGATTTTGCGAGTACCTGCCATCGCATTTCTGTACCTGCTTGGAAAGGCGGAGGCAGACGGACAAAACGGAAAAATGTAACACCTATGGCACAATGCCCGCTTGTCACAACAGGCGGGCGTTCTTCTGTCAGCTTGATTGACGAGTGGCAGCCGCTGCACTTGAAATTTTGTGCTTATAGCGGCAAGCTTCACGCGAAAACATATTAAGAACCTGTCATCTCTCATACATAGAGCACCCAATTCCGGGTGCTCTAATTTTTTACCCAAAGGAGGTAGCCCTATGCCGAGTAAATATCAGGAATACAGGCAGATGGCAGACACAGCGGAGCGGCAGCTCACAAGCAGCTACAAAAGCTGGACGCAGTTCCTGCGCACAGCGGCGCGGCTCTACAAGTATCCGTATAACGAGCAGGTCATGATCCACGCCCAGCGGCCGGACGCGACCGCCTGCGCCGAGTACGATTTCTGGAACAAAAAGATGGGGCGCTTTGTCCGGCGCGGCTCCACCGGCATTGCCCTTATAGACACAAGCGGCCAGAAGCCACAACTGCGATATGTCTTTGACGTGGCCGACACCGGCGAACGGGAGCACTCCCGCCCCATGCACCTTTGGCAGTTCCGCGCGGAGCATGAGGATGCCGTTGCCGCCGCGCTGGAGCGGAGCTACGGTGTATCCGGTAAAGATGGCATTGTCGAGCAGATGGAGTCAGCAGCCGCAAAGCTTGCAAGAGAATATTGGGCAGATTACAAGCGGGATATTCTCCACAACATTGACGATTCCTATCTTGACGGGTATGATGAGTTCAACACCGAGGTGCAGTTCCGAAATGCCGCAAAAGTCAGCATTACCTACATGCTGATGAGCCGGTGCGGACTGGAGCCGGAAGCCTAAGCTCATGACCGAGCAGGAGTATATGACGCTGAAACGCCGCTACAAGGCCGAGGCAGAAGAAGCGGAGCGGCTGATCGAAACGCTGACCCGCCAGCAGGCGGCAGAAGCGGCGCACACACCGGAGAACCCTTTCCTTGCGGCTTTCGGCAGCTTTCGGGATGCGGATACCCTGACCAGAGAAATGGCGCAGGCACTGATCCAGCGTGTGTATGTGGACGGAAACAGCAATATCGAGATCGTATTCCGCTACCGGGACGAATACAAGGAACTCTGTACATATCTGGAAGGGAGGAACGTTGACGTATGAGAACGGCAATTTATCTTCGCATATCCAGCGAGGATGCGGATTTGAGAACCGGCGAAAAGGACGAATCCGAAAGCATATCCAACCAGCGCAGCCTCCTTCGGGAATATGTGTCCAGCCACGCAGACCTGTCCGATTCTGAAATGCTGGAATTTTGTGACGACGGCTGGAGTGGTACGAATTTTGAGCGTCCTGCGGTAAAGGAGCTTCTGGAGCAGGTCAGGCGTGGGCAAATCAACTGCATCCTGGTCAAAGACCTTTCCCGTTTTGGCCGTGATTACCTCACCGTGGGAGACTATATTTCCCGCGTGTTCCCGTTCCTCGGTGTGCGCTTCATTTCCGTCAACGACGGTTTTGACAGCAGCAACCCGCTGGACATTGATAGCCTCGATACCTCGTTTCGGACGCTGATCTATGACCTGTACAGCCGCGACCTCTCCCGCAGAGTCAAAAGCGCAAAGAAGGCCAGAGCCGAGCGCGGGGCATTTCTCAGTCCTTATGCGCCTTATGGATACGTCAAAGACCCGGAGGACAAAAATCATCTTCTGGTAGATGCCGAAGCCGCCGACGTAGTACGGCGCATCTTTCAAATGGCGGCGGACGGCGCAAAAACGTGGGAGATCGCGGCGGCGCTGAACGGTGACGGCGTAAGCTCTCCGAAAAACTACAAAGTCGAGGCAGGCTGCACAAGAGCGCCGTGGCGCAGTATTCAGGATGAAAACTTCTGGACGGCCAGTCTAATCGCAAAATTCCTGCGGGACGAACGCTATATTGGCAAGACAGTGTTCGGAAAACGGAGCCGGGACATTGTAGGCAGTACGCACACGGTTAAAATCTCCCGCAACGACTGGATCGTTGTTCCTGACAGACATGAAGCCATTGTGCCAGAGGCTCTGTTCGAGAAAGCACAGGCCGTTATGCGGGAATACCGGGAATATGAGGTGACTTCTGGCAGCGGCAATCCGCTGAAACGCAAGGTGATATGCGGCGTATGCGGCCACGCCATGCAGCGGGACAGCAGAAAGAACGGCTCCTACCGCTGCATCACCAAAAGGCTGAATACCGGCTTTGACTGTTCAGAGGATAGAATCCCGGAGGCCGATATTCTGGAAGCTGTGATAGACACCATACAGGTCTACGCCCAGTACGCGGTCAGCATAGATCGGCTCCTGCAAACAAGGCAGTCACAGCGGGTGCTTGACCGAAAACAGGCGCAGCGCCGCTTGCGGACGCTCCAGAGCCGGAAAGCCCAGCTTGACGAGCGGCTGCAAGACATCTATGAAAGGTTGGTAGAGGGTGAAATTTCCCGTGAGAGCTTTGCCGCGCAGAAGAAAGCCCTGACGGCGCAGGCGGAGGAAATCTCCCGCACGGTCTTGGAGCTGGAGCGAAAGATGAGCGGCAGCGACGACAATAGCAACGCCGTAATCGAGCATTTCAAAAGCTATGCCGGGATTACGGCGCTTACCAAAGAAATCTCCACTGATCTGCTGCACTCCGTCACCATCTACCCGGACGGGCGCATGAATATTCGGCTGAACCTTGCCGATGAGATCAAAGCTCTGATGGAAACCTTGCGCCGGGAATCCTGCACGGCGTGAATTTGTTAGTCCTTTCTGTACAGCAGCCGATGAGGGAATCACAGGAACTTCGGTGGCCAAGCGAGATGACTTCCAGCGGATGATGGCGGACTGCCGTCGGGGCCTGATCGACCAGATCCTTGTTAAGTCCATCTCTCGATTCGCCCGCAATACCAAGGACTGCCTCCAGAATATCCGTGAGCTAAAGGAACTGGGTGTCAATGTCCGATTCGAGCGTGAAGGTATCGATACTGTCAATGTGAGCAGCGAACTCATCGCCGCCATCTACGCTGCCTTCGCCCAAAAAGAGAGCGAGTCCATCTCGGGTAATATGCGATGGAGCTATCAGCGCAGGATGGAGAGCGGCGAATTCAATACCTGTAAAGCCCCGTGGGGATTTCGGCTTGACGGTAGAAAGCTCAAAATTTGCGAATCGGAAGCAGACATTGTCCAAAGAATTTTCCGTGAGTACTTATCCGGTAAAAATCCTCAAGAGATCGCAGACGACCTAAATGCCAGCTGCTTGACTGAGCGAGTGTGGAATTATAAAGCGGTAGATTACATCCTGCAAAACGAACGTTACGCCGGGAATGCGCTTCTGCAAAAGAGATATACGCCGGATATGCTCTCGAGGCAGCAGAAAACCAATCATGGTGAGCGTGAAATGTACTTTGTGCCAGAGAGCAACGATGCGATCATCTCTCCAGAGATATTTGAACGAGCTCAAGTCCTACGGCAAAAGCGCAGTTTAGGAAAAGCACCCGTACACAGCGAAATTATCTCACAAATCCGGTGTATCTGCGGAGCACGGATGCGATTCAAAAATGTTAACAGCAAATGGTATCTATGCTGCACAAACCATGACGCAAAGGGCGATTGCTTGATCACGCCGATCCGTGAGACTCAGATCTACGAATCCTTCTGCCGCCTATACTACAAGCTAAAGCATCAGAGCATCCCCATTCTGGAACAGATGCTTACAAACCTCCAGATGATCCGCAATCGCAGGATGCTCTGGAGTCCTGACATCGTCGCCCTGAATAAAAAAATATCAGATCTATCCAGTCAGAATCAGACATTGGCCTTCCTCAAACAGCAGGGCCTTGTTGATCCTGACATTTTTATAGCCAAAACCAATGAGCTGACCAAGCAGCTCCGGCAGGCCAAGCTGGAAAAAGAAAAGCTGATGGATGCCGAGAGCGACATGACCGCCCTGCAAACACGAGATTTGATAGACCTCCTGGAAGGTGGGCCGGAATTCCTCGACAGCTTTGATGCGGAACTGTTTGGTGAACTCGTTGAAAAAATTATCATAGAGAGCAACGACTCCGTCCGCTTCTGCCTGAAAAATGGGCTGGAGCTGCGGGAGTCCATAGAGAGGACGGTGCGGTGATGGGAAACCGGAAGCAGCCCTTCGGCTACAAGATGTCTCTGGGTGAGATCGTCATACAGGAATCAGAGGCGAAACTTGTACAGGAGGTTTTCCGCCGATATATCGCAGGAGAATCCTTGAATGAGTTGACCGAGGCACTTCGCCAGCAGGATGTCCCATACGACGAGGGACGGCTCTGGAACAAAAATATGATCGCCCGTATTCTGGCGGACACACGCTACACCGGAGAGAGAGGATATCCCAAGCTCATTGATAAGGAGCAGCTCATCGCGGCAAATGAAAAGCGCTCAAACAAGCCCCAGCTTCCGAAAAAGACGGAAGCACAAAAAGTGCTGCGCAGGCTCTGCGGTACACCGCTATCTGAACGGGTGGAGCAAAGTGTCACCGACCTGCTCAACGGCCTCGCAAATTGTCCGGAACGCATACAGCATCAACGCAGTTCCACGCCAGCCACACATTCTGAGACGCAGGAGGCGCTGAACGACACTCTGGCACAACAGCCAATCGACGAGGACAGCGCCAAAGTGCTGATCCTCCGGCTTGCAGCAGAGCAATATGCTGCTCTGGGGAATGAAGAATATGAAACGAATCGTCTCCGGCGGCTCTTCTCCGCTTTCGAATGTGTGGCGGAACTGAACGCTGATCTTCTGAAAAGCACCGTATCCGAGGTGCTGGTGACCCGCCAAAATGTCAAACTGCGATTAAAAAATGGGCAAGTCATAGAAAGGAGCGACCTGCAATGAAAGAGGATGCCCCAAGAGTAATTAAGATCCCTGCCAAGCCGGAAGCCACCCGTCAGGCAGAAGCCCGCAGACAGCTCCGGGTGGCAGCTTACTGCCGAGTCTCCACCAAAGAGGAGGATCAGGCAAACAGCTATGAGGTGCAGAAAGAGTACTATACCGATAAAATCATGTCCAACACCGCATGGACGATGGCCGGAATCTTTGCAGACAAGGGCATCACCGGAACCTCGGCCAAGAAGCGTGAGGACTTCATGCGGATGATTCGGCACTGCCGCCAGAAGAAAATCGATGTCATCCTGACCAAATCGGTCTCCCGCTTCTCCCGCAATACGGTGGACTGCCTCGACTATATCCGGGCGCTCAAACAACTTGGCATC
>ERZ827440.3387-NODE-3387-length-12065-cov-3.204663_pt1 | contig 12065 bp, 7 predicted proteins | sample MGYA00519774_ERZ827440 | MGnify/ENA primary metagenome ERZ827440 (study PRJEB31778, sample SAMEA3449302) | human gut metagenome | biome: human gut; feature: human-associated habitat; material: faeces | place: United Kingdom | collected 2010/2012 ... | reverse complement strand
TACAGTGACTTGTCGCCAGTTTCCTAACTTGACATTCGCTCCACGGAAAACCTGCAATGCTCTGCAGCAACCTCACGCTTCAACGCTATCAATGTCACAGCAATGCATAGTATACACGATGAAACCGCGAATTGCAAGGATTTTTTTCAGTTTTTTGCATTTTCGCGCCGCCCCATCCACTTGTCGACCAGATTGTATACAAGACTGATACCAAAGCAAAGGATGCCTCCGACAAAAAATCCCGCCGCCCGGAGCAGCACATTGTCGTAGCGGATGTCCACGAGCACCAGTTTTACAACGCACAGCAGCACCAGAACCAGTCCGCAGACCCGCAGCGCCTTATATTTTCTCTTCATCCGCATTTCCGCCAGAAATCCCGCCACGATACAGCAGAACGCAATCACAATGCCCGTCACATCGTTCACGAACACGGGCACCCCATAGGAGTGCAGTGCGACCGATGCAAACAGCAGCAGCTTTAACGCCACGTAAATTCCCCACCAGTCTCCGTCCTTCCTTATCAGCAGGCTGTAGGTATTGGTGCACACGAGCACCAGTCCCAAAAGCACATAGATAAGGTGAAGCACCGGCGCGTCCGGTTTTCCCATCAGAACCAGAACCGCTGCAATAAGGAGCGCCTGCACGGCCATCGTTACCGCCGCGAATGCTTTTTCTTCCTCTCCCGTCTTTGGATTTCTGCGAAACAGCGGAACTTTCGCCGCCAGAATATTGCAGAGCACAATCGGCATAAAACAGATCAGATCGCTCAGGTAAACATCTGCGACCGCTGCCAGATCCGTTCCCCACACCGCCGTTTCTGACAGGAATGCCAAAAACATCAGATAGCCACAGATCTTCATCCAGGTTTCATACTGTTCCCTGCAGAACCGGATCAGCAGCACCGCGCTGCAGAAAAATACCAGTCCCCAGACCGTTCTCATGCCCCCGTTCATCGGGATCAGCAACAGCAGGATGCCATAGCCGAGTGCCGCCGCCCGGTATGCTTTTCTTTTGCGCAGGAAACCGTACAGAAGGCACGCCTCCGCCAGAAGTCCCGTCGATATATACTCCCCGAAATACGGCGCGGCAGCTCCCGCAAAGAACATCTGCGCAAAAACAGCCACCTCCAGCAGAACCGTACCCGCGGACAGATCCCCGGGCCGCCGGAATTCCAGCAGCGCCAGAACAGCAATGCCAAATACCAGTAAGAGCAGCGCCGCTCCGGTAAACCGGTTCAAAAACAGTCCGCTGAAAATGATGATACACAGTGCCCCCACGATACCGCCAAGCAGTTTTCCATTCTCATCCATTTCTGCCAAGATGCAGCCAAGCAGTACCGGAACCGCCGCAAGCACAAGAAGCAATACCACTGATGCCGTACCCGCTGCGGAGCCTTCTGTATAGGAAGCAGCTGCTCCAAACACCAGAATGAGCAGCCCGATGCTCCACGACACAAGATTTACCGCATTGCGGTAATATTCCCTCCGCAGGTGGGACACGAAAAATACAGTCTGCGTTACCGCATAATATATGGAAAGAATCAGAAACCGCTCTGCATCCTCCGTCCAGTTACACATGAGCACGCCGAGAATCAATGAGATGCCCACACCAATCTGCCCTATGATAAGGAAGAGATTCGACCGCAGACGTGACAGCACACACAGAACCACCGCCCACACCAGCAGTCCCAGATAAAGTATGCCGTCGTTTATTGCATGGAAATAAAAATCACTTAAAAACAGCGAGAGATACCACGCTCCCATGCCGCAGCCCAGCAGCCCAAGAAATGCTTTATTCCTGCGGTCATGTGCCACAAGAATTCCTCCTGCCAGCGTGATCGCGGCACTGACGGTATACATCAGAACCATCTTTACTCCCTGGCTAAGATACGGCAGCACCAGCATCGCAAAAAACACCAGACTCAGGAAGATCAGTCCTGCAGCGCAGACCGGCAGAATCGCCCTGCCGATCGTTTTTTCCAGATCCTGCTTCCCGGATGCCTGCTGGTATCCCGCCTGTGCTGCCACCGGCCGCGGCGGTGTCTGCTGATACGCCTGTTGCGGATTTCCCGGCTCCGCTGTCTGCGCTGCCGGCCGCGGCATTGTCTGATCCCACGGCTGTGCCGCTGCCCCCGGCTGTCCATACGCCGGCCATCCATACGCCGCCTTCGGCATCGCCCCCTGACGGTATCCCGCCCGTTCACGGTCTGCCTGTGCCGCGATCACTGTGCGCAGCGCCGTCAGCTGTCGTCCCAGCGCATCCACTTCCCTCTGCATCTGATCAATCTTCATCCGTGTAAGATCGTCCCCCAGATCCCCGGACCGCCAGGCAAGCAGTAACTCATTGAACCGTCTCTGTTCCTCTAAAAGCCGGTTCTCACACTCCACTAATTGTTCCAGCATAAACTCCTCTTTCCTCTCCTGTCATTTAGTTCTCTGTCACTCATTGTAACGTACCCTCATTTAAAACACAAGAACTGTCCGCGCGGGCGTTTCCTTGAAAAAATTGTTTTTATCATTAAGATTTTGCCAATTTCTACGCTTTTTTTCCCAAAAACAATTTGTATATGCTATAATGTCTTTGATTATTCTTTAAGGAGATTTCTATGGACATTATTATCGTAGGCTGTGGAAAAGTTGGTTTTACGCTTGTCGAACAGCTCAGCAACGAAGATCACAATATTGTTGTCATTGATGAAAAGCCGGAAAAGGTTCAATATATTACCGACCGTCTGGATGTGATGGGCATCGTGGGGAACGGCATCAACCATAAGACACTGCTGGAGGCAGGCATCGCCACTGCCGATCTTTTAATCGCAGTTACCGGAGATGATGAGAAAAACCTTCTGTGCTGCGTGATTGCCAAGAAGACCGGCCACTGCCAGACCATCGCGCGCGTGCGCAATCCGATCTACAACGGCGAGATCGCCTTCCTGAAAAAGGAATTCGGGCTCGCCATGATTATCAATCCTGAGTTGACGGCAGCCAACGAGATTTCAAGAGTATTTCAGTTTCCTTCCGCCATCCGTGTGGATTCTTTTGCAAAGGGGCATGTAGAGCTGCTTCACTTTAAAGTCAGCGAGAATTCCCCGCTGATTCATTTAAAGCTGTTCAATCTGCACCAGACCCTGCACAGCAACGTGCTGGTGTGTACCGTCATCCGCGGCAGCGAGGTCATCATCCCGAACGGTGATTTTGAATTCCGCGCCGGAGATACCGTCGCAATCGCTTCCGAGCGCCGCAACGCCATTGACTTTTTCCGTAAGATCGGCATCGTCAAGAACCGCGTCGGCAATGCCATTCTCGCTGGCGGCGGTAAGGTTTCCTTTTACCTCGCAAAGATTCTCATCCAGTCGGGCATCCGTGTGACGATCATCGAGATCAATCCGTCCCGCTGCGACGTTTTAAGCGAGCTGCTTCCGGAGGCGACAATCATCTGCGGTGATGCCACCGATCAGGATCTGCTGTCCGAGGAGGGCTTAGAGCAGGCGCAGGGTTTTGCAGCTCTCACTGGTCTTGACGAGGAAAACATCCTGCTGTCGCTGTACGCCAACGATGTCTCCAATGCAAAAACGGTGACCAAGATCAACCGGAGCAGCTTTAACTCCGTCATCAACGAGATGAATCTGGGAAGTATTATTTATCCGCGTGTCATTACCGCTGATTACATTTTAAAATATGTGCGCTCCACAGTGAATTCCATCAACAGCAACGTGGAGACGCTTTACAAGCTTGCCGGCGGAAAAGCCGAGGCTCTGGAATTCATCATCAAGGAGAATTCTGCCGTCGCAGGCATTCCGCTGCAGGATCTGAATTTCCGGAAGAACACCTTAATCTGCTGCATCTACCGCAACGGCAAGGTCATTCTGCCGGGTGGACAGGATATGATGCTCGCCGGAGACTCCGTTCTGGTCGTCATTTCCGGATACCGCATCTCCGACATCAAAGAGATTCTGGAGGATTAACCTGCAATGAATTATTCCATGGTTTTATATATTCTGGGCTATATTTTACAATTTGAGAGCGCGTTTCTGATGCTCCCGGCGCTGGTCTCGCTGATCTATCAGGAGGAGGCCGGCATTCCATTTGTCATTACCGCTGCAATCTGTCTGGTTTTAGGGATTGTTTTCACACATAAAAAACCGTCTTCCTCGACCGTGTATACAAGGGAGGGGTTTGTTACTGTCGCCTTGAGCTGGATCGTTATGAGTATTTTCGGCGCTATCCCCTTCGTGTGGAACGGCGACATTCCATATTATGTAGACGCCCTGTTTGAAACGGTCTCCGGTTTTACCACGACCGGTTCAAGTATTCTCTCCGATGTCGAGTCCCTGTCGCATGCCAGCCTTTTCTGGCGCAGTTTCAGCCACTGGATCGGCGGCATGGGTGTGTTCGTCTTTATTATGTCGATCCTGCCTCTGATGGGCGGCTCTACGATCAACCTCATGAAGGCGGAGAGCCCGGGACCTTCCGTCAGCCGTCTGGTTCCGCACATCAAGGATACCGCGAAAATATTATACGGCATTTACCTTGCCATCACGCTCCTTGAGATTGTCATTCTGTGTGCGCTCGGCATGCCGCTGTTTGAGTCTCTTCTGACGAGTTTCGGCACGACCGGCACCGGTGGTTTCGGTTTCCGTAACGACAGCTTTGCAAGCTTTTCGCCTGCTATCCAGAACACGGTCACAACTTTTATGATCTTAAGCGGTATCAATTACACATTTTATTTTTGTATTTTATCGCGCAGAATCAAGGATGCATTCCGCATCGAGGAAGTGCGCTGGTATCTCTTTTTGATCTTTGCTTCTGTCGGAATGATTACCTATAATATACGCCCGCTTTACGCAAATACCAGGGACGCGCTGCGGAATGCCTTTTTCCAGGTCGGTGCGATCATCACCACCACCGGATATTCCACTGCCGACTTCGACATGTGGCCTGCACTCTCCCAGACGATTCTTGTGACGCTGATGTTCGTCGGCGCATGTGCGGGAAGCACAGGCGGCGGTATGAAAGTATCCCGGCTGGTGATTTTATTCAAAACCATCCGCAAAGAGCTTTCCCTGATTATCCACCCCCGCGAGATCCGCAAGATCCGCATGGACGGACATGTCGTAGAACACAGCACCTTGCGCTCTACCAATGTTTTTCTGGTCATTTACTTTATTTTGCTCATGCTGTCAACGCTTATCATCAGCCTGGACGAGTTCGATTTTACCACGAACTTTACAGCAGTCGTCTCGTGTCTGAACAACATCGGTCCTGGCTTAAACCGTGTCGGACCGGCGCAGAATTTTTCGATCTTCTCGCCGCTCTCCAAGGTTGTGCTGATTTTTGACATGCTCGCCGGCAGACTGGAGCTTTTCCCGCTCATGATTCTGTTCATGCCGTCCACCTGGCGTAAAAAATAACGTGCAGCCGGCAATTTGGGCTGCGCAGCTTTGAACCGGTAGATATTTTTCTACCGGTTTTTTATTGGCTTTTTATGGGCTTTTTCTCTGCCCGCAGGCAGACGTTTTTACTTTTTCCTTGCCCTCTGCTGGCTTGTGGTATATATTTGTTATAGTTTTAAATTAGAAGTACACAGGAATGGAGATTGCTATGTGGATTGCAGATAACTGGAAAGATTACGAAGTCATTGACTGCTCAAAAGGAGAAAAGCTCGAGCGCTGGGGAGATTATCTTCTCGTCCGTCCCGACCCGCAGGTCATCTGGGACACGCCGAAGACCGAGCGCGGCTGGCGCAAAATGAACGGCCATTACCACCGCAGCGCCAAGGGCGGCGGGGAGTGGGAATTTTTTGATCTTCCCCAGCAGTGGACCATCCATTACGGCAAGCTGACTTTCAACTTAAAGCCGTTCAGTTTTAAGCACACCGGACTGTTTCCGGAGCAGGCTGCCAACTGGGACTGGTTTTCCGAAAAGATCCGCAGCGCCGGACGTCCGATCAAGGTGTTAAATCTGTTCGCCTACACTGGCGGTGCCACGATTGCCGCCGCTGCTGCCGGTGCCAGCGTCACGCATGTGGATGCCTCCAAGGGAATGGTGACCTGGGCGAAGGAAAACGCCGTCTCTTCTGGTCTTGGTGATGCCCCGATCCGCTGGATTGTGGACGACTGCGTAAAGTTTGTTGAGCGCGAGATCCGCCGCGGCAACCACTATGATGCGATCATTATGGACCCGCCTTCCTACGGAAGAGGACCCAAGGGTGAGATCTGGAAAATCGAGGACGCCATCTATCCGCTGGTGCAGCTCTGTGAGCAGTTGCTGTCGGACGATCCTCTGTTTTTCCTGATCAACTCCTACACCACTGGTCTTCAGCCGGCAGTGCTCAGCTATATGATGAATACCGTCTTAAAAAAACACGGTGGTCATATCGCCGCAGATGAAATCGGTCTGCCGGTTTCCAGCAACGGTCTGGTGCTTCCGTGCGGGGCAAGCGGCAGATTTGAGCGCTAAGGGCGGGAACGATTTTGTCCTGTTTTTGCACAATTTTTGTAAATAGTTGTTTTCCTGCATACACAATACAATTTTTGTGGTACGCTGTTTTTATGCAAAGGTGATACGGGGATCCGGATCACCGGCAAATAAAAACGAACAGGAGAATGATTTCTATGGCACAGTTTGTAAAATTAGTTCCCGAGAATTTAAAGGCGCTGCGCGAAGTAAATCCGCGCCTGATGTCTTATAATGTAGAATTCGCCGAGGTAACCGGCGGCACCTTCTGGAAAGCGTACACACCGGAGCAGGTTGCAGGAACCGAGGAATTCCATGTCGCTCCGAGCGCAGACGGCATTGCTGCAATGTACAAGGATCTGATGCAGGTATACGCACCGATCGATCTGTACAACGAGAAGCTCCGCTCCCTCGCAAAGGAGCTCGGAACCGCATGGGTGCGTGTGTCCGGCACCTGGGCAACCAAGACTTACTATGATTTTGACAATGCAACAGGCGGTATTGCTCCGGAGGGCTACTTAAATGTCCTGACAAAGGAGCAGTGGATTGGTGTGCTCGACTTCGTAAAAGCGATCGATGCGAAACTGATGATTTCCGTTGCGAACTGCCCGGGTCTGCATTCCGCAGAGGAACCGTGGAATCCGAGTGAGGCGGAGAAGATTTTTCGTCTGAGCAAAGAACACGGCGTACCGATCGACGGCGCCGAGTTCGCAAACGAACCGAACATGATGGAGGATACCGGCTTCCCGGCTGGTTATACACCGGCTGATTACCACCGCGATCAGGATCTGTTTTTCGCGTGGGTACGCGCCAACTATCCGGAATGTATCTGTATCGGACCGAGCAGTGTTGGCGAGGGTCTTACCATCAATGGCGGTGATGACAACAGCAAGAGTGGTGGTATCGAGCAGCTTGTAAGAGAGAACTGCTCCACAACCGACCTGTTAGAGGACACCAAAGAGCCGTTGGACGTATTCAGCTACCATTATTACAACGGTGTATCCGAGCGTCTTGCTTCCGTGATGCCAAGCGGACACTGGCTGGCAGATACCGCCCATACCGAGGCGTATCTGGACGTTGCATTAAACTGTGCGCGCACCTATGCTCCACTCCGCGACAAATACTGCCCGGGCGGCGAGATGTGGGTAACGGAGTCCGGCGACGCAGGCGGTGGCGGTGATACATGGGCTTCCACGTATCTGGATGTTTTCCGTACCTTAAACGAGCTCGCTGGATTCGCAGCGATCACAGACGGCGTTATTTTCCACAATACACTGGCTTCTTCCGACTACGGCTTCCTGGCCCGCGAAGTATTTGATCCGCGCCCGAACTATTTTGCCGTATTGTTGTGGAACCGCCTGATGGGTACGACCGTTTACGATACCGCAGAGCCAATCCGCGAGGGCGCACATGTCTTCGCACATTCCCGCAAAGATGGAAAAGAGGGCGTTGTATATCTTGTGATCAACAACTCGCTGACAGAGGCAACCACCGTAGAGCTTCCGAAGAGCGCAGAGCGCTACACACGGCGAGGGCGGCAACGTGCGTGCCGCTGTCATGACTTTAAATGGCAAGCCACTTGTTCTGGGTGCCGGCAATTCGCTTCCGGAACTCACTCCGGCAGCACAGGAAGCCGGAACAGTGACTCTTGCACCGGCAACCTGTACATTCTTCGTACTGTAAGCAGCGCGGGGAAGCAATCTGCACCGATGAGTAAGCCGTATAAGCTGGCTAGTAAGTTGCATTACTGGCTACAGTGGGGCTTAAGTAAGTTGCAACGGCATGTGCGTTAATACTTGTATCGGCTGGCTGGCAATATACCGGTATGTAATCTGTAATGACTGGCTACATGGATAGGCACGTTGCATACACTGGCTGGGCTGCAACGTTGTGTGACCTGCAACGACTGGGTAAATTTGTAAGTTACATCGACTGGCAAGCTGTAGGGCTGAGCCTTACATGCACCCACAGGAGCTTTCTTGGTCAATCATTGTTTGCTGATGTTGTGCATAAGATCAAAACGGGTCTACAGAGGACTTTTTCTCTCTGTAGACCCGTTTTTGCGTACAATCTTCTATTTTTTTGACTTACATGGCTGCATTTTGGCTTCCGCCGGGTCTGGCGACACTCTTTTTCTCTCCCAGACCCGAAATCAGTTTCTTTTCGGGTCTCACGGGCTGGTTTTTCATTCCCAGACCCGCGAACAGCCCTTTTTTCTTCCCACGCGCATAATAACAAGGTCCCGGCGGGTCTGGAGAGACGTTTTTTCTCTCTCAGACCCGCCGGAACCTTGCACAAGACCATTTTTCTTCTTAATATCCGGTCGGACGGTCTTTTTTCCCGACCTTGAGGCGCGACATCGCGCGCGCCAGCGATGCTTTGGAACGATAATACTCCTGAATGCTCTGTTTCTGGCGGAGCTGCTCCTGTGCACGCTCTTTTGCCTCCTCGGCACGCCGCACATCGATCTCCTCCGGGGACTCACAGGTGTCAACAATCACCATTGCACGGTTATTGATGATCTGTGCAAATCCGGTGCCTGTCACACCCACGATCTCCTCGCCTGTTTCGTCCGTGATGCGGATCTCGCCGATCTCAACGGCAAACACCATATTTTCGTGATGCGCCTGGATTGCTTTCTCTCCGTCATGCAGCGGCAGAACGACCTGCTCACATCTTCCGTCAAAAAAGACACGGTCACAGGCAATCACTTTCAGACTAAATGTATTCATGCCCCCATCTCCTTCGCACGCTCGATCACATCATCGATCGTACCTACATTGAAGAACGCTGCTTCCGGATACTCATCCATCTCACCGTCAATAATTGCCTTGAATCCTCTTACCGTCTCCTTAAGCGGCACATACTTGCCCGGCACGCCGGTAAAGTTCTCTGCCACGTGGAACGGCTGGGATAAGAACTTCTGGATCTTTCTTGCACGGTATACCACGAGCTTATCCTCCTCGGACAGCTCCTCCATACCGAGAATTGCAATGATATCCTGCAGTTCTGTGTACTTCTGTAAAATCTCCTGTACTCTTCTGGCAGTCTCATAGTGCTCTTTTCCAACGACGTCCTCCTCGAGGATACGGGAGTTGGACTCAAGCGGATCTACCGCCGGGTAAATACCCTGCTCTACGATCTTTCTGGAAAGTACCGTGGTGGCATCCAGATGTGCAAATGTCGTCGCCGGAGCCGGGTCTGTCAGGTCATCTGCAGGCACGTAAACAGCCTGTACCGAAGTAACAGATCCGTTCTTCGTGGAGGCAATCCGCTCCTGCAGTTCGCCCATCTCCGTCGCCAGGGTCGGCTGATAACCTACTGCGGACGGCATACGTCCAAGCAGCGCGGATACCTCAGATCCTGCCTGTGTAAAACGGAAAATATTATCGATGAACAGAAGTACATTCTGATGCTCCTCATCGCGGAAATATTCTGCCATCGTAAGTCCCGTCTCAGCAACTCTCATACGTGCTCCCGGCGGCTCGTTCATCTGTCCGAACACTAACGCCGTCTTATCCAGTACGCCGGATTCCTTCATCTCAGACCACAGGTCATTTCCCTCTCTGGAACGCTCTCCGACGCCGGTAAAAATGGAATATCCGCCATGCTCTGTCGCAATGTTGCGGATCAGCTCCTGAATCAATACCGTCTTACCGACTCCGGCACCTCCGAAGAGACCGATCTTACCGCCCTTTGCATACGGTGCCAAAAGATCGATGACCTTAATACCGGTCTCAAGCACCTCAACGACCGGGCTCTGGTCTTCAAAAGATGGCGGATCTCTGTGAATCACCCAGTGTTCCTCACCGTCAAGGCTTTCGCCTCCGTCGAGTGTATCTCCGAGCACGTTAAACAGTCTGCCCAGGGTCTTATTTCCAACCGGAACCTTGATACCGCCGCCCTCGGCAATAACCTCCATATCCTTGCATAAGCCCTCGCTTGCCGCGAGCATGATGCAGCGGACAGTATTATTGCCGATGTGCTGTGCAACCTCCATCACGCAGCGCTTTCCGTTGTTGTCCACTTCAAGCGCATCTTTAATATATGGAAGGTCATTATCTTCAAATTCTACGTCAACGACAGGTCCCATGACCTGTACAATTTTCCCTTTCTTCATACAAGCTCCCTTCCGCTTTATTTCTTTTTCTTGTTCTTCTGCGCTTTCGCACCGCCGCTCACCTCTGTGATCTGCTGTGTGATCGCCGCCTGCCGTACCCGGTTGTATTCGATCGACAGCGTCTGTATCATGTCCTTCGCGCTGTCCGTTGCCGCCTGCATTGCCATCATTCTGGAATTATGCTCGCTGGCAAACGACTCTACCAGCGCACAGTAGATATATCCGGTGACATAGTTCGGTACTACATGCTCCAGAATCGCCTCCATGGATGACTCCACCCGGATCTCCTCCTGGTAGATATCCGCCGGGGCAGGATGCAGGAAGTCTTCCTTCACAAGCGGAAGAAGTTTCATCTTCTCCGCATTCATAGAAAAAGAGTTTTCCATCTTTGTGTAGATGATATATACCTCATCAAGCTCATTTTCCGCGTACAGATCCATGACGTGATCCGCAATGACACGCGCGCGGTGAAGCGACGGGTTCTGCACGGTATACTTGAACTCCGCATCCACCGCGAGACCCTCTTTCGCAAAATACTGGCGTCCGAGCTCGCCGACGACAAACAGCTTATTGTTCTCGCCCTGCGTGAAAAGCTCATGCGCCATCTTGATGACGTTGTGGTTGTATGCTCCTGCCAGACCCTTATCCGCAGTGATCACGATATATCCACGCCGCTTTTCTTCCTCCGGAATCTCCTTCTTCTGGTCGAAATAGCGGTTCTGCACCTCCGGAATGTGGCGCAGGAATCTGGAAATGGAACCCTGAAGTGCATAGAAATAAGGTTCCGTCTGCTCAAGCTTCTGCTTGGCACTGCGCAGTTTGGCAGAGGATATCATATACATGGCGCTTGTAATCTTCATGGTATCCCGGATACTTTTCATTCGCTTTTGAATTTCCTTGGTATTTGCCATGCTCTATCACCTGCTCTTATATTCTTTAACCGCCTCTACAATCTGCTCCGTAATCGCATCATCCAGCACTTTTTCCTCGTTGATCTTCGTCACAAGCTCCGCGTGCTGTACATGGATGTAATCTAACATACCCAGCTGGAATTCTTTCGTCTTTGCCGTGTCTACGTCCAGCATCAGACGCTTGTTGGCAGCGACCAGCGTGATGACCTGATCCGCCAGGCTCATCGGATGGCAGAGCGGCTGCTTTAACAGCTCCATCAGGCATTTTCCGTGCTGTAACTGCTCTTTTGTCATGTCGTCCAGATCGGATGCAAACTGTGTGAACACTTCCATCTCACGATACTGCGCCAGATCAATACGGATCGTACCGGACGCTTTCTTCATCGCCTTGGTCTGCGCCGCACCGCCGACACGGGATACGGAGAGACCGACGTTGACTGCCGGACGCATACCTGAGAAGAACAGATCACTCTCCAAAAAGATCTGACCGTCTGTGATGGAGATCACGTTGGTCGGAATGTATGCGGATACATCGCCCGCCTGCGTCTCGATGATCGGCAGCGCCGTGATGGAACCTCC
>ERZ827440.3378-NODE-3378-length-12089-cov-6.306382_pt1 | contig 12089 bp, 12 predicted proteins | sample MGYA00519774_ERZ827440 | MGnify/ENA primary metagenome ERZ827440 (study PRJEB31778, sample SAMEA3449302) | human gut metagenome | biome: human gut; feature: human-associated habitat; material: faeces | place: United Kingdom | collected 2010/2012 ... | reverse complement strand
CCGTGCGGAAGCTGAGGCCCCACGACCCGGTCGGCACCGCCGTCGCGGCGAACATCACCGGCAGCACCGCGCAGAACGCCAACACGGCCCCCAACGCCAGCAGAATCCGCGCATTTTCCCGGCAGAACCGTTTGATCTTTTCCATAACCAAGCACCCCCACCACAGCCTATGCGCCGCCTGCCTTTCCTAGGACGGTTTTTCCGGTGCGCGGCGTTTTGCCGTCGTTTTGCTGAAAATGGAAGTGTTTTGCAAACGAAATCCGCGCATCCTTGCACGTTTTCGCCAAAATATACAAATCCGCAGAAACAGCATTTGCGAAACTGTTGATTTTGTGGTATGATAGGCGCGCTGTATGTTTTAACATAGTAAAGAGAGAGCGAAGCAAAGAGAAAAAGAGAAAAAGAGAAAAGGAAAAAGAGAAAAGGAAAAAGAGAACGGGAAAAGAAAGAGAGGAAAACATGGAAAACAAGCGAAGCTCGTGGGGGAGCAATCTGGGGTTCCTGATGGCGGCAGTCGGTTCGGCGGTCGGCCTCGGCAACATCTGGGGCTTCCCGTACAAGATGGGCCGCTCGGGCGGCTTTACATTTCTGCTGATCTATCTGCTGCTGGCGGTGTTCGTGGGTCTCGTCATTATGGCGAGCGAGCTGGCACTCGGCCGCAAGACCGGCCTCGGCGTCGTGGGCGCGTATCAGGCGGTGTCGAAGAAATTCGGCTGGGTCGGCTGGCTCGGCGTGCTGTCGCCGTTCCTGATCATGAGCTTCTATGCGGTGCTCGGCGGCTACTGCATCCAGTATATGTCGCTGAACATGGCGGAGCTGTCGTTCAACCTGTCGGACATCTTCGGTGCGCCGCTGGCCGGCGGGGCGACATTCGGCGCAATGCTGGACAATCCGTTCGGCTGCGCGGTGTTCACGGCGCTGTTCTTGTTCATCTGCATGATGATCGTCAAGGGCGGCGTGTCCGAGGGCATTGAAAAGTTCAACAAGATCGGTATGCCCGCGCTGTTCGTCATGCTGGTCATCGTCATCATCCGTTCGCTCACGCTGCCGAACGCCGTTGAGGGCCTGAAGTACATGTTCGTGCCGGGCTATGCGGTCGAGGCCGGATTCATCGAGGAGGCGCCGAACGTCATCTCCGTGCTGGCCACGGCGGGCGGTCAGATGTTCTTCTCGCTGTCGCTCGCGATGGGCGCGATGGTGACCTACGGCTCGTATCTGAGCAAGAAGGAAAACATCGTGAAGAACTCCGCCGTCATCGTCATCGCCGACACGATCGTCGCGCTGATGGCGGGTCTCGCGGTCATTCCGGCGGCGGTCGCCAACGGGATTTCGAGCGGCATCCCCGTCAATGAAATCGCCCTCGGCGGGCCGAAGCTCCTGTTCGTGACGCTGCAGGACGTGTTTGCGAACATGGGCGCGCTCGGCCCCGTGTTCGGCGTGCTGTTCTATCTGCTGGTCATCATCGCGGCCATCTCGTCGGCCATCTCGCTGATGGAGGTCGTTGGTGCGTTTGCGATCGACAACGCCGCGAAGAAGGGCAAGCAGGTCGACCGGACGAAGGTTACGCTGATCGTGTCCGGCCTGATTTTGATTGAGGCGCTGCTTGTCGCGGTGGACGGACTCGGCTCGACGGGCATCTTCCGCTGGAAGGCGTCCGCGATGTGGAACGACTGTATGCTCGACTTTATGGACTGCTGGTCCGAGGGCGTGGCCATGCCGGTCGGCGCGATGCTGATGTCGCTGATGATCAGCCTGGAGCTGAAGCCGAAGTTCATCCTCGACGAGATCGGCTCGGCCGGCGGCTTCTTCCGCAAGTTCTACTCCTTCTGCATCACCATCGTCTGCCCGCTCGTGATGGCGCTCGTGACGGCGGGGCAGTTCATCGACTTCTTCGTCGGCGCGGACGACGGCCCGAATGCACAGCTCATCTGCTATGGCGTGACGGCCGTGCTGCTGGTGGTCTTTGCGATCATCGCAGCGGTCAAGTCCAAACAGAAAGCATCCCTGTAACATCTGTGACCCGCTCATTTGAGCGGGTCACATTTTTATAAAACCTCTTGCAAAATGCGAAAAATGGGATATGATGTAGGGACGACGCAATTTCGAGAGGGGGATCTCCATGGCAAAGACGCTTCGCGGCGAGGCCGATCTGCTGCATGGGCCGGTGCTGCAAAACATGCTGCGCTTCGCACTGCCCATTCTGGCGGGTACGCTCTTGCAGCAGCTCTATTCGATGGTCGACGCGGTCGTCGTCGGCCAGTTCGTCGGCAAGACGGCGCTGGCCGCGGTCGGCGGTTCGGCGGTCGCGATCATCAATCTGCTGCTGAATTTCTTCGTGGGACTCTGCTCCGGCGCGGCCATCGTCGTCGCGCAGTATTATGGCGCGCACGACCACGAGAACGTCAGCCGCGCGGTGCATACGGCGGCGCTGCTGGCCGTCTGGGTCGGTGCGATCATGACCGTGATCGGCGTGTGCTTTGCGCCGGGTCTCTTATCCGCGCTCGACACGCCGGAGGATACCATGCAGTATTCCATCGACTATATGCGCTGGTATTTTGCCGGGATGATCCCCACGATGATCTATAATATGGGCAGCAGCATCCTCCGCGCCATGGGCGACAGCAAGCGGCCGCTCTATTTCCTGCTGCTCTGCACGGGCGTCAACACTGTGCTCGACCTGCTGTGCGTCGCGGTGCTGCGGCTGGAGGTCGCGGGCGCGGCCATCGCGACGAGCCTGTCGCAGCTGATCTGCGCGGCGTTCGTCCTCCGCTCGCTGATGCGGCGGCAGGACGAGGCGCGGCTTGAGCTGGCGAAGCTCCGCCCCACGCCGGCGCTTGTGAAGCGGATGCTCCTGCTCGGGCTGCCCGCGGGATTGCAGAGCGTGCTCTACAACGTCACGAACCTCTACGTGCAGAAGGCCGTCAACCTGATGGGCACGGACACGGTCGCCGCGTGGTCGATCTACGCAAAGATCGACGGCGTCTTTTGGCCGATCTCGAATGCCTTCGGCATCGCGATCATGACCTTCGTCGGCCAGAACTACGGCGCGCGCAGCCGCGCCCGGATTCAGGAGTCGATCCGCACCGGCTGGCTGCTGCATCTGGGCATGGCGGTGTTCTTCTCGGCGGTCGCCGTGCTGAGCAGCCCGCTGACGATGCGGCTGTTCAGCTCTGACCCGGCCGTTCTGGCCGAGGCGCGGCAGTTCATCCTGCATATCTCGTCGTGCTACGTCCTGTTTTCAAGCGTGGAGGTCCTGTCCTCCTCGATGCGCGGCGTCGGCAATGCGGTGAAGCCCGCGGTCATCACGTTCTTTGCGGTCTGTGTGCTGCGCATGGCGCTGCTGTTCACGGTGACGTTCCCGCACCTGAGCGTCCTGACCATCTCGATCTGCTATCCGATCACCTGGGCCGCGTCGAGCGTGCTGTTCATCCTCTACTACAAGTTCGGCCGCTGGATGCCCCGCTATCCGGAATCCGCCAAATCTGAATAACAAACGGCCCCGCATCCGAATGGATGCGGGGCCGCTGTGTCTTTTCCGATTACAGGGCCGCGACGGCGGCCTTGATGTCGCCGAGCATGTAGAGCGAGCCGTAGCAGAGGACGACGCCGTCCCTGCCCGCGTGCTCCACCGCCAGCTTCACGCCGTCCGCGACCGTCTCGCAGGGCGTGACGGGCTTGCCGAACGTGGCGAGGTACTTTGCCAGATCCTTCGCGTCCAGCGCGCGGGGATTGCCCGGCGTGACCGTGATGAATTCCTTGGCAAACGGCGCGACGTTGGCGTACATACAGTGGAAATCCTTGTCGCCGAGGACGCCGGTGAGCACCGTGAGGGGCCGTCCGGCGAGATAATCGTCGATGTTCTTGACGAGGGCCTCGATGCACTGCGGATTGTGTCCGCCGTCGATGATGAACAGCGGGTCTTTGCGCAGCAGCTCGAACCGGCCTGGCCATTTGACGTCCTTCAGTCCCTTGCGGACGGCCTCTTCCGGCAGCTTCCAGCCGCGTCCCCGCAGCGCATCAACTGCGGTCAGCACAACGGCGGCGTTGTGCAGCTGGTGGTCGCCGAGGAGCGGCAGCTCCAGCGCCTCATAGCCGTCGCAGTCGAAGACCTGGCCCTCCAGCCCGTGCGAGCGGAGGCGGATGGAATCGAAATTGGCCTTGTGCAGCTTCGCGCCGACTTTTTTGCAGCGTTCCTCAAACACGGCCTCCACGGACGGCTGTTCGCGGTAGATGACGGCGTCGCAGCCGGGCTTGATGATGCCGGACTTCGTCGCGGCGATCTTCTCGAGCGTGTCGCCGAGAACCTCGGTATGGTCGAGGCCGATGTTGCAGAGGATGGCTACCTCGGGGGGCAGGATGACGTTCGTCGCGTCGAATTCGCCGCCCATGCCGACCTCGCAGACGACAATGTCGCACTGCTGCCGCGCAAAATATTCAAAGCCGATGGCCGTGACCATTTCAAATTCGGTCGGCCGCTCGAAGATGGACTCCGCAAACGGCTTGACGTATTCGGTCAGGGCACAGATGTCGTCGTTTGAGATCATCTGGCCATTGACCTGAATGCGTTCGCCGAATTCGACGATGAAGGGCGAGGTATAAAGGCCGGTCTTATAGCCCGCGGCCTGGAAGATCGAGGCCAGCATGGCACAGGTGGAGCCTTTGCCGTTCGTGCCCGCGACGTGGACAAATTTACATTTGCGTTCGGGGTGGCCCATGGCGTCGAGCAGCGCGGTGATGCGCTCGAGTCCAGGGATGCTGCCCTTCCAGCAGACGGCGTGGATATAATGTAAGGCTTCGTCAAGAGTCATCATGGTGGAATTACTTCTTTCTTCTGTTTCCGAATTTATTTCTTTTCGCGCAGCACCGGCGGCCAGAGTTTGGTCGCGGTGAAGACCTTGGAGCGGTAAAGCAGCCAGACGATCAGCGTGTCGAGCACGAACGTGACCACAAACTGGATCGAGCGCGCGGCCAGCTTCGTCAGGAAAAACGCCTCAAATGCGTCGCCGCCGTAGACCTTGGCGAGCGCGAAGCTCTCCCACAGGATGGAGCCGAACACGATCGCCGGCAGGAATGCCAGCGCGATGCGCCCGATGTTGACCTTTTTCACCAGCATTGGCCGGAACAGGCCCGCGCTCAGACCGTACAGGATCGGCGGGATGCAGAACATCGGGTTATAGCCGTAGCCCGAGAACAGGCACCCGACAAAGTCGGCCACAAAGCCGACCAGCGCGCCGGGGATCGGCCCGAAGAGCATGCCCGCGATGAAGATCGGCACGGCCTCGAGCGAGAAGCGCGTCGTCTCATTCGGCATCGGGATGATGAGTCGTGCCAGCACGACCGAGATGGCCGCGAGCAGGGCGGACGTGGCAAGGATGCGGACATTTTTCAGACCGGTATGCTGCGCGGCGGGCGCAGCGGCTGCTTGATTTTTGAGCATAAAAAAGCCTCCTAATCTGGAGAAGCCTTTCATGAATCGCCTGCGGCCTTCGGCGGATCTTTTGCCCCAATCCTGCGGTTTGAAAGCCTTGAAATACACAAAGTATTCCGGCGGTTTCAAACCTTGGCTTGTGCCAAAATCTCTCTCCGAATGCTCTTGTCGATTACATGTAAGCCTTCTCTTATAAAAATTGGAGGAGGTTAAAGATATGAACTTTTCTGGAAATCGGAAACTGCATGCTGTACAATTTCTCTTTGCCATAGCGGATGCGAAATGACACCGCGGGGCCAGCCCCTTCGCCCGGCGGCAACCTCCCATCCAACCGGTACTTGACGCGTCATTCCTACTCATGCAACGTTCGGGTACGCACATACTGTTAAATTAGCAGGCTCACATCTTCCTGCCCTTAAAATCGCTCCTGGGACCATTGTACCGTATTTTTGGAAAAACGCAAGTGGTATTTCGATATTTTATGATTGATTTTCCGGCTGCGGGAAAATTTTTCACGCCCTATTGACAAATACGTCCTGCGGTGGTATAACATAACCAACCTACCGGATTGGTAGTAAAGCAAGCAGGAAGATGTTATCATGATCATGCCCGGAACACGATGTTGACGCGCAGAGCCGCCCGTCCATCCACAATCAAATCTTTTCTATTCTGAATATTTTGGAGGTATCATCATGTCTCATATCTATACATCCGCAGATCAGCTCATCGGCAAGACGCCGCTTCTGGAGCTTACCCACATTGAAAAGAAATTCGACCTGAAGGCAAAGATTCTCGCCAAGCTCGAATACTTCAATCCCGCCGGTTCGGTCAAGGACCGCGTGGCCCGCGCCATGATCGACGACGCCGAGGCGAAGGGCCTGCTGAAGGAAGGCTCCGTCATCATTGAGCCGACCTCCGGCAACACCGGCATCGGCCTGGCCTCCGTCGCGGCGGCGCGCGGCTACCGCATCATCATTGTCATGCCCGAGACCATGTCCGTCGAGCGTCGGCAGCTGATGAAGGCATACGGCGCGGAGCTCGTCCTCTCCGACGGCGCGAAGGGCATGAAGGGCGCGATTGCCAAGGCGGACGAGCTGGCAAAGGAAACGCCGAACAGCTTTATCCCCGGCCAGTTCGTGAACCCCGCGAACCCGAAGGCCCACTTTGAGACCACCGGCCCCGAGATCTGGGAAGACACCGACGGCAAGGTCGACTATTTCGTCGCGGGCGTCGGCACCGGCGGCACGATCACCGGCGTGGGCGAATTTTTGAAGTCGAAGGATGCTTCGGTCAAGGTCGTGGCCGTCGAGCCGAAGACCTCCGCCGTTCTGTCCACCGGCGTGGCCGGCCCGCACAAGATCCAGGGCATCGGCGCGGGCTTCGTCCCCGATGTGCTGGACACCAAGGTCTATGACGAGATCATCCCGGTCGAGAACGAAGATGCGTTTGCCACCGGCAAGCTCGTCGGCCGGTCTGAGGGCGTCCTCGTCGGCATTTCCTCCGGCGCGGCCCTGTGGGCGGCCATCGAGGTGGCCAAGCGGCCCGAGAACGCGGGCAAGAACATCGTCGTCCTCCTGCCCGATACCGGCGACCGCTATCTGTCCACGCCGCTGTTTGCCGACTGAATCGCAAAATAATCTCAAATTGGTACTGTCATTTGCCGCTATTTGTGTTAAAATAGCGGCAAATGATTTTATATGGAGCAAACCATGGCTTACCAGAGAATTTTGACCATTCAGGATATTTCGTGCGTCGGGCAGTGCTCGCTTACCGTGGCGCTGCCGATCCTGTCCGCCTGCGGGCACGAGACGGCGGCACTGCCGACGGCGGTGCTCTCGACGCACACCGGGCGCTTTCAGGGCTACACCTTCCGCGACCTGACGGACGACATCCCCGGCATCTGCGCGCATTGGGAACGCGAGGGACTGGACTTTTCGGCGGTCTACACCGGCTATCTCGCCTCCGCGCGGCAGATCGCGCTCGTGCGGGACGTGATCCGGTCGCGGCTGCGGCCGGGCGGCGTTTTGATCGTCGACCCGGCGATGGCAGATGATGGGAGGCTTTACAGCGGCTTCGGCACGGACGTCGTCGACGCGATGCGGACGCTCTGCGCCGAGGCGAACTATATTCTTCCAAATGTAACGGAGGCCGCGCTGCTGGCCGGGCTGCCGTACCCCGAGCAGGCCGGCAGCGCATCTGAGCAGATCGACTGCGCATACGCTGAGCGGCTCGCAGTGGGCGCGGCAGCGCATGCCGAACAGACCGTTCTGCTGACAGGCGTGAGCTTCGAGCCGGGAAAAACTGGTGTTTTCCTCTGGAGAGATGGAAAAAGCTGCTATTATGCCCATGAAAAATCGCCCTGCGGCGGCTATGGCACAGGCGACGTCTTTGCGTCGGCTTTTACCGGTACACTACTGAACGGACGCACAGCGGAGCGCGCAGCGCGGCTTGCAGCGGACTATACGGCGCGCTGTGCAGCGCGCACGGCGCAGGACCCGGCGCACTGGTACGGATTGGAATTTGAACCGGAGCTGCCCTGGCTCATCCGGAGATTGGAGGATCGGGAATGAAGGTATTGGTCGCGATGAGCGGCGGTGTCGATTCGAGTGTCGCCGCCCAGCTTCTGACCGGGCAGGGCCACACCTGCATCGGCTGCACGATGAAGCTCTACGGCAACGAGGACGCGGGACTCTCGAAGGGGCACACCTGCTGCTCGCTCGACGATGTGGAGGACGCGCGGAGCGTGGCCTACCGGCTCGGGATGCCGTATTATGTGTTCAATTTCGCGGACGATTTCCGCGACAAGGTCATCCGCCGCTTCGCCGAGAGCTATGAGGCCGGGCGGACGCCGAACCCCTGCATCGACTGCAACCGGTTCATGAAATTTGACCGGCTCTATGAGCGGGCGAAGATCCTCGGCTGCGACCATGTCGCGACCGGGCACTATGCGCGGATCGAGGAGCGGGACGGGAAATTCGTTCTGAAAAAGGCACTCGATCCGGCCAAGGATCAGAGCTACGTGCTCTACACAATGACGCAGGAGCAGCTGGCGCATACACTGTTCCCGCTGGGCGGCTATTCGAAGCCGGAGGCGCGGAAGCTCGCGGAGGACGGGGGACTGGTCAACGCGGAAAAGCCCGACAGCCAGGACATCTGCTTCGCGCCAGACGGCGACTATGCCGCCGCCATCGAGCGCTACACCGGCAAAAAGCCGCAGCCGGGCAACTTTGTCGACGCGGACAGCAACGTCCTCGGGCAGCACAAGGGCATCATCCACTACACGATCGGGCAGCACCGGGGCCTCGGCCTCGGGCAGAACGAGCGGGCCTACGTGTGTAAAATTTGTCCGGCGGACAACACGGTCGTCCTCGGGCCGTCGGAGGCGCTGTTCCGCCGGGACGCGGCGGCGGCGGATGTGAACTGGATCTCGGGGCAAGCGCCGGACGGCCCCATCCGCTGCTGCGCGAAGGTGCGCTACCGCCAGACGGAGCAGCCGGCCACGGTCACACCGCGGCCGGACGGCGGCGCGGACATCCTCTTTGACGAGCCGCAGCGCGCCATCACGCCGGGGCAGGCCGCGGTGTTCTACGACGGCGACGTCGTCCTCGGCGGCGGGGTGCTGGAATAATGGCACAAGGGCGGGGCTTTGCCCCGCCTGTTTTCTTTTCGCCCCCAGTCTGCGCGGAGCACAGACAGCCCCCTCTTGGTAGAGGGGGCCTAAGGGCCGATGAGGGCATCGGCCCCTACGAGGCGCGGCGGTCACGCCGGACGAGGCCGAGGTAGAGCAGCGTGCAGAGGATGGCCGAGAAGAGCGAACCGGCGGCTGTGACGAGGCCCATGGGCAGCAGCGTCTGCGGGAAGAGGCGCGACATCAGATACGCGCCCGGGACACGGATGAGCACAATGGCAAGGATGCTGTGCAGGAACGACAGGCCCGATTTGCCGCACGCGCAGAAATAGCCGCTGAAGCAGAAGTGGATACCGGCGAACATGCAGTCGAAGATATAGCCGCGCAGATAGTTCGCGCCGGCAGCGATCGTCGCCGCGTCAGGCGTGAACAGGCCGACGACACCCGACGCGCAGAACTGGATCGCGATGGCCACCACGACGCCGAAGCCGAGGGCCAGGGCAATGGAATCCCAGAGGGTCTGCCGCGCCCGCTCCGGCTTGTCCGCGCCAAGATTCTGCGCGGCGAGGGCCGAGACGGTAGACAGCAGCGAGGACGGGACGAGGAAGACGAACGAGATGAACTTCTCCACGATGCCAACCGCCGCCGCGTCTGTCAGGCCGCGCTGGTTGGCGATAATCGTGATGATGAGAAAGCCGATCTGCACAAGGCCGTCCTGCGCGAGCACCGGAAGGCCAATGCGCAGGATCTGCCCCATGACGGCCTTCTGCGGGCGGAGATCCGACTTTTGCAGCGAGATCATGCGGCGTTTGCGGATGGCAAGCAGCGCGATGAGGACGCTGAGCGCCTGCGAGAGCGTCGTGCCGAGGGCAGCCCCAGCAGGACCCATGTGCAGCGCGCCCATGAAGAAATAATCCAGCGCGATATTCGCCGCGCAGGCGACGGCGACGAAGTACATGGGGCTCTTGCTGTCGCCCATGCCGCGGAAGATGGAGCTGAGGATATTATAGGCCGTGATGAACGGGATGCCGCAGAAGCAGATGGTCAGATAGGCGGCCGTGCCGTCGACGGCCTCGGCGGGCGTGGACATGACGGCGGTGATGGGGCGGACGAGCAGGAGCAGCACCGCCGTCAGCGCAAGAGAAACGACGGCAAACAACGTGACGGTATTGCCGGTGGCCTTTGCGGCCTCCGCCCGGTTGCCCGCCCCGACGGCGCGGGCGATGGAGACCGTGGTGCCCATGGCGAGTCCCACGAGCATGACTGTCAGCATGTGCATGACCTGCGAGCCGATGGAGACCGCAGTCGTCGCGGCAACGCCCTCGTACTGGCCGACGATGAACAGGTCGGCCATGCCGTAGAGCGTTTGCAGGAAATAGGCAAGCAGATAGGGCAGGGAGAAGCGGACAACGTTGCGGAAAACACTGCCGGTGGTCAGATTTTGTTCCATGGTAATTCCTCATTTTCGCGTCCGCCGCGTCTGCGGCGCGGACTGTGGATTTTCGCCGCGCGGCCGGACATCTTCATTCTACACCCGGCGGCGCGTTTTGTCTCCTCTTTTTTCGCTGCACCGGAAAACAGCGGCAGATCGGCACTGTACATTCTGCCTGTCCAAAAATTTACGCGGAGGGCAAAAATTTTTCTTGCCTTTTTTCGGGGGATATGGTATACTCGTCCCAAGAAGTTAGAGTGCCTTAACCAGTAGTTAGATAACTCTAACAAATAGAAAGGAGCGACGGATGAGTATTGTCATTCTGGGCGGCAACGAATGTATGGAGCGCCGCTATAAAGATCTGTGTCAGAGCTACCGCTGCCAGTCGAAGGTATTCACAAAGCCCTCCGGCGGTCTGCGCAACAAGCTTGGAAGCCCCGATCTTCTGATTTTTTTCACAAACACGATGTCACATAAAATGGTGCAGGGCGCATTATGCGAGATAAAAGGGCAAAATACTATCATCGAGCGCTGCCACACCAGTTCACTTTCCGCGCTGCGCGGCATCCTCAACAAATACGCCGTGGAGGGATAAACGCATGTCCGAAGAACGCCTGATCCGCCAATGCGCGCCGACGCTGGCGGGCATTAAGACTGGGAGTCTGTTCCCATGTCCGTATGAGACGCGCGAGGAGCTGATGGCCGATGTGCGGGCGTTCAACCGCCGGTTTGCCGCGCGCGGACTGTGCTTGCTGCCGCTGCGGCTGGAAAACGGACATGCGCTGCTCTACCTCTACCGCCCGGCGGAGCTGCGGCGCGATCTGCAAAACGGGCTGGCGCGGGAGATTCTATCCTCGGCGGGCTATCGCTGCGGGAGCTGCGAGGGCTGCGTGACCGATCTGGTTCGCCGCCTGCGCGGCAGCGCGGAATTTCCGCACGAGATCGGCCTGTTTTTGAGCTATCCGCCGGAGGATGTGCGCGGCTTCATCGAAAACCGCGCGCAGAATTTCAAGCGCGCGGGACTCTGGAAGGTCTACGGCGACGAGGCGCGGGCAGAGGCATTATTCCGAAAATTCAAAAAATGTACGCAGATCTACTGCGAACGCTGGCAGTCCGGGTCAAAGATGGACGAGCTGGCCGTCGCGGTCTGAGATAAGGAGAAATTACTATGAAGAAAACACTTGTGATCTATTGGAGCGGCACGGGCAACACCGAGGCCATGGCAAACGCGGTCGTCGACGGCATGAAGGAAGCCGGAGCGGACGTCACGTGCTGGACGGTTGACGATGTGAAGGCCGACGCAGTCGCGGAATTTGACGCGGTCGCGATGGGCTGCCCGGCGATGGGCGCGGAAGTGCTCGAGGAGACGGAGTTCGACCCGATGTACCAGTCCATCAAGGCCAGCCTGTCCGGCAAGGCCGTGGGTCTGTTCGGCTCCTACGGCTGGGGCGACGGCGAATGGATGCGCGATTGGGAAAACGACGTCAAGGCCGCGGGCGGCGAGCTCGTCCGTGAGGGCGTCATCTGCTGCGAAGCGCCCGACGATGAGGCGATTGAAGCCTGCAAGGCGCTCGGCAAGCTGCTCGCCGAATAAAAGCAAG
>ERZ827440.3376-NODE-3376-length-12092-cov-3.663870_pt1 | contig 12092 bp, 12 predicted proteins | sample MGYA00519774_ERZ827440 | MGnify/ENA primary metagenome ERZ827440 (study PRJEB31778, sample SAMEA3449302) | human gut metagenome | biome: human gut; feature: human-associated habitat; material: faeces | place: United Kingdom | collected 2010/2012 ... | reverse complement strand
CGGAAGCCGAGCCGGAAACGGATTATGCAATACGCTATGACGGAAAAACGCTTGCTATATACTGTGAAAAAGGCGGCGCATATACGATTGTATTTGCAAGCTATGATACGGGAGGAAAAATGACGACAGTCAAAACGCTCACAGCGGAACTGAACGCAGGAGTAAATTCGGATGTTAAAATTCCTGAGGATGTAACGCTTGATGCGGGCGACAAAATATTTCTTTGGGAAAATCTTAAAACGCTGAGACCGCTTTGCGATGCGTTTACGATAAACAAATAATTTAATTGTAATATCCATTTTTAAAATGTGGATATAAATAAAAATTTTTAAGGAGGTTCATTATGAAAGGAAGAAAGTTTTTGAAGGTCACGGGTATTCTGATGATTATCGGAGGAGTGTTCGGTATCATCGGAGGGATTGTTGCAATGATCGGAGCAGGAGCTTTGGCGGCAGTTCTTGAAACGAGTGCCGGCGGGCTTATGCTTGCAAGTGCGCTGATTCTGGCAAGTGCAGTATTTCAGCTGATTGCCGGAATTATGGGTGTAAAAAACTGCGATAAACCCGAAAAGGCTCAAAGCTGCCTGGTTATGGGTGTCATTGTGGCGATTTTAAGCGTAGCCGGAAACGTCATCTCAAATATTCTCGGCAGCAGCTTTAACATTCTGAGCTATGCCACCGGTTTGATTATTCCTGTTCTGTACATAATTGGCGCGGTAAAAAATAAAGAGCTGGCATAAGTAAAATATCCGAATGCTCCCGCCGTCCTGTTTTTGGCAGCGGGAGCATATGCGCCAAAATTCAAGAGGTGATTTTTATTAAAAAATATATTGCTTTTTTAACGGTTTTATTTCTTTTTATTTCCGGTAATATGGTTTGCGTCAATGCCGGCGCAGATATTGCGGTTGGGATAACAGTAAACGGGGAAGTTATCGAAACGGAGGTTTCACCCTTTGTGGAAAACGGACGGACGCTCGTTCCGGTGAGAGCCGTTTCGGAGCATTTAAAGTACAGCGTTGAGTGGTTTGCGGAGGAACAAAGAGTCGATATTGATTCGCCCTCCGATAAGCTTACGCTTTATATAGGCAGCGCAGACTATTATAAAAACGGCGAAAAAAAACCATGGACGTTCATGCGGTAATTAAAGACGAAAGAACCTTTGTTCCCCTGCGGCTGGTTGCCGAGGAAATGGGATGCGAGGTTAACTGGGACGAAGAAAATAATATTGCAAATGTAATAAAATATAACATTGCGGAGGCAAAGACGCCTCATGATATTATACTTAATGCGGCAAGCTATACAAAAATCATTCTTAAGGAGCAGGAATATGATTTATCGGAGCTTGATGCGATAAATATTGATAACCCCAATGTTTTTGCAGACGACACCTTTGAAGGATACGAATATATAATAAAAGACGTATCCAATCTTGTTATAGAAGCGCCGGAGGGAATAAGCGCTTCTGTTGTAACTCAGGCTCCCTACGCAAACGTACTGAGCTTTAAGGGATGCAGCTGTATTGTGCTTAAAAATATCACGGCAGGACATAAGGTTGAGAAGGGCTATTGTACCGGCGGCGTAATAATGCTTGACGGTTGCCGGGATATAAATATTGATAAGTGCAGTCTGCACGGCTGCGGAACGTATGGAATAACCGCGACAGACTCTGCTGAAATAACTGTGGAAAACACGGAAATATATGAGTGCACATACGGGCTTTTTGAGTTAAGCGGCTGTGATGGAATTAAGTTTAACGGCTGCACATTCAGAGATTCCGGGATGTTTTCAATGTTTGTACTGGACGGCTGCAGCGGTGTAAGCGTAACAAACTCGGAAATTAAAAATAACAACAGCTCAGAGGATTCGTATTTTATAAGTGCTTACAATTGTTCGGATATTGAATTTTCCGGCTGTGACTTTTCAAATAATTCTTATTATAATTTCTGCAGCGGCGATGCTGTAAAATTTATCGGATGCAAATTATGATAAGCATATTAAGGGAGTGAAACTATGGAAACAGTACAAAGCTATAAGTGTCCTTGCTGCGGTGCTTCGCTGATTTTTCGGAATGAGTCGCTGCACTGCGATTCCTGTGGAAACAATTTTGAGCTTGACGCTATGCGGCAAATTGAGGATGTCGGATCGCAAATGCAGGGAGAGTCAAAATATGACTGGGAGCATTACGAACCGAGAAGTTATGAAACAGACGGAGAGATTGAACTTGCAAGCTATACCTGCCCTTCCTGCGGTGCGGAGATAACCGGTGACGATACGATGGGGTCAACCGTTTGTCCATACTGCGGCGATGCGGCGGTAATCAAGGGACAGTTTGAGGGTACCCTCCGACCTGACTATATTATTCCGTTTAAGACAGATAAAAAAGCGGCAATGGAGGCATTTGAGGCAGATTTCAAAAATGCACCGTTTCTGCCGGATGCGTTTAAAGTCAGAAGATTGAAGAAATGACAGGTGTTTACGTGCCGTTTTGGATGTTTGATTGTGATTGCAACGCAGCAATAACTTACGGTGCACAAAGAACCACAAGCTGGAGTGATTCCAATTATCATTATACAAAAACAGATTATTACAGACTTTTCAGAAGCGGCAGTGTGAGTTTTGCCAACATTCCTGTTGACGGCTCAAAAAAAGCGGATGACGCATATATGGAGGCGGTAGAACCTTTTTGTTATGATGATGCAGTGGAGTTTAACGGTGCATATCTTTCGGGGTATATGGCGGATAAATATGATGTTTCGGCAGAGGAAAGCATAGAGCGGGCGAACGAACGTGTAAAAAACTCAACGGTTTCGGTATTTAAGGAGACGACGAGCGGTTACGCTACGGTGATTCCCGAAAGTACAAAAATCAGCTTTTCAGGCGGTAAAATAAGGTATTCCCTTCTCCCGGTTTGGATGCTCAATATTAAATATATGAACAATACATATAAGTTTGCTGTCAACGGACAGACCGGTAAAGTTGTCGGTGAGTATCCTATTGATAACAGAAAAAAATGGAGATACTTTGCGAAAATTGCTGGCTTTGCTTATATAGCCGCCATCGCAATAGCATATTTTCTGCTGCGTTAGGGGGTGAGTGCGATGAAAAAAATTGTTATACTTATTACAGCTGTCTTTTGTCTTTTGTCAGCGCTCCCCGTCTATGCGGAATTTAAACAGCCACCAATTACGGATTTGGCGGGATACCTTACCGAAGAACAGAATGAGGAGCTTACGGCGCAGTTTAACAGTATCCGTGAAAAATACAGCTTTGACGTTGCGTTTGTTTCGGAAAAAAGCCTCTCTGCCGTTGATGCACAAGCGGCGGCAGACGACATTTACGATTATAATGGCTACGGTTACGGTGAAAATTATGACGGAATACTTTTTTATATAGCAGATTCCGAAAGAGAATATCATTTTTCCGTCTGCGGCAGCGGTGAAACGATATTCAACGAAAACGGTCTTGCCTATCTTGAAAAAAAAGTTGTTCCGTTTCTGAAGGAAGATAACTATTATGCGGCAGTCAAATCCTATGCCGAGCATACGGAAGAGCTTTTGGAGATGGCAGCAGAGGGTAAGCCGTTCAACAAGAGGCAGCACAGCATGAAGTATATCCTGTGTGTGGTTGCCGGGGCGCTTCTTCTTCCCATTATTCTTGCGTATTTTATGATGCACAAAAAGCTCTGCGCAATGAAAACGGCGGTCAAAGAGGACTATGCCGGCAATTATATGAAGCCGAACAGTATGAATCTTGACTTTTCAAGGGATATATTTCTTTACAGCACCGTGACAAAAACGGAAAAACCGAAATCAGATTCCGGCAGTCACACATCGTCTTCCGGCAGAAGTCACGGCGGAAGGGGCGGAAGTTTTTAAAAACAAATTTTAAGGAGGAAAGAATTATGGGAATAGGTGATTTTTTCAAGAACATTTTCGGCAAAAAGAATTGTGCGTTATGCGGCAAGGAATGCGGCATGATGCATCGCACAAAAATCAAGAACAAGGAATTTTTATGTGACGATTGCGGAAATCTATGCTCAAAGTACATTAGGCTGAGCGAGCTGACATTGGACGAAGTCAAGGGACATATAGAATATATGAAACGGCAGAACAGACTTTTTGAGGAGGTCTATTCCAAAGAAGGAAAGAAAGACACATACCCTTCGTCGCTCAAGGAAATGGGCATTGAATTTTGCGATGACTTGGGAATGTTTCGGATTAAACACAGAAGCAACACGGGCAGAGGCAAAATGAATGAGCTTTTCCGCTACGATCAGGTGGCAAGCTATGAGGAATACATAGATGAAACACCGGCAACCGAGCCGGGGAAAAAACCTGAATTTAAGGAGTGCGGATTAAAAATCAAGCTTTTGGGCGGAAATATGAGCAAGGTGAATACAGACAACAAAAAAGGTCTTCGTCCTCATCCGTATATCAAGCAAGAGCTTAAAATCTGTTTCAGCAAAAAAGACCGTTCGGACGCGCAGTATGCACATAATGCAAAATGCAAATTTGATTATATTTTCGGCGTTCACGATGATGAAAGAGGCTTGTTCGGCTTTGGCAGAAGTAAGGCGGAAAAAAGAGAGGATGCGGCAGCGATTGGAATGGCGGCGGCATTCGGAACGGCTTTTAAGGCTGCAACAAAGGGTGAGGAAGCCATAACGGAGGCGGACAAAGAGAAACTGAAGGAAGGCATAAATGCTATGAATGACGCAGCGACCGGCGGCATGGCGGTTTACACAAGACGTGCGGACGATGCGGAAGCCAAAATAAAGTAACGGGAGGTGCAAAACGTGAAAAAACTATCGTTATTGCTTGCAGCACTGCTGATCTTAAGCAGCACTGTTGTCAGTGCGGAATGGGAAACATTCAAATCGGCAGACGGTATGTATGAATACACAAAGGATGGAGTAATTACCGCTTATTACGGTGATGAATTTGCCTTTTTTCCGGCAGAAATAGACGGAACAAAAATCAATGAAATCGGTGTTATGGCTTGTTTTGACTTAGGACTTGAAGCCATATCCGTTGCCGAAGGAATTGAATTGATAAACACAAATGCTTTTGAAGGCTGCAATGCCGAAAGTGCATACATTCCGTCAAGCGTGAAAAATATCGGTGAGCGTGCTTTTGCCAACTGCACAAATCTTAATGAGGTTACATTGAATTCAGAGGAAATAACGTTTGATTTTGATGTGTTTGTCGGAACCGGATTTATACAGTTTTATATCCCGTGCACGGCAGATGAGCATGTGATGTACGAAAAAATATCCGATGCAAAGGGTGACGGGAATTTTAGTTTTTCACTTATGCATACTGCGCTTGTTGAGAGTATGACGGAAAAGGATATTTTCGGTGAAAACATGATATACTGCGAGGACTGCGGTTTTAAAGGAAGCAAATATCTGGAGGATACCTCTCTGCCGTTTGCGGACATATCGCCGGACGCATGGTACTATTCTTATGTGCAGACGGCTTACAGCTTCGGCATCATAAACGGGAAAAACAAAAGGGAATTTGACCCGAATGCAGGGCTTACCTGTGCTGAGGCAGCCAAAATTGCCGCGGTAATTCACAATAAAAGCCAATACGAAAGAGAGGAAGTTGAATTCCAAATGACCGGTGAAAACTGGTATGATGTTTATGTGGATTATTGCTATGACAATGCAATACTTGAAGATTATATAATCTTCGATTGGGAGGAAAACGCAACGCGTGCACAGATGGCATATCTGTTTTCACGGTGTGACGTCAATCCGTATTTTATAAACGATGTTCCGATAACCGATATTCCGGACGTTTATGACACAACGCCCTTCGCATATGAAATTTTGGATCTTTACAATAAAGGAGTCGCAGTGGGAAGCGATGAATACATGGCATTTTATCCGGATTCACAGGTTAAACGGAGCGAAGCTGCAGCACTGATTTCGAGAATTCTTTGCTACGATATGAGAATTGAATTGCCGAAAGGGTGATTAAGGTGAGGCTGATGAAAGCAATTGCGATATTTACGGTTATTGCCGGTATTTTCGGATGCAGGGCTCCCGGAGAAAAACCTTTTATGCTGGACGGACCGGGCATGGTATATGTTGACAGCGAGCATCGTACAGAATACGCAAACACTCTTCCGTTCGATGAAATCGATGACTATCCCTATTGGGCGGTCGCATATCTCGGAGAGGGAGAAAACGGCAAAAATACGGCAAAGGAATATATAGAAAAACTTTTTTCAAAGCTTTCAGAGGAGCAGCGCAAAGCCGTAAAGCATTATGATTACGGCGGAGAAAAATGGTATCTTGTTATTCCGCGGTACGGAGAGGAAAACGAGCTGATTCAAAACGGAGACAAGAAAAATTTGCAAAAAGTACATGACGGCACACCGTATATAATAAACTGCGGCGGCGATGTTGAAATTTATATCGTTATGCGCGGCGGACACAAAATCACGCTTGATACGGATGAAAACGGCAGGCTGATATGTACACCCGATATATGGGATATAACAGAGTATAAAAAATAAAATAATTGAGAGGAGAACAGAATTATGGGACTTTTAAAAGCAGGCGCAGGGGCGCTCGGCGGCGTTTTAGCTGATCAGTGGAGAGAATTTTTCTACTGCGAAAGCTTGGATGCCGACACACTTGTGGCAAAAGGCGAAAAACGAGTGGGAAAAAGAAGCTCCAACAAAAAGGGAGACGACAACATTATTTCAAACGGTTCAATCATTTCGATAAATGAGGGGCAGAGCATGATTATCGTGGAATCGGGCAAAATTGTTGAATTTTGCGCCGAGGCCGGAGAATTTGTCTACGATAATTCCACCGAACCGAGTATTTTCTGTGGCAGCTTAGGCGAAAGCATTAAGCAAAGCTTTGCGCAGGTAGGCAAGCGTTTTACTTTCGGAGGCGAACCGGGCAAGGATCAGAGGGTTTATTATTTTAATACAAAGGAAATAACAGGAAATAAATTTGGTACGTCTTCACCTGTACCCTTTAGGGTAACGATAGATGAGTCTATGAACTATAAGCTGTCGGTGGATTTAAGGTGTAACGGCGTGTATTCCTATAAAATAGCCGATCCCGTTATGTTTTACACGAATGTGACCGGTAATGTCGAATATGTATACAGCCGTTCGGAAATTGACGAAATGTTAAAGAGCGAGCTTTTGGACGCATTAAGACCTGCGTTTGCGCAGATTTCGGCGATGAAAATCATGTATTCCGAAATACCGGCGCATACAAAAGAGGTTACGAAGGCTCTTTCGGAGGAGCTTAAAGCCGAGTGGAGGGAAAAGCGCGGAATCGAGCTTTTCGCCGTAAGCATTAACGGTGTATCTATCCCCGAGGACCAGAGAAAGAAGATTACCGAGTGGGAGGAAAACATTATGACAACCAATCCGAATATTGCGGCGGCGCGCATTGTCGGCGGGCAGACAGACGCTATGAGAACGGCAGCGGCAAATGAAGGCGGAATGGGTGCAATGGGCGGATTTTTCGGAATGAATATGGCGCAGAACGCAGGCGGCATGAATGCGGGCAATCTTTTTGCGATGGGTCAGCAGCAACAGCAGCCTCAACAACAGGCGCAGCAGCCTCAGGCGGCAGGCTGGAGCTGTGAATGCGGTCAGACGGGCAATACCGGGAAATTCTGTATGAACTGCGGAAAACCGCAGGCATCGCCCGACGGCTGGACGTGTTCGTGTGGCACGGTAAACAAGGGCAAATTCTGCCAAAACTGCGGGAATCCGAAACCTGCGGGCGCACCGCTTTATAAATGTGATAAGTGCGGCTGGGAACCGGAAGATCCTAAAAATCCGCCGAAATTCTGCCCTGAATGCGGTGACATATTTGATGATAATGATAAACAATAAAAAAACGGAGGAATTCAATATTATGAAAAAGTTATTAGCAATGATTTTGACAATCGGAATGATATTCACACTTGCATCGTGCGGAGGAGACAAGACCGAAAACGGCGGACAACAAGCCGGGGGAGCTAAAAAGATTGACTACGCAAATATGACAGAAGACGATCTGATAAAAGAGTTTATCAAAGATGAAAAGAATATAACATTGGACGAATTTATAGACCTTGTTTCTACATATTCATATGCAACAATCAACAATAAGCTTGAGCTTGATGAAAATATAACAGATAAAGCAATTAAAAAGCTTAAGGATAACAAGGCGAAGCTTCCTGCGGCAAAGGAGTTTGTCGAGCCTCTTTTAAAAAGCGACTCGCCGCAGGTAAGAGGCTATGCTTTTTCAAATATCGCCACATTTTTCGGGGCAAGTGATTCACATAAAGCGGCGGCAAAGGAGATTCTGAAAACCGAAAAAGAGCCTTATGTTATTAAATGTGCGGTGAGAGCTCTTGGAAATGAAGGTGGCAAGGATGCAGAAATCGGCAAATTCCTGCTTGATGCGGCAAAGAATGAAAACGCAGTTGTAAGAAGGCAGGCGGCGGTTGCTATTGGAAGCACATGGAACAAAACTCTTGATGGTGCGGTTGATGCGGAAATCGAGCTGATGAAGGATTCGGATAATGAGGTTCGGAAAGCCGCATATGAGTATGCCGGTCTCCTCGGTGATGACAGGGTGGTTGCGCCTATCTCGGAAATGCTGAAAAACGAGGATGACGCAGACCTCCATTCAAGCGGCATAAGAGGACTTGTCTGGCTGTGGTACGATTATCCGTCGCACGAAAACACAAGCGAAGCGGCATACAGAGCTACGATAGACTATTTTAAAACCACACCGGGCAGTGACAAAGTTCCGGCATGGGCAGCTGTGACAAGCTTTACAACCAAATCCGATCAGAATTATGCCGCATGGAGAGAAAAAGCTACATATTTCAATACGGATGAACTTTATGAGGTTATGCTCGGACTTGTAAAAAACGAAAATTTAGGAAGTATGACGCGCGGATATGCCTGCAAACCCGTTGCGGCACACTGTTCAAAAGAGCAGTTTGAAGCGTTTGGCGAGGTTGTAAATGCTCTTACAGATAAGAATGCGAAATTTATACAGGACGAGTATCAATATCAGGCAAAAAAGCTTGAATAACCGCAGAACGGAGGGACGACTATGAAAAAAATAATCGGAGTTGTACTGATTATAGGCGGATTGCTCTTTGCCGCCCTTGCAATAAAAGCGCTTTTTTCCGCCCCAAAAGCCGAAGAACAAATAAGGTCGGCGGTAACGATTAAGGACGGCAGGATTCTTCCCGAAAACGAGGGAAAGCTTGTGGTTGTTTCGGGAACTCTTAAACCGGCAGAACAGCTCCAGGACCCGATAACGGGCGTTAAGCTTCCCGGAGTAACGGCGAAAAGAATGGTTTGGACTTATAAACAGGATACCGGCAGCGGTGATGAAAAAGTGTGGGACTGGCGCCCGGAGAATACCGACTACAGCGAAAAGGCGAATTTTGGAATAAACGCCGAGATACTTACATCAACCATGCTTGCCGCGCCTACCGTGCTCGGTGAATTTAAGGTGGAAAGCGAGCTGCTTAATCCCCTTATAAGAAACACCGAATTTACGCAATATGACGAGCAAAGTCTTAATGCGGGCTGGAAGGTGCTTTCGGGCGGAAAAGAAAGCCGCTACTGCGTTTCGAAAGAAAGTTGGCTGCCGAAAAAAACAACAGGTATGTACTCATCAGCGGGAGACGGAGCTCAAAAAATATCCTACGGTATTGTTTCGCCCGACGATCCGCTCGAATATACGATTATCGGCGTACAAAAAGGCGATACCCTGATAAAGAGCGAAGATGTAGATTCTGTTACAACCGTTAAGGGAATTATGACGGCGGAAGAATTTGCCGCGGAGAACAAAAAAGGAGTGCGCGGCGGCTCGATTTTCGGCATCGTGGCAGGAATATTGCTTGCAATAATCGGTGTTGGAATGACGGCATTCCGGAGGCAGTGAAAATGGGGACAAATAAAAAAATGTTTTCCGACGGCGGAACATATATTTCAAAAATTGCAATTGCAAGGCTTACATTAAAAAAACACATACAAATGATTATAGGCGGATTCTTCACGGCGGTTTTTCTGTTCGGAATTATTTCGGGGGTTACAGGGTATAACGAAAAGCTTCGCGATAACCTGATTACCAATATAGTCATGCTTGTTCCGTCCGCACTGCTTTTGATAAACGGAATTAAAAACGGCAGAATGGCGGGGCGTGCGTATCGCTACAACTCCATCTTCATGTGCGATATCGACGGCACGGTGACGATCGAGGAGCTTGCAAGGCAAGCCGGAAAAATGCCGTTCAAGGTGCTTTCCGAGCTGGAGAAGCTTTTTGAAAAAGGCGTATTTCGTGACTGCACTCTGCAAAAGCAGGGATTGCCCTGCGTGATTCTTTCGGGCAGAGAAAACAGTAAAACAAGCTTTGTTAACGTTGTATGCGAAAAATGCAACGGAACAACAAGAATCCGCACCGGAAGTTACGGTAAATGCGAGTATTGCGGAAATGCAATCTCAAGCCGCAATACCGGATAAATGCAAAATCCAAAAGAAAGGAGATGCAAAGTTATATCGAAAGATATTAACGCAGACAAAGAAATCTGAAGTTCGGATTATACTGTTATGTAATCCGATACATTCCGGCAAATTTTGCAGAGGAATGTAAAATATCACATTAAAACACATTAAAAGGAGGATATAAATGTGAAAAAGACAAGACAATTTTTTTCTGTTTTACTGACACTGGCAATGCTGCTCACGCTTGTACCCACCATGGGCGTGACGGTGAGCGCGGCGGAGGATAGATCTTATACAGAGGCTGAAATTAGGAACTATTATACGTTTGCGACCTATCTCCGTTCGTACGATTCAAGAGATCTCAAGCTGATGGAAGACATCAATTACACGGTGGGCATTAATGATCTTTCTATCGATGTAATACGCAACCAAAAACTGGATCTGAACGGTCATAAGATCACGATCAACGCAAGCAGGCGGGCGGGGTTTGTAAACCTGCTCTGCATTCGCCGCGGCGAATTCACGCTGTATGACAGCAAGGGCGGCGGCGAGCTCGCGGTTGCCTTTCCTGATGACAACAAAGCGTACAGCATCATCATGATGAGCTCCGAAAAGGAAGACGAGCCTTCAAAATTCACAATGAACGGCGGCACGCTGACCAAGCTGCGTCCTAACATGACGTACACCTATGGAGCCAGCGGCTGCATCGGCGACGACTATTTTAATAAGCCCGAGAACGGCAAGCGCTCGCAGATCACGATCAACGGCGGCACGATCAACTGCCCATACGAATGGGACAGGAGTCAGTCGCTCCTCGATTTCGAGGTTGAAGCAATGCCGCTGGCGCTGCAGCTGCGCTATTCCAATCTCACGATCAACGGCGGTACCTTCAACGGAATTGTCTGGACAGATACTCTTTGGCGAGGAACGCAGGATACAGAGCCGCGCGTTGTCCTCAACGGCGGCGAGTTCAACTCCCCGTTCGTGGTAGAAGGTATGCAGAAAGATGCGACGCAGATAGTCATAGACGGAGCGCACTTCAAAGACGGCTTTCATGTTAACAACGGGTACAGCATAAACACTGATGTGGGAACCGTCCCGGTGCTGCTGCTCAAGAGCGGCGTGTTCAACTCGCCCGACAAGAATCCCAAACTCGACATTTACAATGTTACCGCAAATAGCTATGGCAATGGGGTGAATTCGGATGCCACAGCGCGTGCCAAGCTGAAAATGATACTTCACTCCATGAAGTGCTTCCCGAACAGCGCGATAAAGGTAAACGGAAAGTTCTATACCTCCGAGAACATTGCGTCGCTCGTGGGGAAAAATAATGATGCTTTCTATCTGAAACTCAACTCGAGCACTCCCATCGAGGTCATCCGCGACGCATGGGGTGTGATGGAGTCCGTTACGCTGGACGGCAACCCCATCGATTACTTCAAGGACTGGAAGGGCACCGTTGAGCGGATGGACAACAGCACGGCGCATACCCTCAAGTTCAAGTGGAAGCCTCTGGCGAGTGAATTGGTAAATGCAGGCTACAGCTATCGCGCAACGTGCGACCGCTATATCTCCGGCAATAACACACCCACCCCTGAT
>ERZ827440.3374-NODE-3374-length-12098-cov-2.677157_pt1 | contig 12098 bp, 8 predicted proteins | sample MGYA00519774_ERZ827440 | MGnify/ENA primary metagenome ERZ827440 (study PRJEB31778, sample SAMEA3449302) | human gut metagenome | biome: human gut; feature: human-associated habitat; material: faeces | place: United Kingdom | collected 2010/2012 ... | reverse complement strand
CGTCAACCTGAGCGCCGACCTGAAATCCCGTGTGACGGCGGATTGCTACGACCCGGCCAGGATCGTCCGCATGCCGATGTTTATCCTCCCGCCTGCGCAGGAGTGGTATTACCGCCGGCAGCATCCCGACTACCGACCGCTGCCCCCGCTGCATCCCGGCCTGCCGGGTAACCGGGCCGAAAACAATCCCATCGACATCATCTACCCGCAGCCGGGGCGTGTGCTGGTCGCCCCGAGGGCGCTCGAAGGGGAACAGCAGAGCCTTGTCTTTACGGCCGTGCACCGCGACCGCAATGCCGTGCTGTTCTGGCATATCGACGACGACTATATCGGTTCGACCTCTTTCGAACATAAGGTCTCCGTCCGCCCGGTGCCGGGGAAGCACCGCCTGACCGTGATCGACGAACACGGCGCTTCGCAGAGCGTCGTGTTCAGTTGCCGCTGATCCCTTCCGGCTCCGGATTGCCCGGCTGCTTACCCGTCTATCCGTAGTCGTGTATCCGGGCTATTCCCCCTCGTCCTGTCGTTTGTGCCCGGTACGCAGCGCGTTCAGCCTGCGTCCTGTTTCCGCGACCTGCTTCTCGCCCAGCGGATAGCAGCATATGAACACGACCGAAAGGATCGTCCCGGCCGCCGGCAGCAGGCTCATCATGGCACGTATGCCGTTTTGTACCGCGATGCCCTGCACGGCATTGGCTTCGAAACCGTAATGCCCCAGCAGCCAACCTGTCAGGGCACCCCCGAGCGTCCATCCGAATTTCTGGGACATCGACGAGGAGGAGAAGATCAGCCCCGTGGCGCGGCGTCCCGTCTTCAGTTCCGAGTAGTCCGCGATGTCGGCGTACATCGACCACAGCAGCGGGAAGATACTGCCCGCACACATGCTTATCAGCACCTGCAGGAGCATCATGGCCCAGATGTCGCGGACACCCGGAAGCCAGAAGGCAGCACTCAGCACCGTTGCCGCCGCCATTGCTCCGAGATAGGTGTTTTTCTTGCCGATGCGGTTCGAAACGGGTGTCACGAGCAGGATTCCCGCGATGTTGGCGGCCTGCCCCAATACGAGGAAGAGCGTGGTGAGCGAAAGCGTCGTGCCGGTGCTTTCGGCGGGGGCTGCGGCCTGGACATAGTATTTGAAATAATAGACGGCGGCCCCGTCGCGGATCGAGTTGAAGATGAGAGCTGCGATACCGGCTCCGAGCAGGATCCACCACGGCCGGTTGTGCAACAGGTCTTTCAGGTCTTCGCGCAACGGATGGCGTTCGGCATGTACGGGTTGCACCCGCTCGCGTGTCCAGCCGTACGTACAGAAGAAAAATGCGACCGCTATCGCCGCCAGTACGGCCGTGGCCGCCTGCCAGCCCGTCTGCGGGTCGCTGCCCCGGCTGAACCATCCCACCAGCGGTTCGATGGTCAGCAGTGCCAGGATGCTGCCGCCGAAGGCGAAGATCATCCGGTAGGAGGAGAGTGCCGTGCGGGACTTGGGGTTGTCGGAGATGACTCCCAGCAGCGAAGCGTAGGGGACGTTGATGAGCGAGTAGATCATCATCATCACTCCGTAGGTAATATAGGCGTAGACTAGCTTCCCGGCCATCCCGAAGCCCGGAGTAGTGAAAGTCAGTACGCCCGCCATGCCGAAGGGGACGGCGAACCACAGCAGGTAGGGCCTGAATTTCCCCCGGCGGCTTTGTGTCCGGTCGGCCAGTATCCCGACGACCGGATCGACGAACGAGTCCCAGAAACGGGTGATGAGGAACATCGTGCCGACGGCCGCGGCCGGGAGCCCGAAGATGTCCGTGTAGAAGAAGAGCAGGTAGGAACCGAAAAGTTTCCAGAACATCGAGGAAGCGGCATCGCCGAGCCCGTAGCCGACCTTTTCGCGGAATTTGATTTGTGTATCCATACTGTCTGTGCATTTATTGTGCGAACCCGGCGTCGTCCCATGTGTCCGTGCGGAACGGGAAGGCCGGCAGCCCGATGGTGTTGGTCAGGTTGACTCTCTCCACGACGTTGCGGAAAGCGTAACGAACGGCGACGGGTTCTGCCACGGCGTCGGAGCGGACTTCGACCTGGCGGCTGAAATCGTAATCCCGGTGTATTACGAAAGCTTCCGCCGGATGGAATATACGATCTTTTCCCGCGATTTCAAACCCTTGCAGCGGAGTGTCCGTCGGGATCAGCGTCGAATTGCTCCTGAAGGTTACCACCGCGCGCCCGTCGCCGAAATCGGCACGCTCGAACAACGGGCCCCGGCTGTCGATCCCCTCGCATTCGTAAGTCCCCGTGAGAGCGAGCAGGGCCAGCCGCTGCCCTACGAGGTCTTTGCGCGGAGGGTGTATCTGGGTCGCATCCCCCAGGTCGGTGTTTACCGCCATGCCCGTATTGGGGATCAGGTCGAGGGCCCGGATCTGCGCTTCGACCATCAGTGGCAGCAGGATCGGATTTTCCTCGCCCCGGAAGCGGTGCATCGGGATGTCGTAGTCAAACGGTGCAAGTTGTACGTAGTAGAACGGCATTTGCTCACCGCCTCCCCATGCCGCCCGCCAGTTAGCCGCCAGCGCCGCCATGTCGTACGGGTATTTGGCATGGTATCCCTTGTTCGACTCGCCCTGGTACCAGATGAACCCCCGCAGCGTATAGGGGGTGAGCGGCCGGATCATGGCGTTGTAAAGCGCTGCTACCCGGTTCTGGGCGTCGTATGCCGCGTCGGTCGCAAGTATCTTTTCGTCGACGCTCTGTGCCGCTCCGGCGCTCATCCATGCCTCGATGCGCGTAGCGCCCCAGTCGCTTTCGATCAGCCCGACGGGAATCCCGAGGGCACGGTGCAGCCAGAGCCCGAAGTAATAGCCGACAGCGCTGAATCCCGAGGCCGGACGCATGGACGAGATTTCCCATTTCCCGGTGCAGTCCTGCTGCGGCTCGGACGCGGTAGCGCGGGCTACCTGGAAGAGCCGTATCCCGGGATAGCCGCCCGCGCGCATCGCCGCATCGAGCCCTCCGTGTACGGGTTGCGAATCGAAGCCTTTGAGGGGCATCTCCATGTTCGATTGTCCGGAACAAAGCCAGACTTCGCCGATGAGAATGTCGTCGAGCGTGACCCTTTCCCCGTCGTCGATAGTCAGCGTATACGGGCCCCCGGCTCCGGGTGTCCGGAGCCGTACGTCCCAGCGTCCTTCCCCGTCGGCGCGCACGTTGTGCGTTTGCGTATCCCACGAAGCGGTGAGTTTTATCCGCGCATCCGGCGCGGCCCATCCCCAGATGCGGGCTTCGCAGTCGCGTTGGAGCACCATGCCGCTGCCGATGAGCGAAGGCAGCCGTACCCGCCCCGTTCCCGGTTGGGCGAGACATAACGCGAGCAGCAGGAATAAGATGCGTTTCATCGTTTTATTCGGTTATGTTCATCGGTGCCGTGCCCGCCTGTTTGCAGGCGGCGCGGCGGTAGGCCAGCGTGTAGCAGGCATCCATTTCCGGATGGCCTTCGACGGTGATTTCGACCCGGAAACGGTCTGTGTCCCATGCCGGGAGTGCCGCGCGCGCCGTGGGGCCTGCGACGTTGCGGTTCTGCCCGGCGGCAGGGCTTTCCCAGCGGAGTATCTCGACGGTCTGTCCGGCAGCCCGGAGCGTCACGGTAAAGGAGAAGGGCCCGGCGGCTGCGAAACGGTCGTTGAGGAGCCATACCTCCGCTTCGAACAGCTCGCCTTCCGTCCAGTCGAACTTCGCGATGCGGGCGCTGGCGCAGAGCGGCCGGCAGGCGCGGCGCACCTGGTCGAGCGCAGGCTTGGGGACGGAGGGGTAGGCCACCAGCGAATTGTTGGCGGCCGCGGGCCACGGCTCGTCGAAACACCAGTTGAGCGCCATCGCACAATAGGGTTTCTGGCGGCGGGCTTCCTCGAAAACGGCTTTGTATCCTTCTCCCTGCATGAGCGAGCTGCGCTCGATCAGCTGGTCGAGTGTTTGTGCCCGTCCGAAATACCGCTCTATCGTCGGCTCCCCGAGCCATGTCGCGGGGCTGCCATCCCAGGCGCCGAAGGCATGGTGCTCCTCCCAGGCCGTCCCGGGGCGGGGCGGGAAGAGCTCCTCGGGCGGAATGATCTTTTCGAGGACTTCGCGCGGCGAAATGCCCGGGACGCCGAACTCGGTGTAGGCCGTAAAGTGGCTGTCGTTAATCAGCTGGAAAATATCGCGGCCCTCCCAGTAAAAAAGGTAGTTGCCGTGTGCCATGCCGTTCAGGGGCGATGTGGCGTTGAAGGGTATTTCCGGCGATAACCGGTAACAGAGTGCATTCAGCAGGCGCAGTGCGAGCGACTGGTCTGTCATGCCCGACCAGTTGTTGAACAGTTCGTTGCCCCCGCACCAGATCGCCAGCGACCGCCGCCCGGTGGCATTTCAGTCCACGCTTCCCTCGCGGGTGGCGGCGCAGGCGGCGTATGATCGCCGTGGCCTCCTGCTCCAGCGTGGCGAGGTAATGCGGGTCATCGGGGTAGCAGTTGCATGCCAGCGGGAACTCCTGCCAAACGAGAATGCCCCTGCGGTCGCAGTATTCGAAGAAGCAGTCTTTGTTGACGATGCCTCCGCCCCACGAACGCAGGATGTTGAAATTGGTTGCTACGGCAATGTCTATCAGTTCTTTGCAGCGCTCTTCCCCGACTGTGCCGGGGAAAAGTTCGGGGCAGACCCAGTTGGAGCCTTTGGCGAAGATTCGGCGGCCGTTCAGTTCGATCTGCGCCGGGGCGGCGCTCCGCGTTTTCGGGAAACCCTTGGGTTCGCTCCATGCCCCTTCGTTCATTACGAGCCTTATCCGGCGGAAGCCGATCTGCTGTTCCACGCATTCGAGTTCCTTGCCTTGTGCGTCGAGCAGGCGGTAGCGCGAAGTGTATAGCACGGGTTTCCCGTGGTCATGCGTCCACCACAACCGGGGGTGTTCCACCCGGGCGGTAAGGCGCTTCCCGGCCGGGCCCCGGGCCCTGGCGGCCGGATGCCCTTCGGGGTCGAGCAGTTCCCAGTCGCTCTGGCACCCTCCGCACTCGCGACCTTCGGCTTCGATGCGAAGGTCGGCCCCCTGCAGGTCGTCGTCGAGTGTGTAGCCGACATGCAGCTCCGCCACGTAGGATTCGTTGCGAACCTGTAATCCGGTGTCATCCCAGATTCCCAGCGGTACCAGGCGCGGATGCCAGTCCCAGCCATATCCTACGGCAGGTTTCACGACGTCGGACGCCTGCGTGCGGTCGGCAGGCTCGGGGTGGCGCTTGGGGATGGGGGAGATCACGACTTCGAGCCGGTTGCTGGGCTCCAGGTATTCCGTCAGGTCGATTTCCACGGGGGAGAACATCCCTTCCCCTGCTGCGAGCAGGTGCCCGTTGAAGCGGATCTCGTATTGGTAATCGATCCCTTTCGAGACGAACCACAACCGCTGCCCCTGCCCGAGCCGCGGGGGCTCGAATTCCGTGCGGTAGGTGAAGAAACGGTCTTCCATCCACGTCATGCGGCGGTAGTTGTCGGCGTAGTTGTAGTCGGGGTATCCTTCGGCGCGTGCTATGTCGAGCTGGACAGCCCCCGGGACAGCCGCCGGACAGAAAGTTCCGGGTATGGTTTCCTTGTCCGGGGCGTGTCCCAGTTCCCAGGCAAGGGGCGATATGTCACGGTTTCGGATCATTTTTGGAGAGAGTATTCGTTACAGAGCAGGTATTCGGCCGCTTCGTCCTCCTCGATTTGCGGATAACGTCCCAGCGGTTCGTGGAAACGGTTGTCGGCGGTGTCGTCGTTGACCGTCGAGACTTCGCCGGCCAGGCAGTCACCTCCCTCGGCCCAGAACGTGTGGTACATGTAAGGTTCGAAAGTAATGCTCTGGCCCGGCCTCAGACGCAAAATTTCTCCGGCGCGCAGGGTCGTCGTGATCCCGTCGACCTGGAACGTGCAGGGGGCTTCGGTCATGCGTTCTTTCTGGTCTGCCTTCCATAATTTCATGCAGAGGTCGCCGCCGCCGCGGTTGATGATATCCTCCATCTTATGCCAGTGGAAATGAATCGGTGTAACCTGGCCTTCGCGTACGAACATGATTTTTTCGCAATAGGTCTTGCGATCGCGGGCGGGGTTCCCGTTGCGTATCGTAAAGAGCGTCAGCCCTTCCCGGCTGAAGTTTCCCTTGCCGAAATCGGTGACGTCCCACCCGAGGGCGTTGTCGCGTATTTCACGGCACTCTTCGCCGTGCCTGTTCCACATCGGGGGAGTCCATGTCGCCCACTCGGGTAGCGGGAAACGGTGCTCGGCTAAAAAATCCAGTGCTTCGCGGATTGATCGGTTTATTTCGGAGCGTTTCATTGGGTTTGGTAATTTAATCGGATGAATTCGGTTAACTGTTCTAAAGTCGGGGCGCCCCCGGTGCTGGTGGCGCTGAAGAGGTTGAAGCGGGCCGATGCGTTGGCCAGCCGGAGGGCGTCGCGCAGCGGCATCCGCTCGTGCTGGGCATAGAGCATCCCGGCGCAGAAGGCATCGCCGGCGCCTACCGACGAAACGATTGCTTTTGCCGCGACCGGGATGGCGTCGCACCAGCAGGTGTCGCCTTCCCGTGTGAGGGCGTAGCCGCCCTCGGGGAAATGGATGGCGCAAAGACGGCCGATTCCGCGGTGCATCAGTGTTTCGGCCGCCGCTTCCACCCGGTCGCGGAGCAGTACGCCTTCCGGGCTGCGGAGCTGCGTGCCGCAGACGGCTCCGGCCTCGATTTCGTTGACGATGAAATAGTCGATATGGGGAAGGCAGGGCTCCACGATGCTGCGGAACCGTCCGCCCTCTTCGGAAACCACGTCGACCGATGTCTCGTAGCCTTTCGCCTGTAATTCCTTCAGTACGCGGGCGGCGACGACGCCGTGTTGGGGGTCGGGTTTGTCCAGTTCGTCCAGCAGCAACAGGTACCCCAGGTGAAAAATCCGTGCGGGGGACTCCATTTGCAGGATATGCTCCGCGCTGAGGCGTGCGTTGGCTCCCCGGAAGTGGAAGAAGGTGCGCGAGCCCCCGTCGTATTCCGACATGACGTCGGTGTACGAGGTCGCGGCATCGGCGAGCGGGAGCATGTTGCCCGCGTCGATGCCGAGCCGTTCGATTTCACGCTCTATGTAGCTGCCGAAGGCGTCCCGGCCGATGCAGCCGCCGGCGTACAGCGGTAATGCGGCGCCGAGCCCCAGCCCTGCCAGGTCGGCCAGCACGTTGTGCGAGCAGCCGCCCAGCCCCGTTTCTACGCGGGTGATCGTCGTCAGGTTCCCCCGTGCGGGATATTGCCCGATTATTTTTACGTTGTCGACCAGCCATGTGCCGGCCGAGATGATTCCTCGTCTGTCCATAGTCGGGGCGGTTTAGGCTTTGCCGTCGCTCTCGAAGAGGCGGATATGTGCCGCGACGACCTTTTTCGAGGCTTCGGTAATGCGGCTTTTCAGGTCGATGTAATTCGGGGCGCCGTCGGCGGCGAGGTAACTGCGTATTTCATCCGTCGCCTCCAGCTGGATCGCCGTGGCCACGTTGATCTTGCAGATGCCGTTGCGGATGCAGGCTTTGAAATCCTCTTCGCTCGTGCCGCTGCCGCCGTGCAGAACAAGCGGAATACCGTTGCGGGCGTTGATTTCGCGCAGCCGGCCGATGTTGAGGCGCGGGGTAGCGGTGTAACGGCCGTGCAGGTTGCCGATGGCGATGGCCAGCGCATCCGTACCGGTTTCGGCGATGAAGCGGGCCGATTCTTCGACGTCGGTGAAGATGTCCGCCGTCGTCGCGTCGCCCGTGCCCTCGCCTCCGGATCCGGTGTCGCCCACGCGCCCCAGCTCGGCTTCGACATCGACGCCTGCGGCATGGGCGAGCCTTGCGACGAGGCGGGTCTGGGCGATATTTTCTTCCAGCGGCAGGCCGGCACCGTCGAACATCACCGAACTGAAGCCCGCGCGGATGGCGCGGATGCAGGTTTCGGGGCTTTGCCCGTGGTCGAGGTGCACGGCGACCGGGATTTTCGCATCGCGTGCGGCCTGCAGGAAAACGGGGGCCATCAGTTCCATGGGCGCCCCGGGGAATTGCACTTCCGCAAGTTGCAGGATGACGGGCGCCCGCAACTCTTCGGCTGCGGCTATGGCTCCCATGACATTCTCGACGCTCAGGCAGTTGAATGCCCCGACGGCATAATGGCGTCGATGGGCATCCCGTATGATTTCTCGGAAAGGGGTTAGCATAATTAAATTAATTTAAAAATTTAAGCCGGATAATGGAAATTTCGATAGTCAAAGATAGCGTGTTCGTACGGGATAATCTGGTGAAATATCTGCATATGTATGTATTATTTTGACATTATCGTGCAATAATTTGGAATGCCAAAACACTCCTTATTTTATAAATATTCTTTTTATTGCTATTTGAGGCTGTTTTTGCGTGAGGGTAAAATTTCATACTGTGAAAATATTGTTATTTTTTGTCAAAATATCACCATGTATATGTTTTTCTTTCGTCTATATTTGTAATAGTCGATTCGGACGTATTTATTAAAAAAATCGGTCGGATGACACCTATTTTATTATAGCCGGATTCGAGAAACCAAAACCTAAACAACTAACCTGTTCGCAAAATGATTAAAAACAAACTATTCATGCTATTGATTCCCTTGCTGCTGTGCGGCACCGGCCTGTTTGCCCAGAACGCGGCCGTACGGGGGATCGTGACGGGAAGCCCCGACGGGAAACCTATTGCGGGAGCATCGGTAGTGGTCAAAGGCTCCGTGAGGGGCACGACGACGGATGCTTCGGGGGCCTATACGGTCGCTGCGGGTACGGGGGACGTGCTTGTCATATCGTTCCTCGGCTACAAACCGCAGGAGGTGCCCGTTGCCGGCCGCACGGCGGTCGATGTGGAACTCCAGGAAGATGCCGAACTGGTCGAGGAAGTGATCGTGATCGGTTACGGTACGATGAAGAAGAGCGACCTGACGGGCAGCGTGGCTTCCGTGAAGGCTTCGGACGTGACACAAGTCTCGGCGGGGTCGATCGACAAACTCTTGCAGGGCCGTGTGGCGGGCCTGACGGTAATCGACAATTCGAACGACAGCCCCGAGGGGAGCGTGACGATGCGCGTGCGCGGAATCAGCTCCATCAACGGTTCCAATTCGCCGTTGGTGGTGGTAGACGGCGTGCCGATGGGCGATGCCGGTAATCTGACGAGCGTGAACCCCAATATCATCGAATCCGTCGAGGTGCTCAAGGATGCTTCGGCGACCGCTATTTACGGTTCGCGCGGCGCCAACGGTGTCATCATGATTACGACCAAGAACGGACAGAAAGACCACCGGAACGTCTGGTTCTCGGGGAAGGTCGGGGTCGGCGTTTTCAGCGACAGGCTCGACTACTGGCGCGATCCCGTGCAGATGGCGCGGCTGGAAAACGAGGCCTATGAGAACGGGGGCGCCGAAGGGCCGTATACCGGGAAGATCTGGTCGGACGGAACCTATTATCCTTCTATCGCCGAGATCGAAAGCGGGGCGTGGCCTTTCCGCACCAAATGGGCAGACCATGTGTTCCGCACCTCCGTCACGCAGGATTACAGCGTCGGGATCGAGGGCAGCGGCGAAAAGAACCGCTACTACGTGAGCCTGGGTTATTACGACGGCGAAGGCATGCAGTACAAGGACGACTTCGAAAAATATACGGTCGACATGTCCTATGACCACCAGGTCGCCCGCAATATCAACCTGAAGACCAAAGCGGGCTTCGTGCGCGGCTTCCGCACCTATAACAACGGAACGAGCTACGGGCGCAATCCCCTCTGGCCGGTTTATAACGGGGACGGCTCCTATTTCAAAAGCCAGCCCAAGGATTACGGGAACCCCGTAATGGTAAACAACGAGATCAAGAACGAGTCGGACAACATGTCGGGTTATGCACTCGTCAAAGCCGACTGGACGATCATCCCGGGACTGATCATGTCGGTGTCGGGCAACGCCCGCGCCGAGCAGCGCCGGTCGGCCTATTTCAATCCCCCGCTCTATACCCTTGCCGGGGATAACTACAATGGCGAAGGGGGGAACAGCGAATCGACCTATGTCAACCTGACGGGGGATGCCTACCTCACCTACAACAAAACTATCGGCGACCATACCTTTTCCGCCATGCTGGGCGGAAGCTACGAGAACAGCGTAAGCCGCGGTTCGAGCATTACCGGTCGCGGGTTCTCCAACGCGGCGCTCAAGGACGAGGTCGTTTCCGGCGCGGATAAGGTCATAACTTCGACGTCGCGCAGCCAGGAGATCCTCGCTTCGGGGTTCACCCGCCTGAACTATACGTTCAAGAACCGTTATCTGGTGACTTTCACGGCACGAGCCGACGGCGCTTCGAAATTCGCCAAGGGACACCGCTGGGGCTTTTTCCCGTCGGGTGCGATAAGCTGGAAGCTGGAGGAGGAGCCTTGGATCAAGTCGCTCGGGTTCTTCGACCAGCTCAAGCTGCGCGCCAGTTACGGGGTCTCGGGTAACCAGGGGATCTCCCCGTACCAGACCTTCGAGCGCTTCGGGTTCGATTACTACTGGTCGGGAGGCAAGGAGTACACCGTTTACGGCATCGGTTACCAGGATGGCCGCGAAGGGTTGGGCAACCGCTTCGTGACCTATGCGGGCATGGCCAACCACGAACTGACGTGGGAGAAGACCGCGCAGATGGATATCGGCCTCGACCTCTCGATCTTCAGGGGACGCCTGAATGTCACGCTCGACTATTACATTAAGAAAACGACCGACCTGCTGCGCAAACAGTACCTGCCTCCCAGCACCGGTTTCGATACGGTATGGGTCAATGACGGGGAGATCCGGAACAAGGGTTTCGAGGTCGCCGTTACGGGGCGCATCGTCTCGACCAAGGACTGGAATTTCTCGGCGACGCGAATCTTCAGCCTCAACCGCAACAAGGTGGTTTCGATCGGCACGGCCGAGAATTCGGGGGCTACGGTCGATGCCAACGGCATTTGCTATACGCAGTACGGCGGCAGCGTCTATAACGATGCTTTCCTCAACGTGTTGGCTATCGGCTATCCTGTCAATTCGTTCTACGGCTATATGGTCAACGGCATTATCCAGACTCCGCAGGGGGACGGGTCGAGTCCCAATACCCGCCCGGGCGAACCGAATTACGTCGGGCTGAATGCCGACGGCACGCTCGACCCCAATGAGCGCGTGATTATCGGCAATCCGAATCCCAAGTTTACCTCGAGCCTTTCGCTCTCGCTTTCGCACCGTTGCGGCCTCGACCTGTCGGTGATGATGTACGCCGTCTACGGCAACGACATCTTCTCCTACCGCAAACTCGAGTCCCCGGCGCTGAAGGCGGGGCGGTGGACGGCCGAGAATCCCAACAACGAACGGCCCAGCCTGCGTTACAACCGGCAGTACCACGCTTCGTCGTGGTCGGTCGAGGACGGGTCGTTCCTGCGTATCTCCAACATCACGCTCGGCTATACGCTGCCTGCCGGAAAGTTGAATTGGATCAGGAACCTGCGTGTTTATGTGAGCGCCAGCAACCCCTTTACCTTCTCGAAGGTCAGCGAATACGACCCCGAAGTCGGGGAGAACGGTATCGGCAATGTGGCCTATCCCAAGGTATGCGTCATCACCGCGGGCGCGGAGTTCAAATTCTAACCAATAGTAAACCTGAATATGAAACAGATATTCCTCTATTTTGCAATGCTGGGGACGCTCGCCGGGTTGAGTTCGTGCCTCGACGAGGTACCGTACGGCACCTATTCGAACCAGACCTTCTACAATACGGAGGCTGATGCCGAATCCGCGTTGATGTATGCCTATGTACCCCTCAACTATATTGATTACTGCGGCCGTTTCCTCTTCTACCTGGGCGATGTGCCGACCAACCAGTACAAATCCTACGGCAAGGCTGACGAAAGTCCGCTTTTCCAGTGGGATATCACCCCGACCAGCGACGAGGCCATCTATTTCTTCAAGTCGGCCTATGTAAGCCTCGCCCGTACCAATTCGGTGCTGGACAATGTCGCCCGGATGTCCGATATTTCGGCTGCGGCACGGAACAAGATTCTTGGCGAAGCCCATTTCCTGCGCGCTTTCAACCACTTCATGC
>ERZ827440.3368-NODE-3368-length-12119-cov-4.398873_pt1 | contig 12119 bp, 9 predicted proteins | sample MGYA00519774_ERZ827440 | MGnify/ENA primary metagenome ERZ827440 (study PRJEB31778, sample SAMEA3449302) | human gut metagenome | biome: human gut; feature: human-associated habitat; material: faeces | place: United Kingdom | collected 2010/2012 ... | reverse complement strand
AAGGTGGACAACTAACAGAAGCAGTTAGAAGAAGACCATATTCAGTTGTATTATTTGATGAAATTGAAAAAGCACATCCAGATGTATTTAATGTATTGTTACAAGTTCTTGATGATGGACGTATTACAGATTCACAAGGTAGAACAGTAGACTTTAAAAATACAATTATAATATTGACATCAAATTTAGGCTCTGAATATATTTTGGAAGGAATTCAAGAAAATGGAGAAATTTCAGAAGAGGCTAAAAATAAAGTAGAAGAGTTATTAAAGAGAAGTTTTAGACCTGAGTTTTTGAATAGATTAGATGAAATAGTATTTTATAAACCACTTCGTAAAACAGAGATTTCTAAGATATTAGCTCTTTTAATTACTGACTTGGAAAGAAGACTTGAAGATAAAAATATCAAACTTGAATTGACTCAATCAGCAAAAGACTATTTAATTGATAATGGTTATGATGAAGTTTATGGTGCAAGACCTTTGAAGAGATTTGTACAGAAAAAGCTTGAAACATTGATTGCTAAAAAGATTTTGTCACAGGAAATTTTACCTAATACAACAGTAAAAATCGATAGTAATCAAGAGGGATTGTTTATAAGTCATGAGTAATTTAATAACGAAAAAATCACAAAAGTAATTTGACTTTTGTGATTTTTTATGTATAATTAAATTAAATATATAAATTATTGGAGAAAACAATGGAAAATAATTATAGAAAAAGTAGAGGAAAACATAGTCAATCTTCTAGATATGGAAGGCCTACATATAGACAACCAGTAAGAAGAAAGGAAAAAGTTGTTAAAAAGAAAAAACTAAATATGAAAAAAGTATTGATGGTATTTATTATAATAGCTGCAATAATTATTCTGATAAATAAATCATCAGCTAAGAAAAAAACTAAAGAGGCTTCAACACCAGAAAATATGGTTGCAAATACAACAAATATATCTTCAAGCAATACAACTGGAGACACAACAAATACTTCTTCAAGTAATACAACAGAAACGCCAAAAAAGGAAATTGATGATTGGAGAGTAACATTAGCTAATTATGAAAATATACTTCCAGAAAATTTCACAGTAAAAGTCTCAAATATAGATTCAACTAGGCAATTTGATTCAAGAGCAATAGGAGAACTTACAGATATGATGAATGCAATGCGAAAAGCAGGCATAACTAATATTTGGGTACAATCAGCATATAGAAGTGTTGCAAGACAAAAAGAGTTATATGATGCTAGTGTTCAGAAATACTTAAAACAAGGGAAAACACAAGAAGAAGCTCAAAAGCTAACAGATGAATATATCAATAAGCCTGGTTCAAGTGACCACAATTTAGGACTAGCAGTTGACTTTAACTATGTAGATAATAAATTTGAAAAACTAGAAGGCTTTAAATGGTTACAACAACATGCAGAGGAATATGGATTTGTACTTAGGTATCCAAAAGACAAAGAAAATATTACAAAAATTGCATATGAGTCATGGCATTGGAGATATGTTGGAAAAGAACATGCTCAAAAAATGAATAAATTAAATATGTGTTTAGAAGAGTATGTAGAATATTTGCAAAAAGGAAATTAATGTAGTATAATAAATAAGTTCGTTTTGTAAAATATCCAAACATAATTATGTAGGAGGTAAGCATGACAATACTTATTTTCGTAGCTATGGTTCTACCAGTAGAACTTTGGCTGTCAGTTCAAATGATTATTAAAGGAAAGAATAATTATGCAAGTGTTGGTGAATTGTTTTTTTCGATAGTATTAGCAGATGGATTGACAAAACTACATCTTTCATGGAAACAAATTTTAGCAGTTGTTATTTTAGAATATCTTCTTGCAAAAGTGTTGTTGATAATCTTTATGATTGTTGCTAGAAAATACAGTTTTTATGTAATTAAAAGATTGGCAGCAGAAAAAAGAAAGAGAAAAAATACAGCATTTACAAAAAGATATTCTGATACAAGAAGATTGAAACGGATTAAAAAGTTTTATCAGGCTCAATATTGGCCAAGGCTAAAACTTGGTCTTCCAGGAATGGCCAATCAGACTCATGGAGTTACTAAAGTAAAATTTGATGATGAAGGTTTTCCAAAGTTCAGATCGTACTATAAAGTGAAATTGCAAAGAAAGGATTTCAAGAAAAAGAGAGAACAACACTTTTATATTTGCAATAAAAAACTATATAGAGCAGTTATGTCTAGTGCAACATTGAAGGTAAATTTAAAGCTTTCAAGCAAAGATATAAAAAGATTGGAACAAGGAGAAACGCCATCCAAGTATGTTTGGCATCATCATCAGGATGCAGGAGTACTTCAGTTGGTAGAGCGGTCCATTCACGAAAAAACTTATCATGTAGGTGGTTATTCCATCTGGGGAGGTAAGAACTAAAATTGAAATCCTCGGTCAATTTAGGACCGGGGATTTTTTTTGACACTTTTTTATAAAAGTCACTTTGGAGTCACTATTGTGAAATATTATATAATCAAATAAAGTCAAAGACGAAATGTCTGGAAAGGAAAAGAAAATGGAAATTTTAAAAGTAGAGAATTTATGTAAGATATATGGAAAAGGAGAAAATGAAGTAAAGGCAGTTGACAATGTATCTTTTTCAGTGGAAAAAGGTGAATTTGTGGCAATTGTTGGAGCTTCTGGAAGTGGAAAATCAACATTATTACATTTACTAGGAGGAGTAGACAGACCTACTAGTGGGAAGGTATTTATAGATGGTGAAGATATTTATAAATTGAGTGATGATCAGCTTGCGATTTTTAGAAGAAGACAGGTTGGGTTGATTTATCAATTTTACAATTTGATACCTATTTTAAATGTAGAGGAAAATATTACATTACCATGTAATTTAGATGGAAAACAGGTGGAACAAGCTAAATTAGATGAATTATTGAAAACATTAAAATTGGAAAATAGGAGAAAACATCTTCCAAATGAATTATCAGGGGGGCAACAACAAAGAGTTTCAATAGGAAGGGCAATAATAAATAATCCTGCAATTATGCTAGCAGATGAACCAACAGGAAATCTAGATAGTAAAGCATCTGAGGAGATAATTTCATTATTAAGGCTTTCTAATAAAAAATATAATCAAACAGTAATTATTATAACACATGATGAAAAAATTGCTTTGGAGGCTGATAGAGTTATTACAATTGATGATGGAAAAATTATTAAAGATGAAAAATGCTAAAAAAAGGACCGACCCCAAATTCGCAAATTCGCAGAAAGGAAAGAAAAAAGATGAAAAATATATTAAATAAATTTACACTAAGAAGTTTGAAATTGAATATAAAAAGAACCATTGCAACTTGCATGGGAATAATAATGTCTACAGCTCTTATATGTGCAGTTGCAGGAGTAGCTTCAAGTTTTCAGCAAACATTGATTAACCATACAATAGAGTTAGATGGAGATTACCATGCTGCATTTTTTGATATAAGCAAGAATGATCAAAAATATATATTTGAAAATAGAAATGTTAAAAGTACATATATAACTCAAGGTATTGGATATTCTGAGTTAAAAGAAAGTAAAAATGATTATAAGCCTTATATGTATTTAATGGCTTTTGATAAAGATGCATTAAATAATTTTGGATTAAGAGTAACAGAAGGCAGATTACCTCAGAATTCAAAAGAGGTAGTTATTTCTAAACATATGGAAGAAAATGGCGGTGTTTCATTATATAAAGTTGGAGATAAAATTATTTTGAATATTGGAAAAAGAGTTGCAGATGATGGAAGTGAGTTAACACAAAATAATGTATATAATAATCCTAAAAATAGTAGTGATACAGATTATGTTGAAGAACATATAACAAATACAAAAGCAGAAGAGTTTACAGTTGTCGGAATAATTGAAAGACCAAACATAGAAATTGAACCATATAGTGCTCCTGGTTATAGTGTTATTACATTATTAGATGATACTAATATGAATGCAAATAATCCAATAGATATTTTAGTTAAATTTAAAAATATTAAAGAAACTTATGACTATACAAAAGAAATTTCTAAACAACTAAGTCAAGGAAGTTCTAGTGTTAATAGTGAATTATTAAGATGGTCTGGTGTTGTAAGAAATGATGGTACTTTACAAATGATGTATGGACTAGTTGGAATTGTAATGGGAATTATTGTTGTATCTAGTGTTTTTGTAATTAGAAATAGTTTTGAAATTTCTATTACAGAAAAAATGAAGCAATATGGTATGTTATCAAGTATAGGTGCTACCAAAAAACAAATCAAGAAAAATGTTTTATTTGAAGGTATGATATTAGGATTAATTTCTATTCCTATTGGAATAGCAGGTGGTGCTTTAGCAACAGAAATTTTAATGCAAGTTTCAACTATTTTGGTTGGAAAAACTATGTTTACAAATGAAGTTAAATTTGTATTTAACTTGCCGCTTCTAGCTATTGCTTTAAGTGCTGGACTAGGCTTCTTAACAATTTATTTATCATGTGTATTCTCAGCAAGAAAAGCTGCTAAGATATCACCAATTGCTGCAATCAGAAGTAGTAATGATATAAAAATAAAAGCTAAGAAAATGAAATGCCCAAAAATAATTAATAAGATTTTTGGAATAGGTGGAGAAATTGCATACAAAAATCTAAGAAGAAATAAGAAAAAATATAGAACTACTGTTATATCACTTGTAGTAAGCATTACAGTATTCATTTCATTAAATACATTCTTAAACTATGCATTTGGAATAACAGGCACCTATTATCAAGAAATGAATTATAATGTATCTATATTTGCATCTTACAAAGGAGATTCATTTGAAAGTGAAAAACAAGAATATGAATATTACCAAAAGTTTGTAAAAGAAAATAATATAAGTAAATATTCAATTGTAAGAACAGCGACTTTAGAAAAATCTAATATTGATAACTATTATACAGATGAATACAAAAAATATTATTTGAATGATGAAATGAAAGAAAACGAAAACAAGCCTAGTGTTATTCTAATGTCTATTGGAGATAATGCTTATAAAGAATATATCAAAAAAATAGGTGGAAAATACGAAAACTATAAAGACTCTATCATTTATTATGATAATTCTGCTATATATATTGCCAATGATGGTGAAGATACTAAAAAAATAGTTCCATTAAACATAAGTGCTAATGATATTATAGAAGGAATTCCATTCAAATATAATGAAGAGAAAACAGAAAAAACAATCTTAAAAATTGAAAAAGTTGCAGATAGAGACAATCCTTTAGAATCAGGAAATTTCACATCAATAGGTACATTTCTTATTAGTGATGAATTAATGGATAAATTTGAATATAATTGTGCAAGATTACAAGTTGATGTAAAAAATGATGAAGAACTATGTAAGAAAATAGATGAAGAAAAATCAGAGCTTGCAAAAACAGGAATGTCAGTAGGCTATACTAATTACAAAGAAGAAGCAGATTATCAAAATAAGACGGTATTACTTATCTCTATATTCTTATATGGATTTATAACAGTAATTACATTAATTGGAGTAACAAATATATTTAATACAATAACAACAAATATGAATTTGAGAAGCAAAGAATTTGCAATGTTGAAATCAATAGGAATGACTAAAAAAGAATTTAACAGAATGATTAATCTAGAAAGTATTTTTTATGGTGTAAAATCTTTGATAATAGGTATTGTTCTTGGAACAGGAATTTCATACTGGATTTATAGAATTTCAGCAGGAAGTGATGTAACAAGTAAATTGAAATTCATATTCCCAACAAAGCCAATAATTATATCAATTATATTTATAGCAATTATAGTTGGAATAATTATGAGATATTCTTTAAATAAAATCAATAAACAAAATATTATTGAAACAATTAGAAATGATAATATTTAGAATTAATAAAAAATTAATATTTTCTCTATTTTTTATTAATAAAGATTTGGTATAATATGGAGGAAATGGAGTAAGGGGGATAAAATGTACAATATTTTAGTAGTAGATGATGACAAAGAAATTGTAAAAGCAATTGAAATTTATTTAGGAAAAGAAAATTATAACATATTTACAGCATATGATGGAGAGCAAGCATTAAAAGTGATTCAGGAAAATGAGATCCATTTAGTCATATTAGATGTTATGATGCCTAAAAAAGATGGAATAGAAACTTTAAGTGAAATTAGAAAAAATAAAAATATCCCAGTTATTATGCTATCAGCAAAATCAGAAGATGTTGATAAAATAAATGGATTAAATGTAGGAGCAGATGATTATGTAACAAAACCTTTTAATCCTGTGGAATTAATTGCAAGAGTTAATGCTTTGATAAGGCGTTATACTAAGTTAGGAGGGGCTCAGAAAAATGAAGAGCCCGCTTCTTCAATATCAAAAGAAAATATAATCAGAGTTGGTGAACTTGTCATAAATGACGATTTGAAACAAGTTGTAGTTGATGGAAAAGAAGTCAAACTAACTCCAACAGAGTATAATATTTTAAAATTTTTAGCTAAAAATAAAGGACGAGTATTTTCAATAGAAGAAATTTATACAAATGTCTGGGAAGGTGAATGCTATGCAGCAGAAAATGTAATTGCAGTTCATATAAGACACATAAGAGAAAAGATCAAAATTAATCCAAAAGAGCCTAAATATTTAAAGGTAATATGGGGAGTAGGATACAAAATTGCGTAAAAATGGACCGACCCCAAATTCACACGGAGGTAATATGAAACAGAATAAAATTTTAAAAATATTAAGTTATATAATATTGTCTATATCGATTGCAACTATGATTTTGTCTGCAATTAGTTTTGGATTTAAAAATTCCACACGTTATGATAAAGATGCATACTTTTCTTCAGAAACTTTTGCATATGATTATATTAGAACCATAACTAATATTGCGAATAGGCTGATATATAATAATTCCAATTACCCTAGCACTAAGGATGGGGAGATCGAGATATATTATTTGAAGAATTATTATTCAGAAAATGGTTATATTGTTAATGAGTATTTTAATAGTTCAGAAGTTGCTGAAATTAATTTCTTGGTAATTTATAATAATAAGGCTATAACAAATGTGAATTCTAATTCTATTGAAGATATAAAACATGTAATTGAAACTTCTGCTGATAATGCTAATGCCACAGATAATGCTAGCATAAAGAAAGCTAATATATTAAATGGAAAAATTCAAGCAGATTCAGATGTCCTAGAAAAATATGGAACAAAATATTTGAGTAATTTTATGATTACATATTATACAACAGATACTGAAAAAACAGATACAATACTTTCAGATGGAAGATATATAGAATATGTAACACCTACTGCAAAGGATTTTGAGGTATATACTTCTTATACTGAGGAATTGTCTCAGAATGAAGAGAGGCAATTGGCAAGTAAATTTTTGGATGCAATAGAACCGATTTCACAAAATGCATATATTATTTTACCAATAAGTTCTGCTGTAACAATATTATTGATAATATATTTATTAATAACTATTGGACATAAAGATGATGAGAAAACTATTGAACTAAATGACTTTGATAAAATACCATTAGAAATAATCCTTATAGTTGCAGTATTTTTGATAGTACTTCCATTTATCATTCTTTCACAATATGATAGGATAAATAATGCAATGTTATCATTAGGTATAACTGCATACATTGATGTATATATTGTTTCTGCAGTAGTATTACATACAATGATAAAAAGAATAAAATCTAAAACTTTTTTAAAATCTTCAATTATTGGACAGGTTTTAATTTGGTGGATAAAAATATTTAAAAAGATATTAAATAAGATTCAAAAAGTATGGAATACAATTACATATTCTGCAAGTGTAACTTCAAAAGTTATAATTGGTACTGGAATTATTGCTTTTATCTGTTTAGTAATTATTGCTATGTTTTCGGATAATAAAATGTTACCTTTAATTATAATTGCTTTAATTTGCTTTATAGTGTATAAAATAATCAAAATTTTAAAAGAATATTCACAAATAGATAATAAGCTTAAAGATGTGTATAATGGAAATAATCAAACTGAGCTTAAAGAAGAGGACTTTTCAATGGTATTTAAAAGTTCTGTAAAATATTTAAATAATATTTCTAATGGGCTAGAAAATGCAGTTCAAGAGAGAATGAAAAGTGAAAAAATGAAAGCAGAATTGATTACTAATGTTTCACATGATATTAAAACACCATTGACTTCTATTATAAATTATGTGGATTTATTAAAAAAGGAAGATATAGCAAATGAGAAAGCAAATGAATATATTAATATATTAGACAATAAATCTCAAAGACTAAAAAAATTAACTGAAGATTTAATAGAAGCTTCTAAGGTTTCTACAGGAAATGTTTCATTAAATTTAGAAAAGATAAATATAGTTGAACTTATTAAACAAGCTATTGGCGAGTTTGAAGATAAATTTCAAAATAAAAATTTGCAAATAATAGTTAATTGCCAGGAGAATGAAATAAATATTAATGCTGATAGTAGATATATGTATAGAATTGTAGAAAATCTATTTAGTAATATTTATAAATATGCATTAGAAAATTCAAGAGTTTATATTGATATCAGTATAGTAGATGGCACAAATGTTGTGATTGAAATGAAAAATATATCAAAAGATAAACTTAATATTTCTGCTGATGAATTGATGCAAAGATTTGTTAGGGGAGATAGATCAAGAAATACAGAAGGAAGCGGACTGGGAATTTCAATTGCTCAAAATTTGACAGAATTGCAAAATGGAACATTTGAATTAAAATTAGATGGAGATTTATTTAAAGTAAAATTGACATTTAATATTATTTAGATTATACTCAATGTTTGGAGAAAGAAGGACCAAATAATGAACTCAAAAAACAAAAAATTAAAAATAGTAAAATTTATAATGTTTATAATAGTAATAATAGCAATGATTGGGATGACCGTATATTTATTTCCAGTTATGAAAAATTTATCAACATATGAAGGACAGATAGCTTTTAAAGAAAAGGTAAATAATTCTGGAGTTTGGGGCTTTTTAGCTTTACTTGGATTACAATTTGCACAAATATTTTTAGTTGTTCTACCAGGAGAACCATTGGAAATACTTGCAGGAATGTGCTATGGTGCTGTTGGAGGAATGTTCTTTATATTTTTCTCGGTTGCACTTACAACAACTGTTATATATTTGTTAGTTAGAAAATTTGGAAAAGAACTTATTTATGACTCTTTTGGAAAAGAAAAAATAGAAAAGCTTGAAAATAGTAAAGCTTTTCAAAATCCGAAAAATCTTGAATTTATATTTGCTATATGTTTTGCAATAGTAGGAACACCAAAAGATTTATTAACTTATTTAGGAGCATTATTTCCAATAAAACCAATAAGATTTATTGCAATTGCAACATTTTGTAGATTCCCTTCAATAATCTCTTCAACAATAGTTGGACAATATTTTTCACAAGGAAATTGGGAAGTAAGTATAATTGTATATTTAATCACATTTGCTATTACATTTTTAATGATTTGGCTAGTCAAAATTTTTGACAAAGATAAAATAACTCAAAATGCATTAAAAGAATTAAAATAATGAAAAAAGATGGCTTAGAAGGCTATCTTTTATTTTTTTATTGTGATATACTTATTGCATGAAAAAGGAGAAAGAATATGACAAGAGATGAAATAATTCAAAAATTAAAAAGAGATGAAAATGCAGAATATACCTTGAGATTTGAGTATAAAAACAAAAAGTATGTAAGAGCTGTAAAAAATGATAAAAATCAATTAAAAGATGTGTATTATGAAATAAAAGAATCAGAATTAGAGGAAGTAAAAAATCAAAATTTACTAGATGCTTTTAATGCAAAATATAAGCATGATGCAAATCCGATATTGTACTAAGGAAAGAGAGAATATATGAGTAGAGTAGAAAATCCAAATTTAGAGAAATTCATAAAAAATTTCGTTGTAAATGCTTTAGAAAATTGCAATGATTTTGTAAAAGTATATAAAAAAGGCTTTGCAAGAAGAAAAATAGAAGATAATGTTAAACATGTATTTTCAAATGAATATAGTAAGAGTAAGCTTGGGTATCATAAATCAAATGAAAGTAGTATTACAATATGTAGTAATAAGAGAGATGAACCACTCTTAACACCAAAAGATGTATGTAATGATGAGGATAAGCTTACTACAATTCTACATGAGTCTATACATGCAATTTTAACTAAAGATGAGCAATATTGTAAAAAACATGATATTGTTTCTGGTTCTGGAATGTTTGAAATTTATAAAACAGGAGAAAGTGGAAGAGGTCTTAATGAAGGATTGACTAATTGGATATGTAGAAAGGCAGGACATTATACAATTACATATCCTGAATTAACTAATCTTGTGTTTGAATTGGAATTAGCAATTGGTACAGAAAAAGTAATGAAATTAGGAAAAGGTGATTTAAAGAAAAATGTACCACAACTACTAGGAATGAATAAGGCTGAATGCAAAGCTTTTATAGATGAAACAGATGAGATATGCTATAATTATTATAAGTTAGTAGATATAACTGTATTGATATCGATTTTAAAAAAATATTTAGATAATAAAGATAATAAAACTTTTGAAGAACAGCAAAAAGGTATCTTGAAAGAAGCTCAAGAATTAAAAGTTGATGATAAATACAGTTTGCTTATAGAAGAAATAAAAAAATCTCATGTAGAGAACTCTATTAAAAACCAAATTTCGCTATTAAATGATGCAATGAAAGAATTGTTTGAAGAAGAAGCTGGAATGATAAAAGATACAGAGAGTAGAATATTTACAAAATATTTTGAAAAAGAGTGGAATGAAATCCTAAAAAGTCAACAAATTACAGAAAAAGATTTTATAAAATTTAGAGATCTAAATGCTTTGATGTATAAAGAAAATGGCTTAAATGAAGATGCTTCTGAATATTCGTCAAAGAGATTTCAAAAACAATTTGAAATTGCTAAAAAATTATATTTAAATGAACTTATAAAAGATAGTGTAATTTATTATAATAGTGGAAAATTAACATTAGAACGAGCTAAAAATCTTATTGATAATGCGACAAAAATTGGAGAAAACGAACGAAATCATATGATTGAAAATCTTTCTGTTATAATTGCAAAAGATAATGCTGTAGCTGCACAAAAATTGATGGAACATTTAGTGGATAAGAATAAAATTGAAGATATAAATCAATATGAAATTTATTATGCTAAAGCAGGAAAGTCAAATATTCAGTTATTTGCTAAAAATAAAAAAATAGAATTTACGTCAAATTCAATTTCTAGAAAAAATATAAAAGCAAAAGATATAATAGAAAATCCTAATGGCATTTTTGAGTTTACGCTTGCTCTTAATGAAAATGACAAGAATATTATTAAAGAGTTTTTACAAATAAAAGAAAGAATAGAAAAGCAAAATCCAGATGCAAATATAGAGATTTTTGATAGAACAATAGTAGTTGATTATGGATATAAGAAAAATATATATTTTATTGAGAATGGAATGGTATTACCGGCTGAAATAGAAAATATGGAACCTATTAGAATAGGATTTCAAACTGATAAAAGAAAATTGCTACCAGTAAAATATCAAAAAAGAAACTTTTTTGATAGAATTATTCAAAAAATAAGAGATAAAGTTTTGAATAACCCAAATGGAGAAGTTCTTTATAATGATGGTAATTCAGATAGTGCAGAAAAATTCAGAAAAAGTATGGTTGTATATAGAAAGAATAACGCTGGTAGTCAAAGAAGAAGAAAAAAAGATAGAAAAATAGTTTATAGAAAATCAGATTCAGATGAGAAATCACGCTAAAAACTTTACAAATTATGTAGATTAGTGTATAATACAAAAATAGCAAAACAGTTGAAACATAGGGAGGAGAATATAATATGACATTAGTAGAAGATTTAAAATGGAGAGGATTAATAAAAGATATATCAAGTCCAGAATTAGAAGAAAAATTAAATAAAGGTGGATTAACATTTTATATAGGAACAGATCCAACAGCAGATAGTTTACATGTTGGACATTTATCAAGCTTTTTAATATCAAAAAGATTAAAAGAAGCGGGACATCATCCAATACTTTTAGTTGGT
>ERZ827440.3367-NODE-3367-length-12124-cov-5.413705_pt1 | contig 12124 bp, 10 predicted proteins | sample MGYA00519774_ERZ827440 | MGnify/ENA primary metagenome ERZ827440 (study PRJEB31778, sample SAMEA3449302) | human gut metagenome | biome: human gut; feature: human-associated habitat; material: faeces | place: United Kingdom | collected 2010/2012 ... | reverse complement strand
TGTTGTCAGCAGCCCGTTTCACGGTCTGCGTGTAGTTCCTTGTAAACTGACCTAATATACAGTTCAAACAAGGTCGATTTTCCGCATCTTCTTACACCGGTGATAACCTTTATAACCTGTTTATCTTTAAGTGCTGTTAAATTGTCTAAATATTCTTTTCTTTGAATCATTTTCGCACCTCGATTCTCTGATAATATATTAACACAAAACTTTGTTTTTGTCAATAGTTTTTGCTCGTCTGAGAAAAAACTATTGAAATTTGGCAATTTATTTTTCAAAGTTTGATTTCAAATATCGAGCATAGAGGTCATATCTTTGTGCTTTAGATTTCTAAAAGAAATTTATGCATCCTTTTACACTTTTCTATTATATATTATCCTGGAGGTCTTTTAAAGACTTTACACAAAATCCGGGGTTTTCTCATCTGATTTTGCCTTATCCGTTATACTTTTCGTTTAACTGTCTTACAGTAGCGGCGATTCTTTCTCTCATATCATTAGGCTCCATGACTTCAACATGGGTACCGTACTGCATTGCCCAGCAGAAGAAAGCTTCCTTGTTCACATTAACTTCAATCATACATTCCTCATCGTCGATTGGCAAAATTTTGACATCCATCCCAAACCAATCAACGATGTGATCTATCAGATAATTCTTTGCCTTAAACTTCGCTCTGATTGATTCCCCTGAGAACATATAAATATGCTCTGCCATATGCTTCGGTAAATTGATTTCACCATCCAATAGTTCTTTTACATTCTTCCGAGGCTCGTCCAGAATTTTAATGTTTGTAATTTTGTCAACTCTGTAATTAACCACATTATCATATTTATCGTAGTTGCAAATAAGATAATAATTGCCATTGGTAGCCACCATCTGATAAGGATTTATTATGTATGGTTCCTCTCTTCTTGGGTGCAATTTCTTATCTGTACCGTAGCTGTTATATGTAAAAGATACCTTTTTATTCTGACTAATCGCTTCATCCAGAATATCTATAGTATAAAACACTTCTTTATTTCGGGGCTGATTGTCCGGCAAGTTGCATATATGCCTTACCTTTTTATCAAAATAAATATTTGATAATCCTATTAATTTTTCAATTAGCTCCTTGCATTGCTTATACGGAATATTTTTGGAAAACAATAAACTGTCAATTAAAAGTCTTAATTCCGAATTTGAAAACTCTCTTGTCATATACCAATCAGTACAAAAGCTTGTTTCCTCAAGCACACCGGTTTTTTTATTCGGAACCATTTTATTAATTTCTGTATATTCGATATCATATCCCATATCAAGAAGATTCATAAGATTTCTTTTAACAGTCTTCCTGTCAACATCCATCATGTATTCTTTCTTCAGGATATCCGCTATTTCAGCCTGTGTAAGTCTGTGATCCATATCTGTATACTTCTTTAGAATATCTATAATATTTATAATTATCATTTTTTTGGGTGGTATTGTGTACATATATTCATCTCCAAACTAAACATATATTTTATCAAAAATTATAAACAATAAAATCTCTGTCTGTTATATCCTTTTTCCATTGATTTCTTGATGGATGAATTGGAGTCCCATTTTGATTCTTTTTATAACAGTATACAGTTTTGCCCTCTAAAAGTGACTTGATTTTCTGTATCCTACTATTATAAAAATCTATATTAAAAGAACTGTTTCCTCCCCACGCCACAAAAATCCGTGCTGCGTTGTCTATCCGAGATTTTAAATGTTGATCATTCAAAAAATATACTTCATCGATCTCTTCTGCTTTTTCTGCTATTTCTGCAGAATCTGTTGCATAATATGGAATTAGGTTCATTATATAACATTTGCCATATCCTGATTTATACATAACTTCTAATACCGTATTAACTGTTTGATCAGAATTATTCTTATCTGCTTTACTTGGATTTTTCATAATCACAAGTGCAGTTTTTGTTTTATCACAATTTTCCAACTCTACTTCTAAGCAATACCTTATATCGTTGTTTTCATCGCAGTAGATACTCGTTACATTAACATACTCCTTATACCGCACTATCATCTCTACCATCTTTTATATAATTATATCACTTTTATTTTTATTTTGCAATATGTGATGCGAAAAGCTATACACATCCGCGCTTAAAAATTTATACCCACGACACTTGAATTCTCTCTGATTTTCTTTATATCCGATGCCAATAATGTTTCTTTTTCTATTAAAGCACACACAATGGTGTCCAGAAACTCTTTGTTTTTAAGTATTATTTCTTTTGCCTTATAGAAATATCTTTCAAGTTCAGTCTGAACAATAGACTCATTCCTGGAATTTAAGGATTCTGATGCTTCCGGAAACCTATGATTTGCAACATCTACCATCCCGAATCCCATACTACCATTTTCTGAAATTCCATATCTGATGCATTCAAAAGCACGTTTAATATCAGACTCGCATCCATCAGCACACATACCATAATTCAGTTCTACTGCTGCTTTTCCCGAAAGTGAAACAAGTATATGACTTTCTGCATTCGGAAGTTCCTTACACCTTCTGACAAACCCTCCGACTGAATTCCTACCGCTGGTTCTTACTGATGCAAGTCCGATGCTTCCGGGACACAAAATCTCACTCATAACAAGATGGCCGGCTTCATGAAAAGCTATCTTCTTTAATTCTGCCTCCGTCATTTTTGTATAATCATCAGGTGAATTATATTCCATTTTTAATACCGCACTCACTATATCTTCCATTTCTATACACTCTTTCCTTTTATAACCTGCAATAATTGCCGCCTCGTTCATTATAGTTTCAAGTTCAGCACATGAACTGTAACTTATCATTTTTGAAATATCGTCAATATTTATATCATCGTCTACCTTTTTGTTTTCAAGGTAATGACTGATGATTTTAATGCAATCCCCCTCATTTGGGGAACAAACCTCTATACATCTGTCAAACCGACCGGATCTTGTAAGAGATCTCGGGAGCTTGTTATACTCGTTTACAGTTGCAAAGACAAAGACATCAAACCCTTTTACATCATCAATTCCTGCTTGAACAGCAACATATTCCTCAGCATCTCTGCGGTCGTTATCTTCATTTGCAAACTTGTCCATGTCATCGAGGAATATAATTGCCGGAGCTTTTTCCTTTGCCTTTTTGAAGGTTTCGGCTATGTACTCTACGAAATTCTCACTTTTGTTTTTTCTGATTGTAAATGCTTCAAGCTTACATTCATCAATAAAGCACTTCGCCATCAAAGTTTTTCCAAGTCCGGGTTCTCCATAAAGTAATACACCCGCCGGAAGCTTTGCTCCGAGTTTTGTATATTTATCCTTGTTGTTTATCATATCGCAAATCTGTATAAGTTCATTCTTTATTGTATCGTATCCTATTACTTTATCAAAACTACTCATTGTATTTCCTCCGTTTATTTATATAACTTATTCATAATAATTGTTGTCGAAATCATGATTCCACTCTAAGTTGTGTTCATTTCTCCATTTTTCAAAGGCTTTAAATAATTGTGAATCTTCTTCAAACTCAATATTGTTAAATTCTAACGCCTGCTCTATACCTTTATCCGAAACCTCAATGGCAGCAATATATTTTTCTTGTTTTTTCACACATACAACCGGCCAATTACCGGGTCCCCATGAGCCAAGGCAATTATTCAGTTTTTCACCTGCAAAAATATAATCATTACTGTTTCTAAGCCAGAAAAACTTATATCCATTAACAGAGCAATCCTTTATTTTATCCGTAGGATGCCTCATTGGAATAGAGTGAAATGTATCATTTTGCCTCCTTTCTCCGAAACAGTTACTCTTTTTCCAATTTTGTCGGATTATCTTTTTTGCTTTCTCACTCATACTCATGTAATCAATTGCCTCATAACAAAGTGAATGCCAAAATCTGTTTATGCATCTCAGCAAAGACTTCGTTCCCTTTGTATTTATAAAGTCTTTAAAGTATTCTGTCAACAGCGGGCGAATATGCAATTCGGACAAGACAGCAAAAATATATTCTGATTTCAACAGACTGCAAAAGAGATTCAAATCATTTATTATTTCATACATTTTTTCAATTTCATTCAGATAAAATAACATCCCTGCTTTTTCAAAGCATATTTTTCTGACCGATTTGACATTCGGCAATGACGAACTCTCATATACATTTATGATATTATTGGCATTATGCATTCGCCGCGATATGGATTTAAAAGAATTATCAATGGCAAATGACCCTAATGTATATGGAATATAGTCGTAAAATTCTTTATTATATCCAACAAATCTTGTCATTTTAAAAAGATCGACAATATTAATACTGCTTCCGGTATAAGGAATTTCGGATTTCCAAATTTGTGCAAAAAACCTTTTTACCGTCCTGTTCACAATTTTATTATCGACAATCACGGAATGTATAGCACCGCCGTAAACTATTTCCGGAGTATCTGTAATATCTCTTTCGCACAAAATATCTCCTTTATCGTTTTTTAATTTCATAATAACTCTTCCTTTGCCGAAATTAAAAACGATTATCTCATGCAACCCAAATGTTAACGAAATTGAATTTAAAGGCATCCACTTTAACGAAAAGATTTCCTTGATATCTACAATTTCACATTCAACAATAATCTTATTTTTTCTCCGGATAATATCTACACAGCGTGTTTTTTCTGAATACTGTGATTTCGCATTACATTTCGGGCACTTAAATGATTCAGGGTTTTGAATGGGAGAACTGACATATAAATTGTTGTCCTTATTTTCTTCAAAAAAAGAAATTTGTCTATCGAGCCATCTTCTGACCATTTCTTTATTGTTACGATTATTACGAACTTTCCGATAATTTCGAAACATTCTGTTATTGTTATTTGCTGCAAAAAAACTATTACATTTGGGACAAATCAAATAAATACCTATCAGATCAGCAGATGTATCCTTTATGATAGCTTGTATGTACTTGTTTCTTTTTTTGGATGTCAATATCCTTTCCGCTTCCCAAATATCAACTGTGTCTGTTTTTTTAACTATTCTGTATCCTAACGGAATATTTAGCGACACTTTGTTTTCCATTACTTCACCCGCCTTCATTTGAATTTCATTTAATTTTTATTCTTGCAATCTTCCCCCATGGGGGATGTTCTTCCTCATTATTTGGGTTTAAGGTGACTTATCCTCCATATTTCATAAAAAGTTTTAAATATGCTGCCGATATTTCCCATATTCTCACCTCCCGCTGACTTATTCTGTATATGTTTATATCACATCGCATGTGACAAAAAAGGTTCATGGATGAAATTATAATATAAATATCAAATGTTTTAGTTGTATTATACGACATACCTTGTACTAAAATTTGCACAACATTAGTGCTAAAATATGGTTAAAGCGTTGAACTTTTTATAAAAATGTGATATTATTTATGAGAGGAGTTGTTACCGCATTAGACAATAGGGGTTAAAACAGATGAAATTAACAGCTGCATTAAACGGTATAATACGAAACAAATCAAGCGTAGGTATCATAACCTATCGAACTTAGGTAAACAGCAATAAATACGGAGTGTGAAGGAGATAATTACATGGATAAAAAAGTTGATGAAGTTTATGAAATGATTGAGAATTTAAAACATTCACCGTTATATGCCATGTCATTAGGGGGCAGTGAACTGTATCACTCAAACTTTTGGGCTTGGCTTATAAAATACGGAGAAGAAATAAAACATGAAGGTGAAGGAAACCCATTTTTAAAGATTTTTTTCGGTGAATACTATAATGAAGATTACTATTCAAAAACACCCAAGATTGACAGAGAAAAAGAAAATCGAGATTTAACGATTGTTTTTAATAAAAAAGATGTTTTTGTTATCGAAAATAAATTAAAATCAATTGCAACCATAGAACAACTGGAAAGATACAAAAATTCTGTTGAATTTGAACTGAATAAAGACGTCAACATAAAAACACATAAATCAAAAAAGAATTTCGGTCAAAAAAAAGAAACCGGTCGCAAATTCAAATGTGGAGTTTTGACAGGAATATCAGAAGATATCAATTTACCCAAAAATTCTCTCTGGCATTTTCTTTCTTACGAAAAAATATGTAAAGATCTTAGTATAATATGCAAAAAAATGAACAGAAGCGATAATAGTTTTTACAAGGATATCTTAGAAAACTACATAAAAGACACAGAACAAATATCATTAATTATAACAAAGATTGTTCCGCAAGAAATTAACACTTGGAACATGAATACAATTGATGACTTTAATAATGATAATAAATTGCCTAAATTATCAGATATTCGCATGGATGATCTCTGTAAAAAGAAATGGGCAAATGAGTTTGCAAAAATGTTACGAGAACAACTAAATCTTGATGACTCCGTAAAAGGATACGAGTTAAAAGTAGCAAGTGGGTTCACGAATAAGCAACCTCTTGTAGAAGTATTTTACAGAAAAGGAAAAGATGATTTAATCGGTATTCAAATACAAGGGGCTCAATACAGACGTTGCTTTTCAAAAAGCGGTGACAAAGAAACAAATTTAAAAAATAGGTTTCTTGAATTAAAAAAAGAAAATTGGTTTAGTGACTATACTTATAAGAATAATAAAAAGAATGAAATAGAATTTAGATATTCAGAAAAGTCTGAGCAATATCAAACTAATCAACAAAAGGAAAACTTTTGTTCATATAAACCCTCATTTATATATCAACACAGAAATTTAAACAAAGAAAATTGTTCTTTTGAAGCAATATTAAAATCAATAATTGAGGATATGGAATTTGCAAAGCAGGTTTTAAATGAGCTGAACTTATAAATATAGGAGGCATATCCTCAATTTTGTGTAAACTCCAAAATGGTAATATAATCTAATGAATTTTTTGCAAGGCAGGAATCCGCTCGTCGGGTTTCTGCCTTAGCTGCAATATAGCATAAAATCAGCGGCATGTCAAGGGCGCCCTCATATGATGGCGTATTTTTGCCACTGATACTGCCGGGGGGGTTATGCCATTATTTGTTAATTTAAAACTCCTAAAAATAGATTTGTACAAGCATATTCGGTAAGGTGATTACATATTTATGTACAAATACATAATTAAAATAGTAAACATCAACCGAAAGGAGCGATACTTACATGACAAACACTGTACTTATCGACGATGCCTTAAATAAAAACATGACGAAATTTCAAACAGAGCTCAAAATGCATATTAATCAAAGGTTGTTTGAAAAAAAGATAATTACCGAGGATATGTATGCAAGCTGTAAAGAGCAGTTGTTAAGGAGAGTGTGCGCATAGCACGCTTTCTTCTTAAATACGGATATTTTTTTACAATGGAGATGATGGAATGGACTTATACAATATCAGAAAAGAGCTTGCTAACCGAAAGACGATTTATGACTTAAATCTTCGCGTGGCATATTATGCAAGAGTGTCCACTGATAAGGACGACCAATTACATTCACTTGAAGTGCAGCAGAGCTATTTTGAGAATAAGATTGCAGATAACCCTAACTGGACATTTACTAAGGGATATGTAGATGAAGGCTTATCGGGCACAAGCACAAAGCATCGCGAGAGCTTTCTTGAAATGGTTGAGGACGGCAAAGCAAAGAAGTTTGATTTACTTCTCACAAAGGAGATTTCTCGTTTTGCTCGTAATACCATTGACAGTTTAAAATACACGCAGGAGCTCTTAATGAATGGTATCGGGGTATTTTTTGAAAACGACAACATTAACACACTTGACAGTGATTCAGAACTTCGTCTGACCATAATGGCAAGTATAGCACAAGATGAATCAAGGAAGACATCCGGCAGAGTGAAATTCGGATTTAAAAAATCCCTTGAAAACGGCGTAGTTCTCGGAAACAATTGCATTTGGGGCTATCGCAAGGAAAAGGGCAAGTTGATTATTGTTCCCGAAGAGGCACAGATGGTTCAAAAGATCTTTGATATGTATGCAAATCAAGGCTATGGTGTCAGAAAAATAGCAAAGATATTGACAGAAAGCGGACTACGAAACTCTAACGGCAATCCGTTCTCTTTTTCAAGCATAAGGGGAATACTCCGCAATCCTAAATATAAGGGTTATTATTGCGGAGGAAAGACGCATAAGTTAGACTTCAAGAGCAACAAGGTTAAGTATCTTCCACAGGAAGAATGGATAATGTATAAAGAGGAAACTAACGAAACCGTACCACAAATAGTATCCGAAGAACTGTGGGACAAGGCTAATCGCAAACTAAAAGAGCGAAGTGAAAAGATGTCGAGTAGCGATAAGACAAGTTATCAGAATAAATACTTATATTCGGGAAAGATTGTTTGCGGTGAACATGGCACTTGTTATCATCACACCATATACAAATACAAATCGGGAGATAAAGAGCTATGGACTTGTAAGGAGTACGGCAATGGGAATAAATGCAGAAATCCGCTTGTATATAATACAGAAATTGATGCCGTTATGAGCGAAGTATATAATCAGATTATTTGTGAAAAAACTACTATTATAAATGAGCTATTAGAACTCTACAAGGAAAGCGGAAGCACAAAGGCGATTGCAAAATCCAAGCACAAAATTAAAGCTGACATCAATGCAATTCTTCTTAAAAAAGATAAACTCTTAGACTTATGTGCAAAAGGCAAATTATCTGATGATGATTTTGAGCGATTTAACAACGATTTGAGTATGCAAGTAAACGAACTCAGGACAAGACTATCTGAACTGGACGAAGAGGAACAGAAAAGTCTTGACTTGAAAGAATCAATTGATGAGCTTCGTTCATGCATTGCCAATGAACTTGATTTTACGGAAAACCTCGGTAAAAATGTTGTAGATAGTTTCATAGATAAGATTGTGGTATATAAAAGCGAAGCCCCCAATCAGATTGACCTAAAAATCTTTTTAAAACTCCTGCCGACCGCTCCGCAGAATTTCACGGAAGACTCACACATTTTAACTTTTGGTTCAGGACAGATAATTCAAACCCGAGGCGGTAATTCAAGAACGCTCAAAGCATATGATATAACTTTCAACTATGACTTGTGTTATCGCTTGGAATAACTATTAATGGTATAGAGAATGATTGTTTAGCACATTCTCTATACTTCTTTTTATTGAAAATTCGACAAACTCAATTGTAAAAATGTGAATATTCACTCATTCTCCATTGACTTTTTGTAATTAGTATGCTATAATTTTATTGAGGTGTTTGAAAATGAAAAGATTTGCACTTGAAAAATTAAAAAAATGGAAAGAAAATAAGAATAAAAAGCCACTTATCATAAGAGGCGCTCGTCAGGTTGGAAAAACATGGCTGATGAAAGAATTCGGTAAGCTTTATTACAAAAATACTGTATATATTAATTTTGACAAAAATGAAACCATGAAAGAACTTTTTGGAAGAGATCTTGATATTTCGCGGATTATCAAAGGTCTTGAGCTTGTGTATAGCACAAAAATCAATTCAGAAAATACTTTGTTGATTTTTGATGAAGTCCAGGAAGTACCCGAAGCGCTTTCAAGTCTTAAATATTTTTATGAGAATGCACCGCAATACCAAATTGTTGCCGCAGGCTCTCTTCTTGGAGTTGCCCTGCATCACGGCACATCTTTTCCGGTGGGAAAAGTGGATTTTATGGATTTGTATCCACTATCGTTTAAAGAATTCTTGTGTGCAGTGGGAAAAGAAAATCTTGCAACATTACTTTCAGAAAAAGATTTTGAAATGGTGAGCATTTTAAAAAATCAATACATTGATTTGCTTAAAGAGTATTACTATATCGGCGGAATGCCCGAAGCAGTTAATGACTATATTCAGACCGGAGATTTTACAAGAGTACGTGAAATCCAGAAACAGATATTATCCGCATATGAACTTGATTTTTCAAAACATGCACCTGCAAATGAAGTACCGAGAATCAGAATGCTTTGGAATTGTATTCCTTCTCAACTTGCAAAAGACAATAAAAAATTCATTTACGGTTTGATTCGTGAAGGTGCAAGAGCAAAGGAATATGAAACAGCTCTTTTATGGTTAACAGATTGTGGGCTTGTTCATCAACTTCGACGTGTATCTAAACCGAGTTTACCATTAAAGGCATACGAGGATATGAAAGCCTTTAAGTTATTCGTATCAGATATAGGACTTCTTTCTTGTCTGACAGATCTTGATACCAAAACGATAGTAAAAGGAAATGATATATTTACTGAATTCAAAGGGTCTCTTACAGAACAATTTGTTTTGCAACAGCTTAAAACACTTGAAAACATACCAACATACTATTGGACGAATAGCAACGGAAATGCCAAAATTGATTTTGTTGTACAATTAAAAGGCGATGTTGTACCAATAGAGGCAAAAGCATCCATAAACTTAAATGCAAAAAGTCTTAAAGTATACAGAGAAATGTTCTCACCGGAACTTTCGGTTCGTACTTCTATGGCTGATTATAAGGAACAGAACGGATTAATTAATTTGCCACTTTACGCAATCGAAGAAATTGCCGATTTGTGCAATTAATTTATCAAATAAACTTTCAAAAAACACTCGACAGATGTCGACATCAAAACAGAAGTTTAGACAAATGGCAAGAAAATAACGGTATAGAGTTTTGACGCTCCATACCATCATTTTTAGATTTCATGCTTTTCTGCACGCTTTTTAGCCACATCATAGACTTCATCATCTGCTCTTGCACCAATCACAACAACAAGCATTTGACCATCAATTTTTATGAGTTTATACACAATACGAATGCCCAGGCTTTTCAGTTTAATTTTCAGAAAACCGGACAAATTGTTGCCTTGTTTATTTGCTTATGTGTGATAAAGAAGCAATAGAAGTGCAAAAAATTTTGCCGTTCCTATCCGACACTTGGCCATTGTGTCGGATAGGTCGGGCGGTTATTCGGGCAAGTCAATCTTGCCGACAAAGCTGTAATAAATCTCAATGTCCTGCCTGCGGGTGCCGTTCTCATCATAGCTGCACTCATGCACCACAATTTTCTCGATCATTTCCCGCAAGAGAGTGGGGGTCAGTTCTTCAAAGGCAAGGTGCTTGCGGACAATGCCCATAAATTTCTCGGCGTTGACGGTAGCTGCCTGTGACTTGTCCAGTTCGGCTTGCAGGGCGGCGGCTCTCTTTTTCAGCTCCGCTTGCTCGGCTTCGTAGTCAGCCGACAGTTCCATGAAACGCTCATCGCTGATTTTGCCGTTTACATTGTCCTCATACAGCCGCTTGATAATGCGGCTGATTTCAGAAATGCGTTCCTGCGCCTGTTCAAGCTGCTTGATGGCTGCGGCGGTCTTTCGCTTGCCGCCGATCTCGTTCTGCTGGACAAGTAGTTTCACAAACCGGCTCTCATGCTTGGCTGCGTATTCGGTCACTTGCCGGAGATTTGCCAGGACACCAGCGGTCAACAGATCGGTGCGGATAAAGTGCGCCGTACAGTTGCGGGTGCGCTTCTTGTAGCTGCCGCAGATGTAGCAGTCCTGTTTGCGGTCTTTGTTCTGATACCGCTGCTGATACAGCACATGGCCGCAGTCGGCGCAGAACAAAATCCCGGAGAACAGCCCCACTTCATCGTAGCGGTTCGGGCGTTTGCGCTGTTTGCGTAACTCCTGCACCCGTTCCCATGTTTCCTTGTCGATGATCGGCTCATGGTGGTTCTCGAAAATGGCCTGCTTCTCGACGGGGTTCTCTATGCTGTGCTTGACCTTATAAGAAGGCTTTTCCGTTTTGAAGTTCACCAGACATCCGGTGTACTCTCGGTTTTCGAGGATATGAACGACGGTGTTGGTCGCCCATTTGCACTCATAGCCTGGGTGATAACGGCGGGTGCTGCCTGTCCGCTGATATTCCAGCGTCCCCGGCGTGGGGATTTGCTGCTCCGTCAGCATACGGGCAATCTTGGTCGGGCCGTTCCCGGCAAGGCAAAGCTGGTAAATCTGCTGCACCACCGGGGCGGCTTCCTCGTCTATAATAAAATTCTCGTCCTCGTCCATCACATAGCCGTAAACCGGCTTGCTGGTAACAGGCTTGCCGCTCATGCCTTTTGACTTTTTCACTGCCTTGATTTTCTTGCTCGTATCTCTCACCAGCCATTCATTGAACAGATTTC